>Ga0310811_10001455_pt1 | contig 29771 bp, 28 predicted proteins | sample YCmetagenome_FD_207642 | JGI IMG/M metagenome (GOLD analysis project Ga0310811, IMG submission 207642) | Soil microbial communities from experimental microcosm in Duke University, North Carolina, United States - YC | ecosystem: Engineered > Artificial ecosystem > Soil microcosm > Unclassified ...
AGAGCCCATTCGGAGTTCGTCACATCGAAACGCGCCACACCCGAGTTCTACCAGCCACGACCACCAGCCCAGCCACCAAGCCAGAGATCTGAACTACGAACAGTCCCTAGTCCGCACTCACCAGGACCTTGTCGCCCGGCTCGATCCTTCCGGGCGCTATGACTCGAGCATAGGCTCCGGCGCAGGGCTCCGGCTCGGCACCGGCGAGCGGGGGGATGCGGTTGTGCGTGGCGACGGTGCGCAAGGCCATCGGGTCCCGAGGCAGCGCACCGTGCTCCAGCGTCGGGACCGCGCAGCGCGGGGTCGCGGCGATGATCTCGATGCGCAGGTCGGGGCCGATGCGGACCTCGCGGCCGAGCCAGTCGTTCTCGAGGAAGCCGGCGGCGGGGAGATCTCCCATTGCGCCGCCGCGGCCTGGCGTGCGGATCACCAGGTTCGGGCGGTAGCGCTGCGGCTCGATCGCGCCGCGCGGGCTGAGCACGGCGATCCGGTCCAGCGTGGACGTCGTGATCAGGTGCAGCGGCGCGAAGTCGACGAACGTCCCGGGCGGCGAGCCGGATCCGATCTCGACGAGCGAGGCATCGACCTCCGCCTTCACGCCGGCGGCCAAGACCAAGTCGGGGATCGAGCGGTCGAGCGTCGCACCTTCGGGCGGCGTGTCGGTCAAGTGCACCGAGCGACCTATGTACGAGGACAGTCGCTCGTCGACGTCGGCATCCGTAGTCCACAGCGGCTTCGCGCCAGGCATCGTGATACGCACGGCGGCTGCGGCGGGCGCTGCGCCGTACCGCGCGCCGCCATCGTCGTCACGGGCTCGCCCCCGGTCATCGATTGCCGCGAGGCATTTCAGCAGGTCGCGCCAAAGCCGCGGCATCTTCGCGCTGGCGATCTTGCCGGTCTCCCGGTCGACGAGCGCGAGCCGTCGATCGCCGGGAAGCCCGTGTTCGCCGACCTCCGCCTCTGCGAGCCGTTGTCCCAGCATCGACTTGACCGGATACCGCCACAGCTCCTCGATCGTGCCCACCTCGCGCACAGCCCCGCTCCTCCCGTCGCGCGATCCGCATCGCGCACCCGCGCTTTTCCGCCCTCCAGCCCCACCCTACGCCGCGCTCCGACGGCGCCGATCGAGATATTTCGCCTCAGTCGCCCGACCTTCCGCCGGCCGAATCCCCGCCGTGCGGATCCCCGTCGCCCGACGCTCCGTCACCCGATTCTCGGCCGTCCGACTCGGCGGCCGCGCGCCTCCGGTCACGCTCGGCGACCCAGCGGTCCAGCAGCAGGCCGACCTCCTCGTCGAGGAAGAGGAAGAAATCACGCATCTCGGCGATCCGCGCGCGGCCCGCGCCGCCGTCGTCGAGCGCCTTGACGCCGGCGTCCGACAGGTCGGCGAGGCGCTTGTACAGGCCGCCCTTCACGATCGCAGCCGTGTACCAGGCGTTGCGCGGCACCTCGTACGCGTCGCTGCGCGAACCGGGCACGGGCGTGCGCTCGATCAGCTGGAGCTGCTGCAGGTAGCGGACCGCGCCGGAGATCGCGGCCGGGCTCACGTCCAGCCGCTCGGCCAGCTCACCCGCCGTCAGCCGCTCCTCGTCCGCGGACATCAGCGCCATCAGCACCCGGGCCGCCATCCGCGGGAAGCCCCAGTCCGCCAGGAACATCGCCATCTGCTCGACGAACGCCCTGACTTCCAGCTCACTCCGCATCTCGCCCATAGGGGGATTATACGCGATCAACAACATTCACAAACTTGTGAAACACGTGTAGTCTCGGACTATGGAGAACATCATCGAGGTGGCCGGGCTGCGCAAGCGCTTCGGGCGGACCGTCGCGCTCGACGGCCTGGACCTGGCCGTGCGCTCCGGCGAGGTGCACGGCTTCCTCGGGCCGAACGGGTCGGGCAAGTCCACCACCCTGCGGGTGCTGCTCGGGCTGCTCCGCGCGGACGGCGGCGAGGCGGTGCTGCTCGGCGGCGATCCGTGGCGGGACGCGGTGGCGCTGCACCGGCGTCTGGCGTACGTGCCGGGGGACGTGACGCTGTGGCCCTCGCTCTCCGGCGGCGAGACGATCGATCTGCTCGGCCGGCTGCGCGGCGGCCTCGACGCGGCCCGGCGCGATGAGCTGATGGCGCGCTTCGAACTGGATCCGAAGAAGAAGGGCCGCGCGTACTCCAAGGGCAATCGGCAGAAGGTCGCGCTGATCGCCGCGTTCGCCTCCGACGCCGATCTGCTGCTGCTCGACGAGCCGACCTCCGGCCTCGACCCGCTGATGGAGGAGGTCTTCCGGCGGTGCGTCGCCGAGGAGCGCGACCGGGGACGCAGCGTGCTGCTCTCCAGCCACATCCTCGCCGAGGTCGAAGCGCTCTGCGACCGGGTGACGATCATCCGCCGCGGCAAGACGGCCGAGTCGGGGACGCTCACCGAGCTCCGCCACCTCACCCGGACCTCCGTCGAGGCGGAGTTGGCGATGGCGCCGCCGCCCGGGACTCTGGAGGCGCTGCCGGGGATCGCCGCCCTCGAGGTCCGGGACCGGCAGGTGCGCTGCGAGGTCGACACCGATCACCTCGCCACGCTGATCAGCGCGCTCTCCGTGTGCGGGGTCGCGGCCCTGACCAGCCGTCCGCCCACGCTCGAGGAGCTCTTCCTGCGCCACTACCAGGACGACCTGGCGTCCGCGGGGGCCGCGAGATGAGCGCGACCGCCTTCGCCGGAGTCCCGGACCTGACGAAACTGATCACGCGTCGGGAGCGCATCCGCCTGCCCATCTGGTGCTACGCGATCCTCGCGTCCGTCGGCGGGACGGCCTACTCCTTCAAGACGCTGTACGCGACCCCCGAATCCCGCCGGCAGTTCGCCGACGGCATCGGCAGGAACCCGGCGCTCGCCGTGCTCTACGGCAAGCCTTTCGATCTGACCACGATCGGCGGGCTCACGATGTGGCGCATGGGCGTCTTCGGCGCCGCGCTGCTCGCCGTGATGAGCATCATCACCGTCAACCGGCACACCCGCGCAGAGGAGGAAGCCGGCCGCTTCGAGCTGGTGGGCGCGGGAGCGGTGGGCCGGCACGCGCCGCTGATCGCCGTGCTCAGGCTCGTCCTCGGCACGCAGTTCGCCCTCGGCGTGATCATCGGGGTCGTACTCGTCGCGCTCGGCGAGCCGGTCTCCGGGTCGTTCCTGCTCGGCCTTTCCATCGCGGCGGGTGGCTGGGTCTTCGCGGGCGTCGCGGCGGTCACCGTGCAGCTGACCGATTTCGGCCGCTCGGCCGCCGGGCTCGCGTTCGCCGTACTCGGCGCCGCGTATCTGGTCCGCGCGATCGGCGACGGCTCCGGCGCCGACGGCCCGACCTGGCTGACCTGGCTCTCCCCGCTCGGCTGGTCCGAGCAGACCCAGCCGTACGCGGGCGACCGCTGGTGGGTCCTCGCGCTGCTCGTCCTCGGCACGGCCGCGCTGATAGCGGTGGCATTCCGCATCGCCGCAGGGCGTGACCTCGGCAGCGGCGTCTTTCCCGCCCGACCCGGGCCGGCGGGCGGCGGCCGGCTGCTGGGATCCGTCAGCGCCCTGAGCTTTCGGATGCAGCGCGGCAACCTGCTCGGCTGGGCGACCGGCCTGCTGATCGGCGGCGCGGTCCTCGGCAGCATCGCGGACAGCATCGGCGAACTGCTCGGCAGCAGCGCACGCGTGCAGCAGCTGTTCGAGCGGATGGGCGGCCAGAGCGGCATCGAGAACGCGTATCTCGCGTCCGCGATGAACATCATCGGCCTCGTAGCGGCCTGCTACGCGGTGCAGACGACGGCGAGATTGCGCACCGAGGAGACCAGCGGCCGCCTCGAACCGCTGCTGTCCACCGCAACAGGCCGCCTGCGCTGGGCCGCGAGCCACCTCGCCTATCCGCTACTCGGCTCCGCGCTGCTCCTCGTGATCGCGGGCGCGGGCGCCGGATTCGCGCACGGCGGCCGCTCCGGCAGTCTCGGTACACAACTCGCCCAGCTGATCGGCGCCGGCCTGATCCAGGTCACGGCAGTCTGGGTGGTGGTCGGCCTGACGGTGCTGGCGTTCGGTTTCGCGCCCGCGGCCACGGCGTTCGTCGGCTGGAGCGCGGTCGGTTTCTGCATCCTGCTCCAGGAACTCGGCCCGATCCTCAAGCTCAGCCACTGGATCACGGACATCTCCCCGTTCTCCCAGGTGCCGCGTGCTCCGGGAGTCCCGGTGAGCGCCGAGCCGCTGCTCCTGATGACCGCCCTCGGCGGGGCTCTGCTCGTGGCCGGCCTGATCGGATTCCGCAGGAGGGATATCGGCTAGTGGGAGATCTCGCACCGCCCGCGAGTGACGGAGGCAGTGCGAAATCTCGCATCACCCCAGAGCGACCAGGTTGGGGGGAGATTTCGCAGCGCCCCGAGCGAGCCGGTCGGTGCAGAAAATCGCAATACCGAGCACTGCGTGCCGAGCACCGAGCACCGAGCACTGAGTGCCGGGCGCTGAGCACTGAGTGCCGGGCGCTGAGCACTGAGTGCCGAGCGCTGAGCACTGAGTGCCGAGTGCCAAGCGCTGAGCACCGAGCACCGAGCACCGAGCACTGAGTGTCGAGCGCTGAGTGCCGCTAGAGCCAGTCGTTGCGCTTGAAGGTGAAATACAGCAGCCCGGACAGCCCCAGGATGAGACCGGTCGAGGTCCACATGCCGGTCTCCGAGCTGAACCCCGGATACGGCACGTTCTGTCCGTACCAGCCGGTGATCGCCGTCGGCACGGCGACGATCGCGGCCCAGCTGGTGACCTTCTTCATGATCAGGTTCATTCGGTTGCCTTGAATGGTCAGCTGCGTCTCGCGCACGGTCGCGAGCAGGTCGCGGAGGTTGTCCACCCAGTCGGCCGTACGCAGTACGTGGTCGTAGACGTCCTGGTAGTACGGCGCGAGCTCGGACGGCATGTTGTTCCAGCGCATTATCGCGTTGACGACCTCGCGCATCGGCGTGATCACGTGCCGCGCGGTCAGCAGTCCCCGGCGCAGGTCGAAGGTCTCCCGCAGCACGACCGCGGACTCTTTGCCGGCCGCCGTCTCGAAGATCAGGTCGCTGAGGTCCTCGATCCGGTCGTCGAGGACCTGCAGGGCGTCGAAATAGCCGTCGACGATGTAGTCGAGCAGGCCGTAGACCAGGAAGGGCAGGCCGTGCCTGGCCAGGTCCGGCGACTCGTCCCAGCGGCGCAGGATCTCCGGGATGTCCAGGGTGCCCGGGTCGTGCACGGTGATGACCGCGCGGTGCGTGATGAAGGCGAGCATCATCGCCTTGTCCAGGTCGCCGTCGCCCGACGGCTTCACCTGATACGCGGTGAGCACGAGATGTCCTTCATAGCGGTCGCACTTGGGGCGTTCGCTCAGGTGCGTGGCGTCCTCGATCGCGAGCGAGTGCAGGCCGAGTTCTTCGCGCAGCTCCTCGAGCTCTTCCGCCGTGGGGCTTTCGAGGTCGTACCAGACGGCCGCATCGTCGTACTCGATCCAGTCCGAGACCTCGGCCAGGGGAAAATTCTCCGCGACCAGCCGCCCGCCGCGGTACGCCCGGCTGCGCCGCGGTCGCTCGTTCGGGCTGGCCTGCGTGTTTTCTGCTGCTTCCTCCGCCATGTCGCCCGAGTCTACCGATCACCGGTTGACGCTCGGGTGCCCACTCGGCCGGGCCCGCGATCGGACCGTCGGCCCGTCCGCTGCGGATTGGTCAGTCGGTCCGCAGCGCTGCCACCGGGTCGAGCCGGCCTGCACGCCGCGCCGGCACTACGCCGAAGAGCACACCCACGAACACTGACACGCCGAACGCCAGCGTTCGGGCGATCACCAGGCGATATTCGTCGGCAGCGGGTTGAATGCGCCTGCCGCGGCCGACGTGTCGACCCCGAGTCCGATGCCGATGACACCGTCCACGGCCGTCAGCATCACCCTGTCCACCAGGAACTGCAGCACGACATCCCGCTGCCGTGCGCCGAGCGCCTTCCGCAGACCAAGCACGAGAACGCCGGTCAGCGCGATCCCGGCGTGCCAGGACAGGCTTCGCATCCGCACGCGCTATTTCGTAAAACCAGGCTCATGTCCGAGGGCGTGCGGGGTCGGCTCGGCGCCGCGAGCGAAGGAGATCGGGACCGATGCCCGAGATGCGGACCTGGCAGGCGATGCGGGATCAGATCACCGGCCAACTCGAGCGGCGGACCGGGGAAGGCGTCGAGGCCTGGAACCGGAAGATCAAGGCGGCCGCGCCCGCCGACGAGCCGGCGCTTCGCGCATGGCTGAAGGAGTACGGCGTCACCGGATACCCGGCGACGGTGCTCGCATGGGAGACGTTCGGGTACTCCGGCATTCCTGACCGCGACGGCCGAGGAGCTGGTCGACGCCCAGTACGCCGACCGGGCCGCCCTGCGCCCGATCTTCGACGCCGTGATCGTGGCCGTCAGCGGCTTCGAGAACGTGGAGGTCCAGGCGCGCAAGGCGTACGTCTCGCTGATCACGCCGCGGCGCACCTTCGGAATCGTGCAGGCCATGACCAGGAAGCCGGTCGACGTCGGGCTGCGGCTGGAGGGCGTCGAGCCGCAGGGACGGCTGCCTTTGGCCACGAGCCTCGGCAGCGACGCGTTCACCCGGCGGCTCGCCCTCGAGACCGTCGAAGACCTCGACGACGAGGCGCTCCACCGGATCCGCCGCGGCCGCGAAGCGAATTTTCGTAGCCCACAGACCCCTGATTCATGCGGCGGGGCCGCTAGAGTATCCGCCTACGGAGATCGTCGGAGCCGGTGGGGTGGGCGTGGACACCACGATGTACGAGTTCGATCCTCTGGAGCCGGGGGACCCGCGGACGGTCGGCGGATACGCGCTCCGGGCGCGGATCGGCGCGGGCGGCATGGGGCGGGTCTACCTGTCGTTCACGCCGGGCGGCCGCGCCGTCGCGCTCAAGATCATCCGGGCCGAGTTCGGCTCGGACCCCGAGTTCCGGGAGCGCTTCGCGCGCGAGGTCTCGATCGCCCAGCAGGTCAACGGGATCCACATCGCGCAGCTGATCGACGCCGGTTCGGACAACGGCGCGCCGTGGCTGGCCAGCGCGTACGTCGCGGGTCCTTCGCTCGCGCAGGTCATCGGCGCGCACGGTCCTCTGCCGGCGCACACGGTGCTCGCGCTCGCCGGGCGGATCGCCGAGTCGCTGGGCGCGATCCACGCGACCGGCATGGTGCACCGCGATCTGAAACCCGGCAACATCCTGCTCGACGAGTCGGGGCCGAAGGTCATCGACTTCGGGATCGTGCGCGCGGCCGCGCCGACGGCGACCGGGCGCTCCAGCCATCGCACGTTCATCGGCTCGCCGCCGTTCATGGCGCCGGAGCAGATTCGCGGGCAGAAGATCACCCCGGCCACGGACGTCTTCGCGCTCGGCGCCACGCTCTACTGGCTGTGCACCGGCGAGGGCGCCTTCCAGGCGGATTTCGCCGACGGCGTGCTCTACCGGGTGATCCACGACGAGCCGGACTACGGTGCGTGCCCCGAGCAGGTCAGGGAGCTGATCCGGGTCTGCCTGCGCAAGGACCCGGCGCAGCGGCCGTCCACGCGGCGGATCGTCGAGGGCTGCCGGGCGGCGGGCGCGGGACCGGAGACGCCGCTGCCGGACGCGGTGCGGGCGATGATCCGGGAGCGCGCGGGGGCGCTCGAGCGCTTGAAGTTAACAGGCCCACAAGGCGTGGCGGGAAGGCGAGACGGGGACGAGACGGCGGGGGAGACGGCGCGGGAAACAGCACGTGAGGGGAGGGCGAGGGAAACGGCGGATGGGGAAACGGCGACTGAGGGGACGACGGCAGACGGCGCGGGTGCGGGGAGGGTGGCTGCGGGCGGGACGGCGGCAGACGGCGCGGGTGCGGGGACGGGGGCTGCGGGCTGGACGACGGCAGACGGCGCGGGTGCGGGGACGGGTGCTGCGGGCGGGACGACGGTAGGCGAGACTCCGGTCGGGGAAACCGCGGCGGAGGGGTCTACGGCGGGAGAGTCGTCGGCTGGGGCGGCTGTCGGGGCTCATGCCGGGGCGGAGCAGGCGGGGCGACCTGTTCGGGAGACGGCGGATGGGACGAACGCGGGGGTTGGGATTGCCGCGGGCGGCGCAGCCGTCATGGGGTCGCTTGGTGAGACCGGCGGGGAGGTGGCCGGGTCTACGCGCGCAGAGCCTCTTGCCACTGCGGCGGGAGATGGGCGTACGCCGCTTCTGCCGCCTCAGCGTGGCGTGCATTCGATGACTACGGTGACGCCGGAGGCGACGCCTGTTCTCGACCTTGCCGGTGGGCCGGCGGCTCCGCGTCGGACGCGGCGAGGGCGGACGGCGTTGGCTGCGGTTACCAGTTCGCTGGTGACCGCCGTCGTGGCCGTTGTCGTCGCGGTGCTGATCTGGCCGCATTCGGCAAGTGGCGACAATCCTGTGCAGCAGACTGGTCAGCCGGTGAATCACTCCGGTTCGCCGTCGTCGAATGCTGCGACATCCGCACCCGCCGCGCCTACGTCGCCCGCTTCGTCTGCGGCGCTCTCCGGGTCGAACGTTGTGCGGTTTCAAGGACAGGTGCTGATCACCGCCAATGAGGTCGATCTGGACTCCGTTCCGGTCGACAACGGAGCTAGTTCGCAGGCCAGCGTCTATGACTCGTCTACGGGACTGGGCGCTGATCCGTATCAGCTCAGCGCGCTGCCGTACGGCAGCGCGACGCTGGCCACGTGGACCGGCTCGTCCACGCCCGATCGCACGCAGTGCTATGACCAGGTGGCGACCCAGGGCGTGAACGATCTGCCGGTCACGAACGGCACGATGGTCTGCGTGATCACGGCGCAGGACCGGGTCGCGCTGATCAAGGTGGTCGACGACCAGGCGGACAACGGTGAGGGGATCATGGCCGATGTGACGGTGTGGTCCGGTGTCATCAGTACGGCGTCTGCCACCGCGTCGTAGAGCCGGGGCGGAGGGTTCGTCCGCCCGGAACGGCGGCACTTCCGGATTGCGGCGCGGGGTGGCAGGATCAAGTTACCCGCAGGTAACCGATCCGGAGGTGGAGACCGTGGCAGGCCGTACCCACGAGGTCACGAACCAGGCGCCGCCGCTCGTCGGGCACGACGTGGCCGCCGACCCCGTGCTGCTGGAGGGTCTGAAGCGGGAAGGCGCGGAATGGTACGCCGAGGACCTGCACCGGATCGGCGTACTCGCCGGGACCGAGGAGGTGGCGCGGTGGGGCGACGAGGCCAATCGGTTCGAGCCGGAGCTGCGGACCCACGATCGGTACGGGAACCGGATCGATGAGGTCGGGTTCCATCCCTCGTACCACGCGCTGATGGACGTCGCCGTGCGCGAGGGTCTGGCCGGCGCGCCGTGGGGGCAGCACAAGCCCGGGACGCACGTGGCCCGGGCGGCCGGGTTCATGGTGTGGTCGAGTGTCGAGCAGGGGCATGGGTGCCCGATCTCCATGACGTACGCCGTCGTGCCCGCCCTGCGCGCGAACGCGGAGCTCGCCGCCGAGTACGAGCCCTTACTCACTAGCCGCGTCTACGACCCCGGCCTGCGTGCGCCGCTGGGCAAGCGCGGGCTGCTGGCGGGTATGGGGATGACCGAGAAGCAGGGCGGCTCGGACGTGCGGTCGAATACGACCACCGCGACTCCGGCACCGGACGGTACGTGGCGGCTGCGGGGGCACAAGTGGTTCACCAGTGCGCCGATGAACGATGTCTTCCTCGTGCTTGCTCAGGCGCCCGGCGGCCTGTCGTGCTTCTTCCTGCCGCGCGTGCTGCCGGACGGCACCCGGAACACGTTCCTGATCCAGCGGCTCAAGGACAAGCTCGGCAACCGCAGCAACGCCAGCAGCGAGCCGGAGTTCGACGACACCGTCGCATGGCTGGTCGGGGCCGAGGGGCGCGGCGTGCGGACGATCATCGAGATGGTGACGATGACGCGTCTTGACTGCATCCTCGGCGCGGCGTCCGGCACGCGTGCGGCGCTCAATCAGGCGGCGCATCACGTGCGGTACCGCGAGGCGTTCGGGTCTCGGCTGATCGAGAAGGCGCTGATGCGCAATGTGATCGCGGACCTGGCGCTCGAGTCCGAGGCGGCGAGCACGCTCGCGCTGCGGGTGGCCGGAGCCGCCGACCGGTCGCTGCACGGGAACGAGAGCGAGCGCGCGTTCCTCCGGCTGGCTACCGCCGTCGGCAAGTACTGGGTCTGCAAGCGGCAGCCGGCGGCCGTGGCCGAGGCCCTGGAGTGTCTCGGCGGCAACGGGTACGACGAGGCTTCCGGCATGCCGCGGCTCTACCGCGAGGCGCCGCTCAACGGCATCTGGGAGGGGTCCGGCAACGTCAACGCGCTGGACGTGCTGCGGGCGCTGGTCCGCGAGCCGGAGGCGGTCGCGGCGTTCCGTGCCGAGGTCGACGCCGCTGCGGGCGGCGATGCGCGGTTGGACGCGGCGTGGCGGGGGCTTCAGGCGGAGCTCGTGCTCTCCGAGGACGCCGAGTTGCGCGCGCGGCGCCTCGTCGAGCGGATGGCGCTGGTGCTGCAGGGGGCGCTTCTCGTGCGGCACGCTCCGTCCGCCGTGGCCGACGCGTTCTGCGGCTCACGGCTCGGCGGCGAGCACGGTGCGGTGTTCGGCACGCTGTCCTCGGGGGTCGACTTCGCCGGCGTGCTCGCGCGGGTGCCGGCTCTCACGTGGTGATCGGGCGGTGATCGTGCCGGGCGCATGATCCGACCCGGCGGGGGTAGTCGGGAGCCCAAGACCTGGCACGGACGGGCGCCTGAGGGGCTACGCTGTCCGCTGGCGCCCGGCGCCGTCCACATCGCCAATCCCATCGAGCTGTCGGCAGACCCTGATGTCACAGAACGAGTTCCCCGAGCCCGCGAGCGAACCGCTGTGTGTGCTGCGCTTCGACGACGCGGACGACCTGCCGCGCGTGCGCCACGAGGTCGGCAAGGCGGCGGAGGCGGCCGGGCTGGACCGGCGGCGGATTCCCGACTTCGTGCTCTCCGCGCACGAGCTGGCGGCGAACAGTGTGATGCACGCCGAGGGCGGCGGGGTGCTCCGGCTGTGGCGTGAGAACGGCAGCCTGATCTGCGAGGTCGCCGACCGCGGGCTGCTCGCGGACGCGTCGGCCGGGCAGCGTCGGCCCGATCTGTCCGGGCGCGGCGGCGCGGGGCTGTGGATCGTGCGGCAGGCGTGCGACGCGGTGCGGATCCGCAGCGTGCCGGGTGAGGGCACGGCGGTGCGCATGCGGATGACGCTCGGGTCGGGCGCGCAGGAGCGCGACCGGTGAGTAGGACCGGACGCCGTTGAGCGCGGCCGGTGAGCAGGACTGCGAGGCCGTGATCGGCGGGCGCGGCCGCTCGGCCGCCGCGGGGCACCGGGGTACCGACGGCCGGAGGCGTGCGCGCGGCTGATCGGCTGGACCGCGACCTGCGTTGCTACCTGGCCAGCGCCGGCCAGGCAGCCTGGGTGCGGGGCAGATCCGGGGCGCGACCTGCGCCGCCGGCCGCGGCTAACCCGCGCCCTGCGCCGCCGGCCCGCGATCGGCGGACCCGCGCTCGGCCCGTTCTTGACCGGCTAGTCCGCGACCAGTGCCTCGTCCACGGTGGCGCACGTGGTGACCAGGTCGTCCGCGCCGGTCAGTTCCAGGGTGCGGCGCACGGCGCGGTGCGGGGCGACGAGGCGCAGCTTGGCGCCGACCTCCTTGGCCCGGGCGTTGGCCAGCAGCAGCACGCGCAGGCCGCTGGAGTCGAGGAAGCTCAGTTCGGTGCCGTCGAGCACGACCATTCCGGCGGGTTCGATCAGCGGCTCCAGTTCTGCCCAGAACCCGTCGGCCGCGGCCAGGTCGAGCTCGCCCGCGAGCGTGACCACGAATCGGCCGGGGCCGTCCGGCGCCACGGCGACAGCGAGGCGGTCCATAGTGCTGAAACACGCTCCTTGGGCTCAAGGTGGGGCGGGTCGGGCGGCGGGGCGCTCGGCGCACAGTGTAGCCGTTCGGCCCGGCGGCCGGGCGGCCGCGGGGCCGAAACGGGATCAGGATTCGTCGACGGTGTCCGCGCGGCCGGTCAGGCGGGGGCCGGCAGCGGCGGGATGTCGGGGCCCGGTTCGGGGATCGGCGGCCAGGGCTGCGGTTCCGGCGGCGGGACGGGCGGGCCGCCCGGGTCCGGCGGTCCGGGGACCGGGCCCGGCGGGGTGGGCGGCGCCGGCGGTTCGGGACGCGCCGGGGGCTCCGGATGCGGGTCCGGCGGCTCGGGCGGCTGGGGGAACGGGTCCGGCCCGCCGGGCTGCGGGAGCGGCGGCGGGGTCGGACGCGGGTCGCGCTGGGGTTCGGGCAGCGGCCGCGGGTCGCGCGGCTCGCGCGAGGGCTGCGTGGATCCGGGCAGCGTCCGCCTGCTGATCGCGTCCATTGTGTCGGGCTACCCGGTCGCGCCCGGTTCATTCCTGCCGGTTCCGACCGGCCCGCCGGTCCCGCCCGATCGCGCCGCGGAGCGGTTCCGCGGGCCCGCGCGGGCGCGGGCGCGCGGTCCGGCGAGGTTTGGCGGCCCGCTCACCGGTTACCTGTCCGAGGCGGGACGGAGGTGCGATGCGGTCCGAAGGCACGGACGACGTGAGTTCGAATGCTGTGACAACCGGGGTCTCCGAGCAGCGGGCCGAGCAGCGCGCGGAGACCATGCGCGTGCTGCTCCGCATGGCCGAGCTGCCGCGGGACGATCCGGAGCGGGCCCGGCTGCGCGCCGAGGTGATCGAGGACCACATGCCGTACGCGCGGCACATCGCGCAGCGCTACGGCGGGCGCGGCGCGGCCGGTTCGGCCGGCGCGTCCGGCGGCAGCGGCGAGGACTTCGAGCAGGTCGCCTACCTCGGGCTGGTCAAGGCCGTGGACAACTTCGACCCGGAGCACGGCACCGGCTTCCTCGGCTACGCCACCCCGATGATCATCGGGGAGATCAAACGGTACTTCCGGGACGCGACGTGGGGCGTGCACGTGCCGCGCCGGATGCAGGAGCTGTCCGGCGCGCTGCGCAAGGCCACCGACACCCTGGTGCACGAGCTGGGCCGGGAGCCGACGATCGCGGAGCTCGCCGAGCACCTCGGCGCGGACCCGGAGGAGATCGTCGAGGCGATCGACGCGGCCGGCGCGTACACCACGGCGTCGCTGGACCACCCGGTGAACACCGAGGAGCAGGGCGCGAGCCTGCTGGACTTCATGGGCGAGCAGGACGAGCGCTTCGACGCGGTGATCGACCGTCAGGTGCTGACGGGGCTGCTGGCCGGGCTCGGCGAGCGGGATAAGCGGATCCTGCTGATGCGCTTCTTCCGCGGGATGACGCAGGCGGAGATCGGCGAGGAGCTCGGCGTGTCGCAGATGCAGATCTCCCGGCTGCTGAACCGGATCCTGCGCGAGCTGCGGGCCGGTTTCGAATGACCGGCCGGGCCGGCGCGGCGGGCGGGTTCCGGGGGACCCCCACCCGGGTACCGCCGGGTTTGCGCCAGGCCGGTTCGGTTACCCGATGGGCCATGCACCGGTTCGACGTCACCACCACGCTCTCTTCCGACCGGCACCTCGCGGTCCTGGCGATCGCCGGGGACCTCGACCTCGGCACCGCCGACGCCTTCTGGCCCGACCTGGAGCGCCTGCTGAACACGCACGCCGGGGACGCGGTATACCTGGAGGACCCGCTCGACGCGGTGGTGCTGGACGCGACCTCGCTGGAGTTCATCGACTCCAGCGGCTTGCGGGTACTGTTGCGCGGAGCCCGGCTGGCGCGCGGCGACGGCACCGATTTCCGGCTGGTGGCCCCGCATCCGGCGGTGCGGCGCGTGCTGGAGCTCGCCGGGGCGGTCCGCGCCCTGGACGTGCGCCCGAGCCTGCCCGAGGCTCTCGCGTGACACGGCCGGTGAGAGGGTATGGGCTGGCTGGTGCGGCGCGGCCGCGGCCTGGGCAGGGAACTCGAGACGGGAGTGGGAGCCGACCGATGCGGGACGAGACGACGGGCGACGAGGGCGCCGGATTCACTGGGCTGGGCGGCGCGTCTGCGGAGCCGCCCGCGGAGAAGCCCGTCGAGCCCGAATCCGCCGAGCTGCTGCCCGAGTCCGAGGTCTTCATCGAGATTCCGGCGGACCGGCTGTTCGTGGTGCTCGCCCGTTCCGCCGCCGTGCATCTGGGCGCGGTGCTGCACCTCGGGATCACCGACGTGACCGACCTGCGGCTGGCGGTGGACGAGGCCTGCGCGCTCTTCCTGCTGCATCCGGCGTTCCCGGACGGCGGCGCGATCGGTCTCGCGTGCCGGTTCGCCGCGTACCGGGAGGAGCTGCGGGTGACGGTGCGCGCGCCGGTTCCGCCCGGCTTCGCCCCGGACACCGAGGGGATCGGCTGGATCATGCTGGGCGCGCTGGTGGACGATCTGGCGTGGACCCGGCAGGACGGCTTCGGCACCGTGACGCTGACCAAGCGGTTCCGTCAGCCGCGGGCGACGTGAACGGTTCCGCGAAGGCGGCGGTCGGCGTGCCCGGGCAGGGGGCGGCGATGCCCGCGGCCGCCGGGCGTTCGGTGTACTCGGACGTCGTGCGGCGGGTGATCGACACGTCGTTCGAGCCTTCGCTGCTGGTGCGTTTCGCCGGTCCCGACCTGGTGGTGGAGGCGGCGAACATCGCGGCGGCCGATCTGCTGCTGCCGACGCCGGAGGAGCGGCGGCTGCCGGGCCGTCCGCTGGCCGAGCTGATGCCGTGGGCGGGGCCGTCCGGGCTCCTCGACGCGCTGAGCGACGCGTTGGAGACCGGCACGCCGCTGCGGATACACGAGCACGGTTACCTCGAGGATTTCGAGCCCGGCACCCGTATCCGGCCGCGCAGCGTGTCCGTGGGCGCGGTGCGGATCGAGCCCGGCCTGCTGCTGGTGACCGTGCGGCCGAACCGCGGCACCGCGGGCACCGACCCGGCGTGGGAGGAGAAGCTGCACCGGCTGGCCGGGACCGGGCCGTGGGAGTGGGACGTGCCCGCCGGAACCGTGTACTGGTACGCGCAGGCGCTCGCCGTGCTCGGTTCGCCGCTGGCTCCGGGGCTGCTTCCGGCGGCCGAGCCGCCGTTCGCCGTGCACCAGGACGACGCCGCGGAGTACGAGACGTTCCTCAAGGCCCTGATCCGGGACGGCCGGCCCGGGCACGTCGAGGTCAGGGTTCTGCAGGCCGGGGGCGGCCCGCGGCACATCAGGTTCGGTGGCGAGCCCTCGTGCGGCGCGGGCGGCGAGGTCGTGCGCGTCTACGGCTCGGTGCAGGACGTGACCGACCGGCGGCGCACCCAGACCGCGCTGGAGATCGCGCAGGTCCAGCTGGCCGCCCGGCGCAGCCGTGCCGACTCCGAGCGGCAGCTCGCGGGCCTGCTGCAGCAGGTCATCATGCCGACGGGCCAGGCCCCTGACGCGCTGCCCGGCGTCGAGCTGGCGACCCGCTACCGGCCCGCGAGCGCCTCCGCGGGCGTCGGCGGCGACTGGTACGGCGCGACCCGCCTCGCCGACGGCAGGCTGCTGCTGCACGTCGGCGACGTGGCGGGTCACGGTTTTCCGGCGGCGACCGCGATGGCGCGGCTCTACCACGCCCTGCACGGCCTGTCGGTGACCGGCGGGGACAGCGCGCAGCTGCTCCGTTGGCTCAATAAACTGACGTGCGACCTTCCGGAGTTCACCATCGCCAGCGCCTGTTGCGCGGTCTACGATCCGGCGAGGCGGATCCTCGACCTGGCCAGCGCCGGCCATCCCGACCCCGTGCTCGTCCGCGGCGGACGGGCGGTTCCGCTCGCCAAGCCGCACGGCGGCATGCTCGGCGTCGACCCCGGCGGCGTTTTCGCGCAGACCGAGCACGTCATCGAGCCCGGCGACGTGCTGCTGCTCTACACCGACGGCCTGATCGAGCGCCGGCGCCGCGCCCCGGAGGACAACATCGCCTCACTGCTCGAACACGCCTCGCGTCCCCCGGCCGACCTCGAGGCCTACGCGGACCGCATCCTGCGGCGGGTCCGGTCCGACACGGACGACGACGCGTGCCTGCTGGCGGTGAGGTTCGGCTAGTCCCTTCCCCCGGGTGCGGTGCTACTCGCAGAACACGCGCACCTGCGCGTCGGGCTGGTCGACCTCGACGGTGACCTCGTCGAGCTGGTCGACGAGCGCTTCGAGCTGCTGCGGCTTGAGCTGCGTCAGGTCGAAGGGCACGCCAGACTTGGCCATCTCGGCGTTGGCCTTCTCCAGCGCCTGCGGCGGAATCAGCGCCGCGAGCTGCACGCCGGCGCGCAGCAGCTGCAGCGGTACGCGCACGTTGACGCGGCCCGGTTCGTCGTTCTCCAGGGTGTGCACGACGACCCGGAGGTACTTGGCCTTGCCCTTCGGCCGGGCGTCGGCGACCGGCGCCGGCTCGTTCAGGCCGCGGTCGAGGGCGGCGAGGAGCCGCTCGGCCTCGTCCGCGGTGATCTTGCCCTCGGCCAGCATGTCGAGGATGTCCTTGCGCTGCTCATTCATCGGAAATTCTCTCCCATAGTGTCTCAGTCTTCAGATGATCGGGTCTTGATCTTCAGATAATCGGGTCGCACGTTGCGCTTCTAGCGCAGGACCACGAGGACTGCCGTGCGGTCCTGCTCGATGTCGATCCGGGTGCCGGACAGCGCGGTGAAGATGCGCCATCCCGTGCCGAACGCCCGCAGCGCGTTCACATGGAACACGAGGCAGGCCGCGAGCGCGGCGAGCGCCGCGAGCAGCAGGAGCGGCGAGAGCACCAGGAGCACGGGGAGTATCGGGATCCAGATCCGGATCGATCGGCCGGCCGGCCGATCGATCCGGACCGTCAGGGTCTGCGGCATCACGTCCGCCCCTCCAGTTCGGCCACTGCCTGCTGCGCGTCGATCTCCCCGCGGCGCAGCCGGTCGATGACGTCGGCCCGCGAGGGTGCCGGATCGGTCTCGACGAAGTCGAGGGACTGCGAGATCCGGTTCAGCCGCGACTTGATCGTCGGGTAGCTCACCCCGAAGATCCGCTCCATCTCCTTGATGGAGCCGTGAGCGCGCACGAACGCCGTGACGAAGACCTGGTCCTCGGCGCTCAGCTGAGCCAGCTGCGGCAGCTCGAACGCGCCCTCCACGGCGACGCCGCTGTCCGTCAGCCGTACCCGCTCGACCGCGAACGGCCGCCCCCGGGTGAGGCTCGTGAGTTCCTGCCAGTCCAACGCTTGCTCGGTCATAGTTCAGTTGTACCGAGCCTTCGATTAATTTTCAAGAGGTCGAACTTGAATTATTTAAGTCCGAGGCTGGCTCCGCTTGATGAGCCGCTTGATCAGGGCGAGCAGCCGGTCGACCTCGACGGGCTTGGTCACGTGCTCGTCGGTGCCGGCGGCGAGGCTGCGCTCGCGGTCGCCGGGCGCGGCGCGCGCGGTGACGGCGATGATGGGCAGGTCGGCGAACTCGGGGTGGGAGCGGATCAGCGCGGTGGTGGCGTAGCCGTCGAGGCCGGGCATCATCAGGTCCATCAACACGACGCTGATGTCGGGGTTGCGCAGCAGCAGTTCGACGCCCTCGGGGCCGTTGTCGGCGGTCAGTGCGGTCAGGCCGTAGAGCTCCAGTGCGCTGACCATGGCGAACACGTTGCGGACGTCGTCGTCGACGACGAGCACCTTCTCGCCCTCGAACCGGATCTGCCCGTAGCCGGACTCGGCGGACTCGGCGAGCGGGTCCGGGGCGACGGGCGCCTGGGTGAGCCAGTGCAGCGTGAGCCGTTCGACGGCCTGCACGGGGGAGCGCACGATCTCGGCGCGGCTGCGGCCGCGCAGGACGGCGACCGCATTGTCGAAGGCGGTCGGGTCGCCGTCGGGGGCGAAGCAGAGCAGTGGCACGCCCGGGACGGTCGCGTCGAGCACTGCGACGAGCGTGAGCAGCAGATCGAGCGGTCCGCGCGCGTCGATCAGCACGCTGACGACGCGGTGCCGGGCCGCGGCGTCCTGCACGGTGTACGTCGAGTCGACGCGCACGACGTCCGCCTGGTCCCAGTCGCCGCCGAGGCCGCGCAGCGCCGTCTGCGCGGCGTCCCGCATCGGCTCGCCGACGTCGGCCGTCTCGAGGTCGCCGACGGCGCGCTCGGCCGCCGACTCGATGACGAGGATGGCGGGAGTGCGGTCGGCCTCCGGGATGATCGCCGGCCCCGGGAAGTCGATGCGCTGTGTGTCGGTCGACGTGCCGCGCCCGCCGTAGCCACTGCGGTCGTCACGCTCGTCACGTCCGCCGCGATCGCCGCTGTCCGCGCCGGCCGCCGCCGACTCCAGCGCCTGAGCCCGGTCCGCGATCGCGTTGAACAGCGCGCACAGCTCCGCGGCGAGGCCCGCGTCGGCCGTCCCGCCCGCCGCGCCCGCTCCGTCGGTGTCGGCCTCTCCGTCGGTGTCGGCGCCCTCGGGGGCGCGGGCGGAGGTGTCGCCGGCCTGGAAGGCGCGCATGGCGGCGAGCAGACCGGCGAGGCGGTCCTGGCGGGGTGCGGCACTCAAGCCGGGTCCTCCTGGCTGCTGCGGGTGTGGCGAACGCAGCCGGAGCGCGCCCGACGGGGCTCCGGATACTGCGCGTGCACAGCTGAAGCTACCAGCCGGCCGGCACCCTTTCCCAGGTCGGCGCCGAATCCCGGGGGCGCGGCGGCGCCCCGCCTCGGCGCGCGGTCACGCTCCGTCGTCGCGCGGCGTGTACCGTCCGGCGGCGGCCACCGGGGTGCCGGTCGTGGTGGTCGCGGCCGGAACCTGGCTCCGGCCGAAGACCTGCCGGGCGGTCACGGCGCGCTCGGCCCGGCCGCGTCCGGCGAAGCTGACCGCCCAGTGGAAGAGCGTGGTCACCCGCTGCTCGAAGCCGACCAGGTACATCAGGTGCACGAACAGCCACAGCAGCCACGCGGGCAGCCCGGTCGCCTTGATCGGGCCGACGCGGGCGACGGCGCTGAACCTGGCGACCGTGGCCAGCGAGCCCTTGTCGTGGTACTTGAACGCGGGCCTGCCCTCGTGCCCCTGCAGACGCGCGGTGATCTGCGACGCGGCGTACTGGCCGCTCTGGATCGCGACCTGCGCGACGCCGGGGAGCCGGTCGAGGGCCATCACGTCGCCGACGACGAAGATCTCCGGGTGGCCAGGGATCGTGCAGTCGGGCAGCACCTGGATCCGGCCGGACCGGTCGGTCGGCGCCTCGGTCGCGGCGGCCAGTTCTGCGGCGAAGGGGGAGGCGGCGACGCCCGCGGCCCACACCTTCACCATCGACTCGACGCGCTCCTCGCCGCCGTCGGCATGCTTGAGCGTGACACTGCGCGCGTCCACGTCGGTGACCATGGTCTTGAGCCGCACCTCGATGCCGAGATCGGCCAGCTTGCGCTCGGTGCGCGCGGACAGCGAGTCGCCGAAGGTCGGCAGCACCGCGTCGCCGCCGTCGACGAGGATGATCCGGGCCGAGCGCGGGTCGATCCGGCGGTACTCGCCGCGCAGCGAGCGGTGCGCCAGCTCGGCGATCTGCCCGGCCATCTCGACTCCCGTCGCGCCCGCGCCCACGACGACGAACGTCAGCCGCCGCGCCCGCGCCGCCGGATCCTCCTCGAGTTCGGCAAGCTCGAAGGCGCCGAAGATGCGTCCGCGCAGGTCGAGCGCATCGTCGATGGACTTCAGGCCGGGGGCGTGCGCGGCGAACTCGGGCCGGCCGAAGTAGGACTGGCTGGCGCCGGTCGCCACGATCAGGCTGTCGTAGCCGATCGAGTACGGCGCCGTGCGCCCGGGCGCGCGCGCGGTGACCCGCCGAGCGGCGGTGTCGATGCCGACCGCGGTGCCGAGCAGCACGCGCGCGTTGCGCTGCCGCCGCAGGATCTCGCGCGTGGCCGGGGCGATCTCGCCCTGCGAGAGGATGCCGGTGGCGACCTGGTAGAGCAGCGGCTGGAAGAGGTGGTGCGGGGTCCCTCCGAGCACGGTCACGTCGACCTCGGCGCGGCGAAGCGCCTTCGCGGCGAACAGTCCGCCGAATCCGGAGCCGATGATCAGGACTCGATGCCGTGCGTTCGGGGCCCACGCGAGCGGAGTGGGTGCAGCAGGTTCGTTCGCGTCCATGCGCGCCCCGTTTCCCATGATGCCGCAGTCTAAACGGCGCCGAGCGGTGGCGCATACGCCACCGCATGCGGCGTCCGCCAGGGTACGTGCCGGCCCCGATCCGGCCCGTATGCCGCCCGATCGGTACCGATACCGCGGGTAGGGCCGCGAAACGCCGAGCGGGCCCGGGCTGCCCGGGTTCGGGCCGGTGCGTAACTACATTTCCTGTCATGCGCACGGGAAACGAGCAGGAGGCCTCGCACCGCTGGCGGCAGGCCGGGGTCTTCCTCGGGCTCAGCGTGCTGGCCGGGGTGCTGCTGGCCGGGTTCCTGCTGCCGCTGGTCGGCTCGACCGGGCTGGTCGTGAAGGCGGCGTCGGACCACTTCGAGGACCTGCCGGACGCGTTCCAGGCGCCGACGCTGCCACAGCGTACGGAGATCCTGGCGTCGGACGGCTCGACGATCGCGCAGACGTGGGGCGATTACGGCAACCGCATCGTCGTGCCGATGAGCGAGATCAGCCCGAACATGCCGAACGCGCTGGTCGCGATCGAGGACTCGCGCTACTACCAGCACGGCGGCATCGACCTGACCGGCACCGTGCGCGCGTTCTTCAACGACGCGAACGGCGGCGGCACCCAGGGCGGGTCGACGATCGCGCAGCAGTACGTGAAGAACGTGCTGCTGCTGGACGCGGGCACGGACCGGCAGGCGCAGCAGCAGGCGGTCGCCGACACGATCGCCCGGAAGGTCACCGAGCTGCGTTACGCGGTCTCGGTCGAGCGGGCGATGAGCAAGGAGCAGATCCTCGAGAACTATCTCAACCTCGTCTACTTCGGCAACGGCACGTACGGGGTCGAGGCGGCGGCGCAGCGGTATTTCTCCACGACGGCGGCGAAGCTGACCGCGCCTCAGGCCGCGCTGCTCGCCGCGATCGTCAACAGCCCGGCGTACTACGATCCGCTGGCCCACCCGCAGAACGCGCTGGCCCGCCGCAACGTCGTGCTGCAGAAGATGGCCGACCCGACGCTGCACTACCTGACGCCTGCTCAGGCCGCCGCGGATGAGCAGACGCCGCTCGCGCTCAACCCGAGCTCGCTGAGCAGCGGCTGCATCGCCGCCACCACGTCCGCGGCGTTCTACTGCAACTACGTGTACACGACGTTCCTCAACGACCCGGAGTTCGGCGCCACGCCGGCCGCGCGGCAGGCGTTGTGGGAGCAGGGCGGGCTGAAGATCACCACGACGCTGGACCCGACCGACCAGTCGGCCGCCGCCACCGCGGTCTCGCAGCACACGTACTCCACCGACAAGGTCGCCTCGGCGATCGTGATGATCGAGCCCGGCACCGGCCGGATCAAGGCGATGGCGCAGTCCCGGCCGATGGGCAACGGCAGGGGCCAGACCTTCGTGAACCTCTCGGCGGACACGCGGCACAACGGGACGCTCGGCTACCAGGCCGGCTCCTCGTTCAAGATCTTCACCGGGCTCGCGGCGCTCGACCAGGGGATCGATCCGAGCCTGCCGATCAACGCGACGTCCCCGCTCGTGCTCGGCGGCACGAGACTGGCCACGTGCTCGAACGGCCAGAGATCGATCACGTGGCCGAACAGCTATCAGCCGACCAACGATGACAAGAACTCGTACGTCGTGCCGATGGACCAGGCGTTCTGGTACTCGGTCAACACCTACTTCCTGACCCTTGAGACGCAGACCGGCCTGTGCGCGCCGGCGCAGCTGGCCGAGGCGATGGGCGTGACCAAGGACGACGACCTCGGCCAGGGCAAGCCGCTCGACCAGTTCGCGTCCTTCACCCTCGGCACGAACCAGATCACCCCGGTCGCGATGGCCGCCGCGTACGCGACGGTGGCCGCGCAGGGCATGTACTGCGTTCCCTACGTGATCATCGGCGCGACGGACATCGACGGCAAGCAGTACCCGGGCCAGAAGCAGCAGTGCAAGCAGGTCCTCGACGCGAATACGGCGAACGAGCTGACCTCGATGCTCCAGGGCGTGCTCACGCAGCAGGGCGCGACGGCGAACGGTCTCGGGCTCTCGGGCCGCGACTCGGCGGGCAAGACCGGTACGACGGACAGCTCGGTGGCCACCTGGTTCGACGGGTACACGCCGCAGCTGGCGGCGGCCGTGTGGACCGGCTTCGTCGACGGCGGCGGCAAGAACGAGGTCATGGCGAACATGAGCGTCGGCGGCCAGTACTACAGCGGCCAGATCTTCGGCGCCACGATCTCCGCGCCCATCTGGCAGCAGGCGATGAACGCCGCCCTCGCCGATCAGCCCGTGCTCTCCTTCAACGCCCCGAACGGCTTCCCGACCGACCAGCCGAGCACCGGCTCACCGGTCGTCGGCAACTCGCCCACGGCCCTCGGCAAGGGGCACACGCCGATCACCGTCCTGCCGCGCAAGGCGCCGCGCCCCCTCCCGACCCCGAAGAAGACCGGTGGCAGGCAGTAGCACTGCTTCCTATCGTCCAGGAGTGGTTTCCCGGGTCGAGACGGTGCTGCGCGAGGTCCATCCCGCGGCTGACGGACTCGTGCCGCGGACCGGCGGCCGGTCGAGTGCTGTTTACGAGAACTGGTTCCGCTCCATCGAGTAGGTCTTGCACACCCGGCCGTTAGCCGCCGCGCGCTCGTGCACGTCGCGGGAGAGGCCTCGCATCTCCTCCATCGTGTCACTGGCCAGGAACGCGCCGTCGGCGTACTTGGCCTGGAACGCGCGCGCGTCCTCGGAGCGTCCGGCGCTGATGATCGTCGGGCGCACGGCGGGATGCGGGCGCGACTCGCAGTCGTCGAGGTTGAAGTACGGGGTGTGCATCGTCACCGAGTCCTGCGACCAGAGGCGCGTGACGGCCTCGGTCCACAGCTCGGTCATCACGTACCGGTCCGCATGGCTGAGCTCCGGGTCCCACTCCCCGTACTGCTCGAACTCGGCCGCGTACGCGCCGTTGACGATGTTCATCCCGGCCCGGCCACCGCTGATGTCCTGCAGCGTGGTGAGCATCTTCGCGGCGATCGCCGGATTGTGCACGTTGGCGTGCATGCTCGCCCAGATCTTCACCCGGCTCGTCGCCTCGGCCAGCGCCGACATCAGCGTCATCGACTCCAGCGAGCGGCCCCAGTGGTCGGTGCTGCCGCCGAAGCCGCGCCACTTCGCCATCGACATCACGAAGTCGAGGCCGATCTCTTCCGCGTATACCGCCGCCCGCCGGTTCCAGGCATAGCTCGCCTCCGGATGCGGGGCCGTGGTCGAGACCATCCAGCCGCCGTTGCCGATCGGCAGGAAGATCCCATACTCTTTCGCGCCCATGGTGCGGTTCCTTCCTTCCAGGGCTACGGTGCCGGCCAGACGAGCGTGTCACCGCTGTAGTCGGCCTTGATGTACGAGTCATCGAACCAGGCCGCGGCCTGCGTAGACGTGACACTCGCCGGAACGATCGAGAACTGGTGCAGCATGTCCACGAGCGCGGTCACGTTCTTCGCGTCGATGCCGCCGAGCGGCTGGCCGGACGTCGGGTTCTCGGCGACGGTCTTCGTCTCGGTGTTCCAGATCTGCTCGTTGAGCTTCGTGTCATAGGTCGGCCCGGACATGTTCGCCGCGTAGCCGACGCACTCGGCGACGTGCGCCTGGCTGGAGGTGCAGTAGGCGTAGGCGTGCAGTGCGGCGCGCAGCAGGTCCTGGACGGCGGTCGGGTGCGCGGCGGCGAACGCGGGGTTGACCGCCATCGCGCCGAGCGAGCTGGGGATCCCGTACGTTACTGGCTGCCACACGGTGACCTTGTCGCCGGCGTTCTCGAGCTGGTTGGGCTCGTTCGACACGAATCCGGTCAACGCCTCGAGGCCGCCCTGGTGGCGCGGGAGCACGGTCGGGTCGTAGCCCTCCTTCACGATCTGCAGCGAGCTCCAGTTCACGCCCGCCTTGACCAGCATCGCGCGGACGGCGGCCGGGACGTAGCCCTTGTCGCCGACGACCTTGCCGTCGAGCTGGGTGAGACTGGTGATATCACTGTTCGTCATCAGGATGTCGAGCCCGGCATCCGAGTACGAGGAGATCCCGGTGATGTCGATGCCGTTGGCGCGCGCCTGGATCAGGTCCTGCTCGGCTACGGCCGCGATGGACGCCTTTCCGCTGGCCAGCAGCTTCGTCTCCTGCGCGGTGTCGCCGCTGCCCGCCTCGAGGCGCACGTTCAGGCACAGGTCGCTGAAGTAGCCCAGCTTGCTCGCGGCGACGTATTCGAGGATCGAGGCCGAGGACTGGTACTGGTAGCCGGACAGGTAGGTGATCTGGCCGGCGGCTCTGTTCTCGGCGCAGCGCTGCGAGGAGATCGCCGAGCCGGACGCGGCCGCCGTGGCGCCGCCGCCGCTCGAACCGCAGGCGGCGAGCCCGAGGGCCGCGGCCGTCGCGGCCAGTGCGGCCACTCCGGTCCTGATGAGGTGGCGGTAGTGGTTTCGGGGCATCGTGCTACTCCTTTTCCGGGCAGGGTGCAGCGTCCCGTTGGGATCGAGGGGATCGAGGGGATCGAGTGCGGATACGTGGCTGGGGCCGGTTGCTCAGGTGCGGTCGGCCGCGCTCTCGTGCCAGTGCAGGGCCCGGCGTTCAATGACGGTGATCACGAGCATCAACACCGAGCCCATCACCGCGAGCACGCCGATCGCCGCGTAGACGACCGCGAGTTGGTTCATCGAGGAGGCGTTGCTGATCACCGTGCCGAGGCCGCCGGTCGATCCGGACGCAGACAGCTCGGCGACCACGGCTCCGATCACGGACAACGGGGTGACGATGCGCAGCGCGGCGAACAGATACGGCAGCGCGTTCGGCACGCGCAGGTAGACGAGCATCTCCGACCGCGAGGCGTTCATCGTCCGGTACACCTGGAGCACCGGCTGCGGCACCGAGCGCAGGCCCACGGCCGTGTTGATCAGGATCGGGAAGAAGCAGATCAGGGCCGTGATGATCAGTTTCGGCGCGGAGCCGAACCCGAAGGCCACCACCAGCGCGGGCGCGATGGCCACCAGCGGCGTCACGTTCAGCACGACGGCGATCGGCATGACCGCGCGGCGCACGAGCGGGGCCTCGCTCATCACGACCGCGAGCAGGAACGCCGCGACGAAGCTCATCGCCAGACCCAGCAGCGACTCCTCCAGCGTGATCCCCGCGTTGCGCAGGTAGTAGCCGGGATTGCGCGTGAGCGTGTCGCCGACCGCGCTGAGCGGCGGCAGCAGATAGGGCATGCGTGCCGTACCCCACTGCCACAGCCCGCCAAGCAGCGCGAGCATCACAGCCAGCGGCAGCCAGATCGCCGGTCGGATCCACCCGAGCCGTGAGTGCGGGTGCTTCAGGCTCCAGCGCGAGGGCTCCTGGGGCACGATGTCGGTTTCGGTCTCTGCCACGGGGACCGCCGCGGTGCGCTGCGAAGCCAGGCTCATCGGTTCGTCCCCCCGACGCTCGCTGCGTCGTCCGAGCGCCACGCGCTTCGCAGCCGATCGCGGATGAGGTCCTCGAACGCGTGGAAGTCGCGCTCCTCGAACAGTCGCTCACCGCGTGGTCGCGGCAGGTCGATGTCGACCACGTCCACGACGCGTCCGGGCTTCGGGGCCATCACCACGACCGTGTCGGACAGCCGCACCGCCTCGGACACCGAGTGCGTGACGAACAGGACCGTCGTCTTCAGCTCATCCCATAAATCAAGCAGCTGATCTTGCAGGCTTTCCCGGGTGAACTCGTCGAGTGCCGAGAACGGCTCGTCCATCAGGAGTACCTCCGGCCGCAGGCCGAACGCGCGCACGATCGCGGCACGCTGCTGCATCCCGCCGGACAGCTGCGCGGGCAGCTTGTCCATCGCCTCGCCGAGACCGGCCTTGCGCAGCAGCTTTCGCATATCAGGACTCGCCGAACCGACGAAGCGCCGCTTGCCCGCCTTGGCGTTGATCTTCTGCGGGAGCGTGACGTTCTTGAGCACCGACAGCCAGGGCAGCAGCGCAGGTGTCTGCGGGACGAAGCCGATCAGCTTCGCTGCGCACGCCTCGACCGGCGTCATCCCGTGCACCAGAACACTGCCGGCATCCGGCGCCTCGAGACCGGAGACCAGGCGCAGCACGGTGGACTTCCCGCAGCCGCTCGGGCCGATCAGGCTGACGAAGCGTCCCGGCTCGATCCGCAGATCCGCGCCGCTCAGCGCGACCGTCGCGGACGAGCCGTAACCGTACACCCGGCGCACCGAGGAAAGCTCGATCGCCGCCGCATCCGATTCCTGCTGCTGCATGGCAGAACCCTCCATAGCGTCAACGGGCACAGCAATCGCATCGATCGCTGAATGCTGGTGGTGCCCGGTCCGTATGGCGGAGAGCGTGCGTAGCGAGAGACCCAGGTCTGCCACGCGGAAATCCGCTGCTTGATCGGCAAAGCTAACGACGGGTTGTTGCGCGAAAACACGCCCTCGTGTTGCGGCCGCGTGAAAAACCTCAGGGCCGCGATGGCAGCGGAACGACCCGCTCGCCGTCGAACACGTATACCTCCACGCCCAGGTCCGCCGCGGCCACCGCGACCCAGCCGCCGAGCGCCTGCACGACCGGCTCTGTCACCACCAGCACGGCGCGCTCCGCGCTCGGCAGCGCGTGACGCAACCAGAGCAACTTGAACAGATCAGCCATCACCTTGTTGCGGAACGACGGCTTATACGCGCCCTGGTTGGCGACCAACTGCACGACGATCCGCCCCTGCGGATCGATCCCCTCCACTTCGACCCGCTGGCGCCCCTCCGGCAGCAGCAGCGGTCGCGGCCGCAACCGGACCCCGAACGCCTCCCCGGCCGCGACCAGCATGATCCGCTCCACCGAGTCCTCGCCGAACCGGCTCCACTCGGACAGGGAGTCCGCGATCGTCAAGCGCATGACAGCCAGTCTAGAAATCACACATTACCCCGGAGTTTCCCGGCTGAGCACAGCTCGTGTCCGCTCCGACCGTTCCCGCGGTTATCGCTCTGGGCTTCGGCAGGCGCGCGCGATGGCCGGCCCGCCGCAGCGCCAGGGGGGGGGCGACCACGCCCACCGGCCCTGACCCAGGGTGCCTCTAGCGTCCCCGGGCACTGCGAGGTCGACGGGAACCGCGTACCCCCAATCACGACGGCACCACGCTCTTCGGCCGGTGACTGCGGGGTAACGGCCCCGGAAAGCGGATGTTCCACTGGTGACTGCCCTGCCGAGCCCGATCAGGCGCTGGTGAATGTGACCGCCGGGCGCGGCTCGTTTTCTCGCTGGGGCATACCGGTCGAGGCGGTGCGGTGAGTGCGTTCGATCGCCTGGCCCCAATAGGTGCCGACGAGCATGAGCACGGCCCCGAGCAGTGCGACCGGGGTGAGTCGTTCTCCGCCGAGGCTCAGCCCGATGGCTGCGGCCCAGATCGGTTCGGTGCCCAGCAGCAGGCTGGCCCGACTGGCGGAGGTTTTCTGGACGGCGCGCGTCTGGGCGAGGAAGGCGAACACGCTGCAGAACAGGGCGAGGTAGACCAGCTGGGACCACGTGTCCGCACTGCCGCGGGCCAGCCCGGTCAGGTGCGTGGCGGCGGGCCCTAGGAAGAGCAGGGAGCCGACGATGGTCTGGGTGCTCGTCAGGCGCAGGGCGTCGAAGTGACGGCCCGCGGTAAGCCGTCCGACGAGAGCGACGTGTCCGGCCCGTACGCCTGCGGCGGCGAGCATCAGGAGATCCCCGAGCCGTGGCAGGTGCATTCCGCTGCCGGCGGTGAGCAAGGCGACGGCCAGCACGCACAGGAATGCGGCGACGAAGAAGGTGCGCGGCAGTCCACGGGCACCGGAACGGTCCAGCAGCGGCGTCAGGACGATGGTCAGGCTAATGATCAGCCCGGCGTTCGCTGCGCTGGTATGCGCCACCCCGTACGTTTCCAAGACGAGCACGGCCGCCTGGGTGACGCCGAGCACTGCCCCGGCTCCGAGCTCCTGACGGGTACAGCCCGTCCGCTTACGTCGTGGGGCGACCAGAGCCGCGCACGCGATCGCGGAGATCGCATAGCGGGCGAACAGCACCGTGGTCACCGGGAGCGCGCCGGTGGCCGCCTTGGCTGTGAGGTAACTGGAGCCCCACACGAGTGCGACCAGGAGGAGCACGGCATCTGTCCGGCGGGAACTGACCATGCCCTCTACGCTGCACCCTCGCATCGTTGAAGACCAGAACCAAATTCTACAAAGACGATGTAGCAGCTCTACACTATTGCCGTGGACGAACGGCAGCTACGCATTCTGCGCGAACTAGGCGAGCTGGGCAGTGTCAGTGCGGTCGCCGACGCCTTGCGCGTGACGCCGTCGGCCATCTCACAGCAGTTGCACCTGCTTCAGCGCTCAAGCCCGGTCCCGCTTACCGAGCGGGCCGGCCGGCGCGTGGTGCTCACCGACGCCGGCCGGGTACTGGCCGCAGCAGCCATCGAGGTCGAGGCAGCCCTCGCGAAGGCCAGGCATGCCGTCGCCGATTACGCCGACCAGCCTGAAGGGGAGGTGACGGTGGCCGCGTTCCACAGCGCCGCCTCCTCTTTCTTCCCACTGCTGCAGCGCAGCTGCACCGGCACGGGACGACCCCGCTTGGCGCTCGCAGGCGAGGACGTCGCACAAGAACACTTCCCCGCGCTCACCCGTTCCTACGACCTCGTGCTCGCCCACCGCCTCGAACACGCTCCGGCATGGCCGAGCACCGTTACCGCCACCACGCTCTTGCGGGAGCCCCTCAACGTCGCCTTGCCGGCAGGTCATCGGCTGGCCGCCAAGCCCGTGCTCTCGCCGCAGGACGTCGCCGATCTGCCCTGGATCACCGTCCATGACGGTTTCCCGCTGATGGCCACCATCGAAGCCATCGCCGGTGCCGCCAACCGCCGGATCCAGATCGTCCACCGCATCAACGAGTTCGCGGTGGTGGCCGAAGTCGTGGCCGCCGGCGGTGGCGTGGCACTGATGCCCCGCTGGACCTGCCGCCCGCATCCCGACGTAGTGCTCAGACCCCTCGGCGCAGTCCACGCCCGTCGCCGAATCGACGTGCTCTACCGACCCGAACGCACCGCACGGCGCGCGGTCCGCACCGTGCTGACCGAACTGCAGCACGCCGCAGCCGCGATCCGAAATCCGGACGCCTGCGCCGACAGGCCTGCCGTACCTGACTGACACGCGCCATCGCCGCTTGACGAGTGCTGCCGTTCCTGAGCGGCTGCTCGCCGCTACTGACCTTCAAAGCGTGCTGTCGGGGGTTGCCTCAGCGCGGTCCACTGCGAGAGCAAGGGAAAGCTGCGCTTGATCGCAGTCACATCCGGCGGCGTCTTCAGCACCGACAGCGCGCTTGGTGGGGAAGCAGTGATGCCCGTGGCCCCTCGCCCGCCTGTTCGCGAGATCGATCGAGCCGACGCCTCCGGCATCGCCGACGGGTGCAGCTCTTGTGAGGGTGCTGTGCCAGGTCTGGGTTAGCGAGCTCGCCATTCGTGCGGGGGTGCCCGTCGCGGAGTCGTCTCCAGCCCTTGTCGCTGGTGTAAGGGCAGCCGACGCAGGCGCTGCGCGAGACAGCGGAGAAGCCGTGTTCGCTTGCGACCCGTGATCAGCATCGCGCAGGAGCCAGTGGCCGACAACCCGCCCGCCTTGCGGATGCGGGCAGCCCCCTCCTGTATCTGCGCACGCGAAGCATGCGCGTTCCCGGGTGACT
>Ga0310811_10001456_pt1 | contig 29768 bp, 23 predicted proteins | sample YCmetagenome_FD_207642 | JGI IMG/M metagenome (GOLD analysis project Ga0310811, IMG submission 207642) | Soil microbial communities from experimental microcosm in Duke University, North Carolina, United States - YC | ecosystem: Engineered > Artificial ecosystem > Soil microcosm > Unclassified ...
CCAGTGCTTCGGCCGCCCCGGCAATGCTTCCCAATTCGGTCAGGTTGTTCAGCAACGGCACCACGTCGGCCAGCCGAATGCTCTGCCCCTCCCCGTCGATGATGCGCAGGTCGACGGACGCTTCGATTCGGATCGTCATATGCACGAATATTCCTATTGAATTCCAATCGCGCTCGCGCTAATGTACCGGCGATGGGAATCCAAGATTGCAGTATATGTGATTCTAGTTCATATTCAGACAAGGAGACGAACTTGACCCCACACGCGATTGCTCCCGCTGCCGAGTTGGTTGCGCGGCACGCGTCCGCGGAAGCCCGTGCCACGCCTGGCAGCTCCTTGCTGACCGTGCTGCACGCGATTCAGGACGACGCGGGCTACATTCCGGACGGCGTCGTGGCGCCCCTGGCGAAGGCCATGAACCTGTCGCGAGCGGAGGTTCACGGGGTCATAACGTTCTACCACCACTTTCGCACTACCCCGCCGCCGCAAGTCACGGTTCAGGTTTGCCGCGCCGAGTCGTGCCGCAGCATGGGCAGCGAAGCGCTGGTCGCGCATATCGAGCAGCGCACCGGCTGCCACGTCGATGCGCATCGCCATGCGCCTGCCGATGGCGCGACCGCCGCACCGCACGGGAGCGGCGCGGTCGGCGTCGAGTCGGTCTACTGTCTTGGTCTGTGCGCCGTGTCCCCCGCGATGATGATCAACGGCAAGCTGGTGGCGCGCGTCACGCCCGCCAAATTCGACGCCGCACTCGACAGCGCCTTGAGCGCTGCCAGTCAGGATGGTCAGCCGCGCGCGGCGAAGGAGTTCGCATGACACGGATCTTCATTCCGAATGAATCGACGGCGCTAGCGCTCGGCGCGGACGACGTCGCCGCTGCGATCGTCGCCGAGGCCGCGCAGCGCGGCCTCGATATCGAAATCGTGCGCAATGGCTCGCGCGGCATGTTCTGGCTGGAACCGCTGCTCGAAGTCGAGTCGGAAGACGGCCGCGTCGGCTATTCGAATGTCGCGCCGTCCGACGTCGGATCGATCCTCGATGCGGCGTTCGCCTCGGGTGCGCCGCTGTCGAACTGCGTCGGGCTGGTCGAAGAAATCCCCTATCTCAAGCAGCAGCAACGGCTGACGTTCGAGCGCATCGGCATTACCGACCCCCTGTCGATCGACGATTACCTGCTGCACGGCGGCCTCGTGGGCTTGCGCAATGCGCTGGCGACCGAGGGCGCCGTCGCGTGCGAGCAACTGATCGAATCCGGCCTGCGCGGCCGCGGCGGTGCGGCGTTCCCGGCCGGCATCAAGTGGCGCACCGTGCTGCAGGCGCAGGCTGATCAAAAGTACATCGTCTGCAATGCGGACGAAGGCGACAGCGGCACCTTCTCCGACCGTTTGTCGATGGAATGCGATCCGTTCGGCCTGATCGAAGGGATGATTATTGCCGGTGTGGTGGTCGGCGCGACGCAAGGCTTCGTGTATGTGCGCAGCGAGTACCCGCACGCGATCGACATGCTCAACGCCGCGATCGAACGCGCCCGGAGCGCCGGCTGGCTGGGCGAGAGCGTGCTCGGCTCGGGCCGCGCGTTCGACCTCTATGTGGTCAAGGGCGCCGGCGCGTATGTGTGCGGCGAGGAAACGGCGCTGCTCGAATCTCTCGAGGGCAAGCGCGGCGTGATCCGCGCCAAGCCGCCGCTGCCCGCATTGAAGGGCCTGTACGGCAAGCCGACCGTGATCAACAACGTGATCACGCTCGCGTCGGTGCCGATCATCTTTGCGCGCGGCGCGCAGTTCTACCGCGACTTCGGCATGGGCCGCTCGCGCGGCACGCTGCCGTTCCAGCTCGCCGGCAATATCAAGCATGGCGGCCTGGTCGAGCTGGCATTCGGCGTGACGCTGCGGCAGCTGATGGTCGACTTCGGCGGCGGCACCGCCAGCGGTCGGCCGGCGCGCGCGGTGCAGGTCGGCGGTCCGCTCGGCACCTATCTGCCGGAAAGCCAGTGGGACCTGCCGCTCGACTATGAGGCGTATGCGGCGGTCGGCGCGGTAGTCGGCCACGGCGGCATCGTGGTGCACGACGACACGGCGAATCTCGCCGATCTGGCGCGCTACGCGATGGAATTCTGCGTCATCGAGTCATGCGGCAAATGTACGCCGTGCCGCATCGGTTCGACCCGCGGCGTCGAGGTGATCGACAAGATGCGTGCGCCCGCCTCGACCGGCGAAGTGCGCGAACGCCAGGTGATTCTGCTGCGCGAGCTGTGCGACACGATGGTCAACGGCTCGCTGTGCGCGATGGGCGGCATGACGCCCTATCCGGTGATCTCCGCGCTGAATTATTTCCCCGAAGATTTCGGCGTCGCGCTGGAAGCGGCGCACGATCCAGCCACCGCGTGAGTTGCGCATGGCCACCTCACGACGAATGGGAGCGAGACAATGAATGACATGACTGAGCAGCAGTTCCTGGGCGGCGGCTGCGGTTCCGGCTCGTGCAGCTGCAAATCGAACAACGTACCGGTCGGCGATCTCGACTTCGGTACGCCTCTGCGCGACAGCGCCACGCGCGTCACGCTCGAAATCGACGGCGTGCCGGTGGACGTGCCGGCCGGTACGTCGGTGATGCGCGCCGCGGTCGAAGCGGGCATCAACGTGCCGAAACTGTGCGCGACCGATTCGCTCGAGCCGTTCGGCTCGTGCCGGCTGTGCTTGGTCGAGATCGAGGGCCGCAGAGGCTACCCGGCCTCGTGCACCACGCCCGTCGAAGCGGGCATGAAAGTCCGCACGCAAACCGACAAGCTGCAATCGTTGCGGCGCAATGTGATGGAGCTGTACATCTCCGATCACCCGCTGGACTGCCTGACCTGTCCGACCAACGGCAACTGCGAGTTGCAGGACATGGCCGGCGTGGTCGGACTGCGCGACGTGCGCTACGGCTACGCGGGCGACAATCACCTGAACGCAAGCAAGGACGAGTCGAACCCGTATTTCACCTACGACGCCAGCAAGTGCATCGTCTGCAATCGCTGCGTGCGGGCCTGCGAAGAGACGCAAGGCACCTTCGCGCTGACGATCGCGGGACGCGGCTTTGAATCGCGCGTCGCGGCCAGCGAAAGCCAGCCGTTCATGGACAGCGAGTGCGTATCGTGCGGCGCGTGCGTCGCCGCGTGCCCGACCGCGACGCTGCACGAGAAGTCCGTCGCGGTGCTCGGCCAGCCCGAACACGCGGTGCTCACGACCTGCGCTTATTGCGGCGTGGGCTGCTCCTTCAAGGCCGAAATGAAGGGCAACCAGGTGGTGCGGATGGTGCCCTACAAGGACGGCCTGGCCAACGAAGGCCATGCGTGCGTGAAGGGACGCTTTGCCTGGGGCTATGCGACGCATGCGGACCGCATCACCAAGCCGATGATCCGCGCCTCGATCAGCGATCCGTGGCGCGAAGTGTCGTGGGACGAGGCGTTGTCGTATGCGGCGAGCGAATTCCGCCGCATCCAGGCGAAATACGGTCGCGATTCGATTGGCGGCATTACGTCCTCGCGCTGCACCAACGAGGAGACCTACCTAGTGCAGAAGCTGGTGCGCGCCGGCTTCAACAACAATAACGTCGATACTTGCGCGCGCGTGTGTCACTCGCCGACCGGTTATGGCCTGAAGACCACGCTCGGCGAGTCGGCGGGCACGCAGACCTTCGAGTCGGTCGCCCATTCGGATGTGATCGTCGTGATCGGCGCCAACCCGACCGACGGCCACCCGGTGTTCGCGTCGCGGCTCAAGCGCCGCGTGCGCGAAGGCGCGAAGCTGATCGTCGTCGATCCGCGCAAGATCGATCTCGTCGATGGCCCGCACGTCAAGGCGGACCACCATCTGCAACTGCGCCCGGGCACCAACGTCGCGATCGTCAATGCGCTCGCGCATGTGATCGTCACCGAAGGCCTGGTGAACGAGTCCTTCGTCGCCGAGCGCTGCGAGGAGAAGGCCTTCACGCAATGGCGCGACTTTGTCTCGTTGCCGGAAAACGCGCCCGAAATCACCGAGGATCTGACCGGCGTGCCGGCGCAGTCGGTACGCGAAGCGGCGCGGCTGTACGCGCGCGGCGGCAATGCGGCGATCTACTACGGTTTGGGCGTCACCGAGCATTCGCAAGGCTCGACCACGGTGATGGGCATCGCCAACCTGGCGATGGCGACCGGCAACATTGGCCGCGAAGGCGTCGGCGTGAATCCGCTGCGCGGCCAGAATAACGTGCAGGGCTCTTGCGACATGGGCTCGTTCCCGCACGAACTGCCGGGCTATCGCCACATCGGCGACGCGGCCGCGCGCAGCCTCTTCGAAACCGAGTGGGACGTGAAGTTGCAGCCCGAACCGGGCCTGCGCATTCCGAACATGTTCGACGCGGCACTGGCCGGGACATTCAAGGGCCTGTATTGCCAGGGCGAAGACATCGTCCAGTCCGATCCGAACACGCAGCACGTCGAGGCCGCGATGTCCGCGATGGAATGCATCGTGGTTCAGGACATCTTCTTGAACGAAACGGCGAAGTATGCCCACGTGTTTCTGCCAGGCACGTCGTTCCTCGAAAAGGACGGCACGTTCACCAACGCCGAACGCCGTATCTCGCGCGTACGCCAGGTGATGCCGGCCAAGCCGGGTCTTGCCGACTGGGAAGTCACCATCAAGCTGTCGGAAAAGCTCGGCTACCCGATGAGCTATGCCCATCCGTCGGAGATCATGGATGAAATCGCGCGCCTCACGCCCACCTTTACGGGCGTGTCGTACCAGCGCCTGGACGAGCTGGGCAGCATCCAATGGCCGTGCAATGACGCGGCGCCGGAAGGCACGCCGATCATGCACATCGACGAGTTCGTGCGCGGCAAAGGCCGGTTCGTGATCACCAAATTCATCCCGACCGAGGAGAAGGTCACGCGCAAGTTCCCGCTGCTGCTGACCACGGGACGCATCCTGTCGCAATACAACGTCGGCGCGCAGACGCGGCGCACCGAGAACTCGCGCTGGCATGCCGAGGATCGCATCGAGATCCACCCGCACGATGCGGAGGATCGCGGCATCAAGAGCGGCGATTGGGTCGGGATCGAGTCGCGTTCGGGGCAGACCGTGCTGCGAGCGCTCGTGACCGAACGGATGCAGCCCGGTGTGGTCTACACGACCTTCCACTTCCCCGAGTCGGGCGCGAATGTGATCACGACGGAAAATTCGGACTGGGCTACCAACTGCCCGGAATACAAGGTGACGGCGGTGCAGCTCTCGCCGGTGGCGAAACTGTCCGACTGGCAGCGCGGCTACGGCAAGTTCAACGATACGCAACTTGAACTGCTGAAAAACCGTACGGTCGCGGACGCTACCCGATAGGACTAGGCCTCATGAACCTTCATAACCTGATCGACATGGCGAATCGAATCGGAGATTTCTTCGATTCGATGCCCGATCGCGACGCCGCGCTCGATGATGTAGCCGAACACATCAAACGCTTCTGGGAGCCGCGTATGCGCCGGGCGCTGCTCGACGCGCTCGACACGCCCGCGGCCGACACCTTGCATCCATTCGTCCGCGAGGCGGTGGTGCGGCATCGCGAAAGGTTGATGCCGGCGGCAGTGCCGGCTTGAGTCCACCGCGATCGCGCCGGCGCGCAAGCCACGGCTGCGCACCGTCTGGCGGTGATATCGAGACGTTTTAAGAAACCGGGCCATGCGCCCGGTTTCTTTTGAGTTGTTAGTACAATCGAGTCCGCCCCACTCGACGGACACATCATGTTTTTATCCATCACTGCCGTGGCTGTCGGCGGTGCACTCGGCTCTCTGCTGCGCTGGCTGTTGAGCGTGCGCTTGAACAATGCGTTGCCGAACCTGCCGCTCGGCACGCTCGCGTCGAACCTGATCGCCGGTTATATTGTCGGCTTGGCGATCGCATTTTTCACCCGTCGTCCGGACCTCGAACCGGCGTGGCGCCTGTTCGTGATCACGGGACTGATGGGTGGTCTGTCAACGTTCTCGACGTTTTCCGCCGAACTGACGGCGCACCTGCAAAGCGGTCGCTTCGCCTGGGCGGTCGGTGAAGCGGCGATCCACTTGCTCGGGTCGGTCGCCATGACCGTGCTTGGGTTCGCGACAGTCGCGCTGTTTCGCCGCTAACGCCGTTTCGCCGCCGGCGTCTTCAATGCCGCGGCATCACGAATCGCACGTGCGCACGGTTGGATGCGGCGCGCAGAAGACCCTGATGCAACACAGCGCAGCCACCTTTCACGCACGCAGCAACGCGCATAAATGGGTGGTTTCGCCGAGGCAAATCTGCAACGTTGCATGGTGTACGGCGTGATCGACACGCAACGCGTGCACGATCTCGTCGACAAACGCGTCGCCCGGGTGGCCGGCCGGCATCACGAGGTGCGCGGTCAACGAGTTTTCGGTGGTCGATAGCGCCCACACGTGAACGTCATGGACCGCGACGACGCCTCGCAGGCCAGACAGGTAGCGCTCGATCGCGCTTTTATCGACGTTGGCCGGTACCGCATTCAATGCGAGCCGCATCGATTCGCTGAGCAGTCCCCAGGTACTCCAAACGATCATCGCGACCACCAGTAGGCTCATCAGGGGGTCGAGCCAGTTCCAGCCGGTGAACATGATCGCGATACCGCTCAACGCCACCGCGCCGGACACCGCGGCGTCCGCGACCATGTGCAGGAAGGCGCCACGGATATTCAGGTCCTCCTTGCTGCCCCGCATGAACAACCACGCGGACACGCCGTTCACGACGAGTCCCGCCGTGGCGACGACGAACACGGTCACGCCGGCTACCGGTGCGGGGGTGCTAAAGCGCTGGATCGCCTCCCATGCGATGGCGCCACAGGCCAACAGCAGCAACGCGGCGTTCGCCAGCGACGCGAGGATCGACGAACCGCCAAGCCCGAATGTGAAACGCGCGGACGGTTTTCGCTTGGCCAGCCAGATGGCCCCCCACGCAAGCAGCAGTCCGAGCACATCGGACAGGTTGTGGCCCGCGTCCGCGAGTAGCGCGGTGGAATGGGCGATCACGCCATAAATCGCCTGCAAGCCCACGATCGCCATATTCAGTGCCACGGCTATCGCGAACGAGCGGCCATGTCCGTGTACGGGGAGATGGTGGTGCGCGTGAGAGTGGGAGTGCCCGTGGGTATGGCTGTGCCCGTCGGTATGGCTGTGCCCGTCGGTATGGCTGTGCCCGTCGGTATGGCTGTGCCCGTCGGTATGGCTGTGCCCGTCGGTATGGCCGTGCCCGTGGGTAGGAACGGGCGCATCGTCATGCGCACGATCGCGCGCAGGCGTGGCCGAATGCGTATGACGTTCGCTCATGCTGGGTCGTCCGCGGTCGCGGTTAGAGTCGTGGAGGGGGTCGTGGTCCCCGTTGCGGCGCGCGCCGCGCCGCGTCGGGGCGACTCCGCATAGGGCTCCGCGACGTGTTCGAGCATATCCGACAGCATGTCGCTGATATGCGCGTCGGCGGCTAGGTAGAAAACGTGCTTCCCATGACGCTCCGCCCGCACGATGCGCGCCGCGCGCAGCAGTCGCAGGTGATGACTGACCAGCGACGCCGACAGCCCCAACGACTCCGCAATGGCCCCGACAGCGACCGGCTGCCCCGCACACGCCAGCACGATGCGCAGACGCGTCGTTTCGCCGAGCAGGCGAAATAGGTCCGCCAGCATCGGCACGCGCTCCTCGATGGGAATGGGGTCGGCAACGTTGAATGGCATGGTCACGAGTCCCGACAACATATGAATAGGTGTTCACATGTTAACTTAATGCTGTGCGCCAGCGCAATGTTTTATCATCGCGGCTGCTGCTACCGGGGATGAATTGTCACATCGATGTCTAGTCTAGTCAGACGCGCGCATGCGGCGCACCGCGAGGGCCGATTGGCAGATGCCGAGCGCGACTATCGCGCCGCGCTTGCCAACCAGCCTGCCCATGTCGATGCGCTGCATTGGCTCGGCGTACTCCACCATCAGCGCGGCGAACACGGCGCGGCGGCGGATTTGCTCAACCGCGCGACGCTGCTGCGGCCATCCGATGCGGGAATGCAGTTGAACCTCGGTGCGGTGCTCAAAGCGCTCGGCCGTCTCGACGGTGCGATCGAGCACTTTCGCAACGCGATTCACCTGCGAAGCGATTTTGCGTTGGCCCACTACAATCTCGGCAATGCGTACGCCGCCGCCGGCCGTCACGAAGACGCGGTCGACAGTTTCCAACGCTCGCTGCGCCTGCAAGCCGACGACGTCCGAGCTTTGGTGAATCTCGGCACGTCGCTGTTGGCGCTCGGACGGCATGCCGACGCCGCGGCGGCGACCCGCGACGCGCTACGCGTCGCGCCGCGCCACGCGGGCGCCTGCAACAATCTTGGGATGGCATTGAACGGTCTGGGCGCGCCTCAGGATGCGGTGGCGCAATTCCACGCTGCGCTCGATGCGCAACCGAATTTTGTCGCGGCGCATTTCAACCTTGCGAACACGCTGAATGCGCTGGGCTGCCACGCCGACGCCATCGACGCCTATCAGCGCGCGCTGGCATTGCAGCCGACGTTTGTCGCGGCGTGGCACGGCCTAGGCACCACCCACGCGGAACTCGGTCAGCATGCACGGGCGGCTGCGTGCTTCGAGCGCGCGGTCGGTCTCGATCCGCGCTTCGCGTTGGCCTGGCTTGCGCTCGGCAACGCACAGTCGGCGCTGGTCGCGCACGACGCGGCGCTGCGGGCGTACGACCAGGCGTTGCGGTTGCGGCCCGATCTTGCTTCGGCCCACCTGCATCGCGCCATGACGATGCTCGCACGCGGCGACTTCGCGCGCGGCCTGCCGGAATACGAATGGCGGCATGCGACGCTCGCACCGCTCAGGCCGTTCGACGCGCCTCGTTGGAGCGGCCCCATCGATGGACCGATCGCCGGCCGCACGGTGCTGGTCCATGCCGAACAAGGTCTGGGCGACACCCTGCATTTTGTCCGCTATGTGCCGCGCCTCATACACGACGGCGCGCGTGTGGTCCTCGAAGTACAGCCGACACTCGGCCCCCTGCTCGAGCCTTTCTGCGAGGCGCATCGAATCGAACTGGTCACGCGCGGCGAGCCCGGCGCGGCACGGCCCGCGCACGACTGGCATCTGCCGCTGCTAAGCCTGCCGCTGGCGCTAAGCTTGGACGCCGAAGCGCTTACCGACGATCTTCTTGTGCCCTATCTGGCCGCGCCAGCCGCGTATCGACGCAAATGGCGCGGCTCGCTCGGCGGCCAGGCGAAAGTCAAGATCGGGATTGCGTGGTCCGGGAACATCCAGCGCCAGGACACGCGCGCCCTGCCGTTCGCCGCGCTGATGCCGCTGTTTGCGCTGCCGGGCATCGATTGGATCGTGCTGCAGCGAGACTGGCTGGACGCCGACCGTGCCGTGTTCGACGCACAGCGTCCGCCGTCGGTGTGCTGCGTCGATGCGCACCTCGGCGATTTTGCGGATACCGCGGCGATCGTCGAACGGCTGGACGCGGTCGTATCGATCGACACCTCGCTCGCGCACCTCGCGGGGGCGCTAGGCAAGCGGCTTTGGCTGATGCTGCCGTTCGCCGCGGACTGGCGCTGGTTCGGCTCGACCGAGGCGACGCGCAACACCAGTCCGTGGTACCCCAGTGCGCGACTGGTACGTCAGCGCCAAGCCGGTGACTGGGACGACGTGGTCGCGCGCGTGCGCGAGGCGGTGCGAGTGATCGCGGCGGACGGATAAGCTCGGCGCCGCATCAAAAGCGCGTCTCGCGCGCCGCACGCAAGAAGGTATCGAGCAGCGGCGTGCAATCGAGCAATTCCGGGCCACTCGCACGGTGGAACTCCGGATGCCACTGCACACCGACCACGAACGGCGCGCGCCGGTAGCGCACCGCTTCGACCAGTCCATCGTCGGCCGAAACCGCTTCGACATTCAGTTCGCGGCCGAGGGTGCGGACTGCCTGATGATGGATCGAATTGACCAACGCCTCGCGCTTGCCGGCAAACATGTGTGCAAGTGTCGAGCCCGCCGGAAACTGGATCTGGTGGCTGTGGCGTTCGTATTCCTCATTCACGTGAACGTTCGCGCTGGGCAGGTCGGTCGCGATGTCCTGGTACAGCGTGCCGCCGAAAGCGACGTTGATCAACTGACATCCGCGACACACACCGAGCACCGGCTTGCCCGACTCGATGAATTCGTGCAGCAGTTCGAGTTCGTACATGTCGCGCACGCGATCGCCGGGCCATTCGGGGCGCGCACTATCGTGCGCGTAGGTCTGCGGCGAGACATCGGCGCCGCCTTGAAGCACCAGCGCGTCGAGGTGTTTCGCATAGTCGCGCAGCCGAATGTTGCTTGGATGCAGCATCCCCGCACTGCCGACGGTCGGGATCATGAACACCAGCACGTCGCGTGACATCACCCAGTGTGCCACCGATTCCTCGAGATATTGGAGCGTCTTGCCGCGCAAGCCCTTGCCGCCAGGCTCCGGGTGGAAGATGCGTGCCGACACGCCGATCTTCAGTGTGCGCTGCGTGATCCGCTGGCCAGCCCGGTCAAATACCTGTCGCGCGCGCGCGGCGAGCACCCGTCCGAACACCGTCCACGCCGAGTCCGACTGCTTCAGGTACATCGGCGCGCGGCGCTCGCGCTGCTCCGCATACGCTTGCGGCGGTGGGAACGAAGGTCCGCCCAAGTCCGGGACCGTCGAATAGCGATCCTTCGGGCCCCCTATGCCGGCCGCCGTCGAGGTGTCCGTGTCCAGTTTCGCATCTTGCTGCGCGGCAGCGGGCGGGATCGGCTCGCTGCCAGCCGCCGTGGCCGGCGCGCCGGTCGGTTCTGCTACCGGTTCTGCTACCGGTTCTGCTACCGGTTCTGCTACCGGTTCTGCTACCGGCTCGGCGACCGGCATGTCGGACGATGATAAGTTCGATGCGGCGTGAAGGGATTGCGACGGGGCAGCGGGCGCCTTGGAAACTTCGTCCGGGCGTAACAGCTTATTTTGGCTCATGGTAAATCGGCTGGCGCCGCCACACGGGACGCGTAATCGATTGGACACAATGACGATTATCCGCGTAAGCACCGGGACGGGCAAACTGCGCGCCGCGGAGGTGTTGTGTCCCCGTTTGCCGCTTGCGCATACACGGCTCGCATGCGACGTTCCCAGCAGCCATTGGCGCGCCTGGGCCAGGTTCCTGAACAGTAGCCGGGGCGTCGCAATCACTCGGGCCGCGCTCCACGGGCGGACGCCGATCCGCGCTAGAATCGCGCCACATCGCGCGCCACCGCACATTCGCGGCATGGCGCTCATTTGCGCCAGCGTGCGTTGAATTTGATACCCTGATGCTATGAACGACACCTACAAGTTGCGCCTCGAACGCCGTCTGCTGCGCCTGCTTGGGCTGGTCTGCGTCGCACTGCTCGGCGGCGCCCTCTACCTGCAGTATGTCAAGCACCAAGACCCATGTCCGCTGTGCATCATCCAGCGCTACTTCTTCGTACTGGTCGCGATCTTCGCCTTTATCGGCGCCGGGCTGCGCACCTGGCGCGGCATCGCGGTGCTCGAAACGCTGTGCGCGATCTCCGCGGCCGCGGGTGTGATCGCCGCGGGCCGGCATGTCTACGTCCAGGCGAACCCGGGGTTCAACTGCGGCTTCGACGCGCTTCAGCCGATCGTTGACGCGCTGCCCTTGGCAAAAGTCGCGCCGTCGATCTTCAAGGTCGCGGGGCTGTGCGAGACGATATACCCGCCGATCCTGGGTCTATCGCTGCCACAATGGTCGTTGGTCGCGTTCGTGCTGATGTTCGTGCTGGTCACGCGTAATCTGTGGCGCACGCGCAGCCTGCGAGCGCTGCCGCAGTATTGACCGCGTTCAGGCGCGGCGGTGTATGCCGCGCCTGGGTCCCCCGCGCCGCCGCAGCGGCGTCGCCCGACTGCTCCGCACCGACCGCCCTTCTCCCGCCGCGCTGCCCGCCTCTACCGCCTCTACCGCCTCTACCGCCTCTACCGCCTCCCTGCCTCCCTGCCTCCCTGCCTCTCCCTTCGCCTCTCCCTGCCTCTCCCTTCGCCCCCTACGCCCCCTACGCCCCCCTTCGGCTCGTGGTCCCCGCTTCCTCCCCGCCTTATTGCGCAATGCTTTACATCCCTTCGCGCAACTTCGGCGCAGCGCGGCGATCTCATCTCCCGAGGCCGCGCGTCATCACGCACCTTGGGCACAGGCTGGATATGCCGGATGCACGCGCGCGGATATTTTCCGCACGCCGCAGTACTATCGTAACCACTGGCAGCAACGACGCGCACTTGAAGCACGGTGGAATCACGGCGGAAGCACGGCGCGCGCCCGGTCCGCAACGTCTCCGACTCGACATGCGTATGCAAACCAACCGTTTCCATCACCGCGGCGGCTTCGCCGTCCCACAGGAACTGCCATGCACGGCTGGCTGACCGACCTGCAGCAATTACTCGCGCACGGCGACGCAGTGGTGCTGGTCACCGTGGCCAGGGTCGAAGGCTCGGCGCCGCGCGCCCCCGGCACGAAAATGATCGTTACGCGCGACAGCGCACGGCACACCATCGGCGGCGGTGACCTCGAGTGGCGCGCCATCGACATCGCGCGCCAGGTGCTCAGAGACAGCGCGCACCGAGTGCCGCGCCGGCTCGAACGACTCGCGCTCGGTGTGAGCCTTGGCCAATGCGGTGGCGGCGCGGTAACGCTCGCATTCGAGCGCCTGACGATTGCGGATCTGGGCTGGGTCACCTCGCTCGCCAAACGTGTCGCGGCACGGCAGCCGACCGTGCGCAGCGTGTCGTTCGGGCCGAACGCGGACTCCGTGATGTTGTCGGAACCCGAGCCGGACACCGCACGCGACGATTGCCTGCTGTGGGACGGCGCCGGCTTCGCCGGCAGCGGCGCGCTGATGACCGAAACCATCGCGAGCCGTCCCTTCGATGTGGTGCTATTCGGCGCGGGTCACGTCGGCGCGGCGCTGGTGCGTGTGCTGACGACACTGCGATGCGTGATCACCTGGGTCGATTCCCGCGACGCGCAGTTTTCGGGTGCGTCCGCCTCGGCCGGCGTGCTGCGCCCGGCGGGGACGTTTCAGCCGGCCGGGACGTCACAGCCTGCAGGCGCGCTCCAGTCGGCGGGGATGTTTGCGCCGATGGCTACGCTTGCGCCTCACGGTACGGCATGCACCCCAAACATGCCCATCATGCCCGGCCTGCGCCGCGCGCCGAATCTCGTGATCGATGAAAACGACGCGCCGTTGTCGGCGGTCGATGCGGCGCCGCCGAATGCTTATTTTGTCGTCATGACGCACCATCACACTATGGATCAGGAACTCGCCGAAGGCATCCTGCGCCGCGGCGATTACGCGTATTTCGGCATGATCGGCTCGAAGAGCAAGCGCAAGCACTTCGAACACCGGCTGGCGGCGCGCGGCATCGATCCAGCGCAGATCGCGCGCATGACCTGCCCGATCGGCGTGGAAGGCATCACCGATAAAGCACCCGAGTCGATCGCGGTGGCGGTCGCCGCGCAGTTGCTGCGCGTGGTCGAACAACGCGCCGCGGCCAGCCATCCGGCTAGCGCGGCATCTCCGCCGGCGTGGCGCGCTTAGCGCGCGCATCGGCATTTAACAGCCGCGGGCCTGGGCCTAAACCACGAATCCGACCGCCATGAACCCGACTCTCGCCGACAAGATCGCACGCGCACCGAAGGCTGAACTGCATATCCATATCGAAGGCTCGCTCGAACCGGAGCTGATCTTCAAGCTCGCCGAGCGCAACGGTGTCACGCTCGCTTACGAGTCGATCGACGCGTTGCGCGCCGCGTATGCATTCACCGACTTGCAATCGTTTCTCGACATCTACTACGCCGGCGCCAGCGTGCTGCTGACCGAGCGGGACTTCTACGACATGACCGCCGCGTATGTCGACAAGTGCCTGGACGACAACATAGTGCACGCGGAAATCTTCTTCGATCCGCAGACGCATACCGAGCGCGGCGTGCCCATCGAGACGGTAGTGGCCGGCATCGACGCGGCGCTCGCCGACGCGGACCGCCGAGGCTTCTCGAGCAAGCTGATCCTGTGTTTCCTGCGGCACCGCTCCGAAGACGACGCGCTCGCGACTTTCGAGGCGGCGCTGCCGCTCTTCGACCGGTACGCGCACCGGTTGATCGGCGTCGGGCTCGACTCGTCCGAGCGCGGCCACCCGCCATCGAAGTTCGCGCGCGTGTTCGCCAAGGCGCAGGCCAAGGGGCTGAAGTTGGTCGCGCACGCCGGGGAAGAAGGGCCGCCGGAATACGTGGTCGAGGCGCTCGACTTGCTGAAGGTCGACCGGGTCGACCACGGCGTGCGCAGCATCGAGGACAGCGCCTTGGTCGCGCGGCTCGCCGACCACCGGATCGCGCTGACGGTCTGCCCGTTGTCGAACCTGAAGCTGTGCGTGTTCGACGACCTGGAACAGCACACGCTGAAGCGGCTGCTCGATGCCGGCGTGATGGTGACCATCAACTCCGACGACCCGGCCTACTTCGGCGGCTACGTCAACGCGAACTACCTGGCTATCGTCGATGCACTCAAGCTCGATGATCAGGAGGTCTACACCATCGTCAAGAACGGCTTTGACGCCGCGTTCATCGCCGACGCCGAGCGTGCCGCGTTCATCGCCCGGCTCGACGCGCTCTGGCACGCGCAGCCCGGCCATACGGCATCCGGGACACCCGCCGCACCGTCCCGCTAAGACCGGTTCGCACCGTGGCCCAGACTCTTTTCCGCGCACCGTTGCTGACCTTCGGCGGCGAGCCTGCGCGTGACGAACGAAGCGCAATCTACGACGAAGACGGCGCGTTGCTGGTAGAAGACGGCCGCGTCGCCGCCAGCGGCGCATACGACGCGGTGCGCAGCCGCGCCGGCGACGCCGCGGAGATCGTCCCGCTGCGCGACAAGCTGATCGCGCCCGGCTTCATCGATACGCATATTCACTATCCGCAGACCGACATCATCGCCTCGCCGGCCACCGGACTGCTGCCGTGGCTGGACACATGGACTTTCCCGGCCGAACACCGCTTCGACGACGCCGAGCATGGCGCATCGGTGGCGCGATTCTTTATCGATGAATTGCTTGCGTCGGGGACCACGACCGCGCTCGTCTATTGCACGGTGCATCCGCAATCGGTCGAGGCGTTTTTCGCGCAAAGCGCATCGCGCAATTTGCGCATGGTCGCGGGCAAGGTGCTGATGGACCGCAATTGCCCGGCGTTCCTGCGTGATACGGCACAAAGCGGCTATGACGACAGCGCCGCGCTGATCGGCCGCTGGCACAACCGTGGCCGCCAGCACTATGCGCTGACGCCGCGTTTCGCCGCGAGTTCGAGCCAGGCGCAGCTGGAAGCATGCGGCGCACTGGCGCGCGCGCATCGGGACGTCTTCGTCCAAACACACGTCGCCGAGAACATCGAGGAGATGAAGTGGGTCGAGAGCCTGTTCCCCGGCCATCGCAGCTACCTGGACATCTACGACCGCTACGGACTGCTGCGCCGGCGCGCGGTGTACGGACACTGCATCCATCTCGACGACGCGGACCGAACTCGCATGGCGCAAACCGGCGCGCTGGCCGCGCACTGTCCGACATCGAACCTTTTCCTCGGCAGCGGGCTCTTCGATTTCGCCAAGGCGAACGCGACGGGAATGTCGGTTGCGCTCGCGACCGACGTCGGCGGCGGCACGTCGTTTTCAATGCTGCGCACGATGGACGCGGCGTACAAGGTCGCCCGGCTGGGTGGCCATCATCTGAGCGCGCTGCGGATGTTTTGGATGGCGACCGCCGGGGCCGCGCACGCGCTCGATCTGGGCGACCGGATCGGCACGCTCGCGGCAGGCAGCGACGCGGACTTCATCGTGCTCGACCCGCGGGCGACGCCGCTGCTCGCGCGTCGCACATCACGCGCCGAGTCGCTCGAGGAACTGCTGTTCGCGTTCGCGCTGCTCGGGGACGATCGTGCGATCGCGGCGACCTATGCCGCAGGCGAGCGTGTGCACCAGCGCGGGTCAAGCCGATGAACCGGCCGGCCTTGCGATCGCCGCCGTGCTGTGCTGTGCGGTGCGCCGTCGCGCTGTGTGCCGTCGCGCTGTGCACCGTCGTGCTACTTGGCCGGCGCGGCCGGCGTGGCGCGCGCCGCGCTGCCGACCGGTTTTTCGTTGCTCGCGGCCGTTTCGTTCGACGCCGCGCGCAGATCGGCCGGCAGCCGCACCACGCGCGTTGTGCCGTTCTCCAACGGGAAATCGGCCAGCGCGCTACGTACCAAGTACGGCATCGCGAGGACCAGCGACGGCGACCCGCCGGTGGTGGTCGCCGTGACCTTGTAGACTTCCCTACCGCTGGCGCGGTCGGTGAAACGGATCGTCAGGCCGTGCATGAAGATGGCATAGAGCTGATCCACGTAGGGCGGCGGGAACATTCCCCATCCGCCGTACGACGGATAGCCGCGGTACCAGTACGGGCCACCCATCGGGCCCCCATACCAGGGGTCGACATAGGCGGGCTGGCGCACCACCACGGTCGCATCACGCGACCCATATTGAAGCTCGATCGCATAGTGCGCGGCTGGGGGCGCCGCCGGACGGAAGCTGTACCGCGACAGTTCGTCCGCCACTTGTGCTTCGTAGGTCGACTGCTCGATGCTGTTCTGCTGCGACTCGGTGCGCTTGAAGGTGTAGGTGCGCTCCACGTCGCCCCCGCTCCATGCCGTGAACGCAGTGACATCCGACGTGACATAGCTCGCGCAGCCGCCCGCGCCAACCAGTCCCGCCGCAGCGGCCGCCAAAGCAAGCGCACGGGTGACGCGTCGCACAAAAGTTTTCATCATGGCTTCGATCCTCGAAAAGTGACACCGCCTTGACCTTGCGTCACCGCGTCACCCTCTATTTTGTACAATTGGGACGATCGTTGCACCGGTTTAAGCCGTGATCATGACCGATTGTTATGCGACGTTCCAAGGGTGGCGCCTGCCTGCCGGCAACCGCGCACTTTTCCACTGCTGATTGCCTATTGCTGACGACATGTCCATAACGACTTCCGCCGCTGCCGCCGAACGCACGATCCATCGCGCCGATTACACGCCCCCGCCCTTTTTGATCGACACCGTCCACCTCGAGTTCGATCTCGACACCACACGCACCACCGTCACGAGCACCTTGCGCGTGACGCGCAACCAGGAAGCGGACGGCGCCTCAGGGACTGCCACCGACCTCGAACTGGTCGGCGAGTCGCTGGAACTGGTGAGCGTCGTCTTGGACGGCAAACCCTACGAGCACGTGCGCACCCATGAAGGCGGTTTGACTGTCGCCCAGGTGCCCGACGCGTTCGAGCTGACGATTGTCACGACCTGCAACCCGGCCGGCAACACCACGCTGTCCGGCCTGTACGTATCGAACGGCAACTTTTTTACGCAGTGCGAAGCCGAGGGATTTCGCCGCATCACCTATTTCCTGGATCGGCCTGATGTGATGGCGGTCTACACGGTGACGCTGCGCGCGGACAAATCCACCTATCCGGTGCTGCTGTCCAACGGCAACCTAGTCGGCCAGGCAGACCTGCCGGACGGACGCCATATCGCGAAATGGGAAGACCCGTTTAGGAAGCCATCCTATCTGTTCGCGCTGGTGGCGGGCAAGCTGGTCGCGCTGGAGGAGACGATCCGCAGCGCGTCGGGCAAGGACAAGCTGCTGCAAGTGTGGGTCGAGCCGCAAGACATCGACAAAACACGTCATGCCATGGACTCACTGATCCACTCGATCCGCTGGGACGAGCAGCGCTTCGGTCTCGAGCTCGATCTCGACCGCTTCATGATCGTCGCCGTGGGCGACTTCAACATGGGTGCGATGGAAAACAAAGGCCTCAACATCTTCAATACGAAGTATGTGCTGGCCAACGCGGACACCGCAACCGACACCGACTTCGCGAACATCGAGGCAGTGGTCGGCCACGAGTACTTTCACAACTGGACCGGCAACCGCGTCACCTGCCGCGACTGGTTCCAGCTGAGCTTGAAGGAAGGATTGACGGTGTTCCGCGACCAGGAGTTCTCCTCGGACATGTCCGGCGGCGCGACCGACAGCGCGGCAGCCGCCACCAAACGGATCGATGACGTGCGCGTGCTGCGCCAGACGCAGTTCGCCGAGGACGCGGGTCCGATGGCTCACCCCGTGCGGCCCGAAAGCTACGTCGAAATCAATAATTTCTACACGGTGACGGTCTACGAGAAAGGCGCCGAGGTCGTGCGGATGTACCAGACGCTGTTCGGCCGGGAGGGTTTCCGGCGCGGCATGGATCGCTACTTCCAGCGCCACGACGGCCAGGCGGTCACCTGCGACGACTTCCGCGCCGCGATGGCCGACGCGAATGGCCGCGACCTGGCGCAGTTCGAGCGCTGGTATAGCCAAGCCGGCACGCCGCGCATCGCCGTGCGCACCGCTTATGATGCCGCCGCGAAGACCTACGCGGTAACGCTGACGCAAAGCTACGGCGACACCGTGCCGGCGGCGCGAGACACGCAAAAGGGGCCGCTGCTGATTCCGTTCGCGCTCGGCCTGGTCGGACCGGACGGCCGTGACCTGCCGTTGCGGCTCGCCGGCGAAAATGGCTCGGGCAATGCGGGCAATCTGGACGGCGCGGCCAGCCCGGATAGCCCGATCACGCGTGTGCTGGAGCTGACCGAAACCGAACAGACCTACACGTTCGTCGACGTTGCCGTGAAGCCGTTGCCGTCGCTGCTGCGCAATTTCTCGGCGCCAGTGATCGTGGACTACGACTACACGGCCGATGAACTGGCATTCCTGCTCGCGCACGACAGCGATGCGTTCAACCGCTGGGAAGCCGGCCAGCGCCTGGCGACGCGCGCGCTGCTGGCGCTGGCCGAGGACGCACGGCACGGCGACGCGCTGGAGCTGCCGGATACGGTCGTCGAAGCGTTCGCGCAAGTGCTGCGCAACGAGGCGCTACCGCCGGCGTTCGTCGAGCAGGCGCTGACGCTGCCCTCCGAAAGCTATCTGGCCGAACAAATGCCCGAAGCGGACCCGGCCGCCGTGCACGCCGCGCGCCAGTTCGTGCGCCGGCGCCTAGCGAACGCGCTGCGCGCCGACTGGCTGGCCGCACACGCACGCAACGCGACGCCGGGCGACTATCAACCGACCTCGAAGGATGCCGGCCGCCGCGCGCTGAAAAATCTTGCACTCACCTATCTGGCCGACGCCGACCCGGTGGACGCCCTTGCCGGCGTGCCCACGCTCGCGCAAACGCAATACCATGACGCCAATAACATGACCGACCGCGCCGCCGCACTGAGCGCCCTCGTGACGCTCGGGGGCGCCGCGCATGCCGCCGCCGAGACGACCGGCACGGCCGCGCGCGATGCGCTCGAGCATTTCTACCAACGTTATGAAAACGACCCCCTCGTGATCGACAAATGGTTCGCATTGCAGGCGCAGCAGCGCGGCAGCGCCACGCGGCCAACCATCGAAACAGTGCGCGAGCTCATGCGGCATCCGGCCTTCAACCTGAAGAACCCCAACCGCGCGCGCGCGCTCATCTTCAGCTTCTGTATCGGCAATCCGGCGCAGTTCCATCTGCCGGACGGCTCCGGCTATGCGTTCTGGGCAGAACAGGTGATCGCGCTGGACGCCCTGAACCCGCAGGTCGCGGCGCGCCTCGCGCGCGCGTTGGAGCGCTGGCGCAAGTTCACGCCGGCACTGCGTGAACGGATGAAAGCGGCGCTCGAACAGGTCGCCGCTCAGGTGAAGTCGAAGGACGTCAAGGAAGTGATCGACAAGGCGCTGGCCTGAACGCGTCCGATCGCCGCCCCGATCAGTGTCCCGGGGCGCGTCTTGGACGAGACGGTCTCAAGGCCATGTAAAATTCGCTTGGTCAACGATTTTTCCGCATCCCTGTCCTGGAGCACTCTATGCCAGTCCCTCAAGCTCATCACCGCATGACCCTGACGCAGCACCTGATCGAGCAACAGCGTGACCACAACAACATTCCAGCCGACCTGAGGCTGTTGATCGAGGTGGTGGCACGCGCCTGCAAGCTAATCAGCTACCACGTCAGCAAGGGCGCGCTCGGCGACGCGCTCGGCAGCGCAGGCAGCGAGAACGTCCAGGGCGAAGTGCAAAAGAAGCTCGACATCCTGTCGAACGAGATTTTGCTTGAAGCCAACGAATGGGGCGGCAACTTGGCCGCGATGGCGTCCGAGGAGATGGAAAGCATCCATGAGATCCCGACTTTCTTCCCGAAAGGCGAATATCTGCTGCTGTTCGATCCGCTCGACGGCTCATCGAACATCGACGTCAATGTATCGATCGGCACGATTTTCTCAGTGCTGCGCTGTCCGGACGGGGCCAATCCGACCGAGCAATCGTTCCTGCAACCGGGCACGCAGCAAGTCGCGGCCGGCTATGCGGTATACGGGCCGCAAACCGTGCTGGTGCTGACGACCGGCCACGGCGTCAACTGCTTCACGCTCGACCGCGAACTCGGTTCGTGGGTGCTGACGCAACGCGATATGCGCATCCCGCCCGAAACGCGCGAGTACGCGATCAACGCGTCGAACGAGCGCCACTGGTATGAGCCGGTACAGCGTTACGTCACCGAACTGACGCAAGGCACGGAAGGGCCGCGCAAGGAAAACTTCAATATGCGCTGGATCGCGTCGATGGTCGCCGACGTGCATCGGATCCTGAATCGCGGCGGCATCTTCATGTACCCGGCCGACCGGCGCACGCCGGACAAGCCGGGCAAATTGCGGCTGATGTATGAAGCGAATCCCATGTCGCTGATCGTCGAGCAGGCCGGCGGCGCCGCGACCAATGGCGAGCAACGCATTCTCGACATTCAGCCGAAGGGCCTGCACGAGCGCGTCGCGGTGTTCCTCGGATCGAAGAACGAAGTAGACCGGGTGACGCGCTACCACCGCGAAGGCTGATATCCCGGTCCAAGGGCGCACGAGCGACATGGCGCGCAGCGCGGTGACGGCGGACGAAAGTCTAGCCGGTTACCGCGGTGACGGGGATGAACGTCTAGCCGGATATCGCCGGCTCAAGTCGCCGCGCTACGTCCAGGAGCACCCGATCGCTATCGTGACGTCCGACCAGTTGGACGCCGATCGGCAAGCCGTTTGGTCCCTTGCCGACCGGCAGCGTCAGCGCCGGCGTGCCGAGCAGCGACCACATGCGATTGAAGACCGGATCACCGGTCCAGCTTGTGCCCGCCGGCGCTTCGCCGGTAGCGGACGGCACCAGGATCGCATCAAACGGCTGCGCGATCTGATCGAAAGCGATCCGCGCCTGGCGCATCTGTTCCCGGCAGCGCAAATAAGCTTCGAAAGAGACGTTCCAGCCCTGTTCGATGACGGCGTTCGTGCTGTCGCCCATCTGCGCGCGGCGCGCCGGCTCGAATTCGTAGAGGTGATTGCGGGCAACCTCGTAAGCCATCAGCGACGCGTGCACGTCGTTCAGCGACGCGAACGAATCCGGCATGACCACCGGCGCGACCTCGAACCCCACTGCCCTGAGCCGCGTGATCGCACGGCTCAGGCCGTCGGCGTCGGGGCTCGGCTCGGCGAACGGCGGCTGCCAGAACCCCAGTCGCACCGGCCCTGACTCGCGTGCGGGCAACGGAACCGCGGCCAAATCCACGCCGCAGAAAACCTCGTACATCAACGACAAATCATCCAGGCTGCGCGACAGCACGCCGAGCGTATCGAGCGATGCCGCGAGCGTCTTAATCCCCTCGATGGCAAACGTGCCGACAGTCGGCTTATAGCCGATCACGCCACAGTAGGCGGCAGGACGGATGATCGAACCCGAGGTCTGCGTGCCCAGCGCGAGCGGCACATGCCGGTCCGCCACCGCCGCGGCCGAACCGCTCGATGAACCACCCGGCGTGTGGCCCGGATTGTGCGGATTCACTGTCTTGCTGGGCTGGTACATCGCAAACTCGGTGCTGACCGTCTTGCCCAGCACGATGCCGCCCGCGCGACGGATCAGCGACACGCAGGCCGCATCACGGCTGGGCCGGTGTCCGTGGTGGATCGTCGAACCGTACGCGGTCGGCATGTCGCAAGTGTCGATAACATCTTTGATTCCGACCGGTACGCCATGCAGCGGACCGCTTGGCGCCGCGGCATCGCAGGCCCGCGCTGCGGCACGCGCGCGCTCGGGATCGATAAACGCCCACGCGTTGACCGTCGGCTCACGTTCATCGATGCGACGCAGGCACGCGTCGACCAGTTCGAGCGATGTGATCTCTTTTGCCCGGATCGCCGCTGCAGCTTCGCGCGCCGACATCAAAGTCAAATATTCCATGTGCTTACCGCTCTAGTTAGGATTTTTTGTGGCGCCGCGCGGCGCTGCCTGCGTCGAGGGCTTTGCGCGACACGCTGAGCAGCAGGCACACCGCTCCCGCAGCGAGCAACGCCGCCATCGCATAGAGGCCGCTCGCGAGGCTGCCGGTCACCGTCTTCAGCCAGCCGACGATCGACGGACTGGCGAAGCCACCGATCAGCCCGAGGCTGTTAATCAAAGCAAGGCTGCCCGCCGCCGCGCTCGTGCCGGCGAAATAAGTCGACGAGATGGCCCAGAAAAGCGGCAGCGTCACATAGATCGCGGTCGTGGCGACGCTCAGCACGAGCAGCGAAAGCGCCAGGTTCGCGTGCACGGCTGGAATCAACGCAAGCATCGCAGCGCCTGTCCACGCGCACACGGCCAAGTGCCAGCGGCGCTCCATGCGCCGGTCCGAACGGCGGGAGATGAGCACCATGCCGATCGCGCTGATGCCGAACGGAATCATCGAATACAGGCCGATCCACCGCACGTCATTGATGCCGGCGCCTTTCAATACCGTCGGCAGCCAGAAGCCGATCACATAGATGGCGCAGATAAACGTGAAATATGCCGCCGTCATCGCATACATGCGCAGATCGCCGAGCGATTGCACGAATGTGTATGACGTGCGTTCATCGCTCGCCTGCTCGGCGCGAAGCGTCTCCACGATGATCCTGCGCTCGCCCTCGTCGAGCCAGCGGGCCTGGGCAGGCGAGTCCGAAATCAGCAGGCGGCACACGAGGCCGAGCGCGATGGCCGGCACGCCTTCGACGACGAACAGCCATTGCCAGCCATGCAGCGACCACACGCCTTGCAAGCTGTGCATCGCCCAACCGGCGAGCGGTCCGCCGACAACGCCGGACAACGGCATGCCGAGCATGAACATTGAAAGCGCGTTGCCCCGGCGCTTGTTCGGGAACCATTGCGTCAGGAAATACATCACCGCCGGGAACAGCCCTGCTTCGAACGCGCCCAGCAGAAAGCGCATCAGGTAGAACTCCGTCGCACTCGAAACATGGATCATCGCGACCGATACAAGGCCCCACAGGAGCAAGATACGCGTGAGCGTCGCGCGCGTGCCGATGCGTTTCAGGATCAGGTTGCTCGGCACTTCACACAACGCGTAGCCGAGGAAGAACACGCCCGCGCCCAGTCCATACACGGCGTCGCTGAAGCCGAGGTCCTGCTTCATCTGCAGCTGCGCGAAGCCGATATTGGTGCGGTCGAGGTAGGCGACCACATAGCACATAAAAAGGAACGGAAGCAGCCGCCAGGCGGCTTTCCGATAGGTGCGCTCCGCGGCGTCGGAATTGACGTCCGCCGGCGCGCCGCCGCGTAGGGCGGCACTGCTCAAGGTAGGTTGCGACACGGCATTTCTCGAAGGCGGTGATGAACGGCGACAATCTATCGGACAGATCGCGAAAAAAAAATACGCGATAAAATGAGCCAGCCTTCGGATTTTCCGAAGGCTCGTGGTGTACCGTCCTTGGTTCGGAGCTTCCCCATGCGGTTTGATTTGAACGATCTGCAACTGCTGATCTACATATCCGATTCAGGCAGCATCACCGCGGGCGCGCAGCGTGCGAACTTGTCACTTGCGGCTGCGAGCGCGCGCGTGCACGGAATGGAGTTGGCGCTGGGCGTGCCGCTGTTCGAGCGCGGCCGACGCGGCGTCCAGCCGAGCGCGGCGGGTTTCGCAGCGGTCCATCATGCACAACAGGTGCTGCAGCAAGTTGACCGGATGCACGGCGAACTCAGCGAGCACGCGAAGGGTGTGCGTGGTCAGCTGAGGATGCTTTCGAACACAGCGGGGCTCACGGAATTCCTTCCGGAAATCCTTAGCGACTTCCTCACGCGCCATCCGAATGTCGACATCGACGTTGTCGAGCGCCCCAGTCAGCACATACCGCGCGCACTGCTGGAAAACAAGGCCGACATTGGCGTCGTGGCCAATACGGCCGACATGGCCGGATTGCAGACGTTTCCGTTCCGCACGGATCGGTTGGTCGTGGTCGCGCCGATTGGGCATCCGGTAACCGAACGCGCGGCGCAACAGCAGGGCGTGGCGTTCGCGGAACTTGTCTCCAACGACTTCGTCGGACTCGCCGACGGCAGCGCGCTGCAGGAACATCTCGCGCGGCATGCGGAGCACTTGGGCAAGCGGTTGAAATACCGAGTGCGGTTGCGCAGCTTCGACGCGATCTGCCAGATGGTCGAGCACCGCGTGGGCATCAGCATCCTGCCCGAAAGCGCGGCCGAGCGTTGCAGCAAGACCTTCGGCATCCGGGTCGTAGCATTGAGCGACGACTGGGCATCGCGGGAATTGCGGATCTGCCTGCGAAGCTTCGACGACCTGCCGGCGTACGGCAAACGGCTGATCGAAGCGTTGCGCGAGTGAATGCAAAAACGGCCGCGTAAGCGGCCGTTTTCAATGTTTGAATCGTTTGGTGCCGGAAAGAGGAATCGAACCCCCGACCTTCGCATTACGAATGCGCTGCTCTACCGTCTGAGCTATTCCGGCCCACCTGACTTGCTCCGCTTTCGTCCAGCAGCGCCGCACTTGCTTGCAATCAGATACAGCCGGGCATTATAGCGGCGTTCATCGGCGCTGGGAAGAGATCGACAAGAATTTTCCCGCGTCCTGTTTTGTATGCCGTCCAGGAGCCACGCCCGGCCACCTCCACCGTCGATGCGTACGTCCGTCAGTCGCATTCCATGAGTGCCCAAGTCGGGCCCCTCGTGCCGGCGCGCCCCATGGCCGATAGATTGTCCACGGAACGCACGCGATAGCGCACATTGCTATCATTCGAACGTGAAAACGACACACCGCAACAGACTCGATGCGATTTTCACCAAGCCGACGCTCGGCCGCCGCGCAAGCCTCCGGCACGCGCATGGAGCCGCATCCTCCCCTCGCCCATTCGCCCCCACCCGTGCGGAGCGGTCGGCAGATCCGGCCCGAACGCAGAACCGCCGCGTTCAGCGAGCACGACGAGATCCGACCCGCACGCACCTCACGCCTATTCAACCGATAAGGAAACCGCATCAATGAGCGCAACACTTTTCTCCCCCTTCGAACTCGGGCCGTTAAAGCTGGAAAACCGCATCATCATCAGCCCGATGTGCCAGTACAGTGCCGTCGACGGCTCGGCAAGCGCGTGGCATCGCACGCATATCGGCAACCTGTCGCTGAGCGGGGCGAGCCTGATGCTGCTCGAAGCGACCGCGGTGGAAGCAGCCGGCCGGATCACGCCCAACTGCCTCGGCCTCTACTCCGATGCGAACGAACAGGCACTCGCGGGTGTCCTTGACGAGGTGCGTCAGTTCAGCGACATGCCGATCGGCATCCAGCTGTCTCACGCGGGACGCAAGGCTTCCAGCACCCCGCCCTGGCTTGGCGGCTCGATGCTTACCGCTGAGAACGGCGGGTGGCGCACTCACGCGCCCTCAACGCTCCCCCACTCCGATAACGAAACGCTTCCGCTCGAACTGGACCGCGCCGGCATGGCACGCATTCGCGAGGGGTTTGTCGCGAGTGCTCGCCGTGCCGAGCGCCTGAACCTTGCCGCGGTCGAACTCCACTTCGCACACGGCTATCTGCTGCACCAGTTTCTCTCACCGCTCGCCAACCAGCGCGGCGACGAATACGGCGGCTCGCTCGAAAACCGCATGCGCTTTCCGCTCGAGATCTTCGATGCCGTGCGCGACGTCTGGCCCGCCACCAAGCCGCTCGGCGTGCGCGTCTCGGCGACCGACTGGGTCGATGGCGGCTGGGACCTCGAACAAACCGTTGAACTTGCCCGGCGTCTGAAAGAGCGCGGCTGCGACTGGATCGATGTATCGACGGGCGGGCTTTCGCCGCACCAGAAAATCCCCCTTGCGCCGCACTACCAAATCCCGTTTGCCCGTGCTGTGCGCGAAGCGACCGGCATGAAGACGATCGGCGTCGGCCTCATTAACGATGCAGCGGCAGCCGACAAGGTGATACGCGACGGCGACGCCGACCTGATCGCGCTGGCCCGTGCCGTGCTGTGGGACCCGCGCTGGCCGTGGCATGCCGCCGCGGCACTCGGCGCGACGATCAAGGCCGCGCCGCAATACTGGCGCTGTGAGCCGCGCGGCGCCAACCGCGTGTTCGAGGGCGCCTCGTTCGGCCAACGCTAGCCAACGCTTGCCTCTTGCGGGTGTCAGCCAGCGACCGCGGGCTGCATACGCGTCACTTGGAGATGATTCGCAATGTGGGAACACGGCGAATCACTCGTCGGTCGCACGCCTTCTCCGGCGTGTCGTCGCAGGCACGCATATGAAGAAATAGGTAGACTAAAAGAGGGCGCTAGCTGTTTGCCTTTCAGGCATCAGCCCTTGTTGGTCAATTTATGTTTCGGAGCATTACCCGTGAAGGTTTACGATTTCAAAGGTTTCGCCAATCCCGCCCGCGTTCGTATCGCGATTGCCGAAAAAGGGCTCACGAGCCGTATCGAGTTCATCCACGTCGATCTGCTTACCGGCGCACACAGGACTCCTGAATTCCTCGCCAAGAATCCCTCGGCCGCGGTACCGGTGCTTGAGCTCGATGATGGCACGACGATTTCCGAATGTACCGCGATCACCGAGTACCTCGACCACCTGCAGGGCGAGCCGACGCTCACTGGCCGTACCGGCAAGGAACGCGCGATCATTCACATGATGCAGCGCCGGGCCGAAGCAGAATTGATGGATGCCCTGGGGACCTACTTCCACCACGCCACCCCGGGACTGGGAGACAAGCTCGAGCTCTACCAGAATCGCGAATGGGGCGAAAAAAGCCTCAAGCGCGGGATTGCCGGCATGCACTATCTGAACGAGGTCCTGAGTAAGCAACCGTACCTCGCCGGCGATCATTTCACCATGGTCGATATCACCGCGTTCGCGGGCCTGAGCCTCGCCGATTTCCTCAAGATCGACGTGCCCGACACACTCACGCATCTCAAGGCTTGGCGCACTCGCGTCGCAGCGCGACCCAGCATCGCAGCTGCCTAAGCCTCGCTCGAATACGCCCCGGGGACGCCATGGAACTGAAGTCAGGCTTCCCCCGGCGCGTTGCGGTACCACCGCCCGTCGTCCCTAGATGCCGTCGCCCGGCGCCGGCCGCAACGTGCCAGCGAGTGAGAACGCACAACGTGCGAAACCGTGACCGCGAACCAACACCGGCTGCGCTGTTTTCGGCTATATGTGCGCTAACGCGCTGCGCACGCCAACCTTTACCCTGACGATAATGCGAATGAGCGCGCTTTCGTTACTAGATGTAATGCGCCCGGATATTTTCCTTGTGGCCCGTGTTCACCGATTCGAGGCTGCGACGTTATAGCTATCAAGGCACGCACACAAGGAGTGCGCCGTTTCCGCCAGCGCGCGAACGAGACGCAGCGGATCAGCGCGTCATAATCTGGAGAGCCAGCATGGATACCAAACCCACGAAAATTCCGTCGCCGGACAAGGTCGCCAACCCGGACCCGGAACCTGTGGGCGTCGAGTTTCTGGCAGACCTGCCCGATCACGTGCGAGAGTTCTTCGAAGAACAACGCGAGTCCAGCGGTCAATGAGCGCGATACGGCGCTGACAATGCCCTAGGTCGCGACAAATTACCCTGCATCGCGATCTCGTGCGTCGCCTGTACTTCGTACGAACCGCGCCACCCCGGAGCGCGGCCGATGCGCTCTGCCCGCGGCGCCGAACTCCCGCTGCCGAAGCGCCATTGTGCTGAAGGGGCTTGCGGCATACTGCGGGTTCCAGCCCTTCCCTGAATACAGATGACCGCTCTTTTTCTTCGCCCCACCGTCCGGGCCATCGCCATCGCATTGTTCGCCGTACCCATCATGGCAACCCGCGCCGCCGAAGCCGATTCGTCATTGACCAATGTGGTTGCACTGGTTTCGCAGCGCCTGGCGCTGGCAGAGCCGGTCGCACACTGGAAATGGGCGCACGGTCAGCCGATCGACGATACGCCTCGCGAACGCCAATTGCTGTCGGAGGTGACGACTCGCGCCAGGAGCGCCGGCATCGACCCCGACTTTGCGCAGGCGTTCTTTCAGGATCAGATCGACGCGAGCAAAGCGGCGCAGCGAGCGCTGTTCGCACAGTGGAAGCACGTGCCCCCCACCGGTCCGGCGCCGGACTTGAAGACCGTCGTGCGCCCCCAACTGGACCAGCTGACTCAGCGACTGATCTCGGCGCTGGTACAGGTAGAACCGGTGCGCGCCACGCCGGACTGCCCGCTGCGTGTTACCCAAACGCTCGCGAATTGGAAGGCCATGACCCACTACGACGCGTCGCGCTCGGCAGCGATGCGTCTTGCGCTATCGCACGTCTGCGCAACGGGCGGATTGGGCGCCGTCGGCTGAGCCTAAGGCCGCATCGAGCAGGCGCTCGACCGCCAACCCGCCCCGCGCGAGTCGCTGCGACACGATTTTGAACACACCGGCGTCGAACGCTAGGGCGGCACGGTCGGCATGGGCGCGCTGCGCTAGCGCCTGTGCGCCGTCGCGGTCCGGTGCCGTGCCGACGTAACACCAATCAACAACCACGTGATAGCTTTGCGCGAGGCGCCGGACATCGCGCTCGATCAACGCCACCGGGCCTCCGTATGGCCATGTCGGGGCGCCCTTTTTCTCAGCGCGCCGCCGTCGGTTAAACGCAGGCTCCAGTGCGGCAACCGAACGGGCTTCCTGCAGCAGCAAGCCGACTTCCCCGGTCACTTCGATCGCTTCGATACGCCGCACGCGCCCTGCCAGTGCAATGTCGCGCGCACTGCGCCGGTCACCGAACAAGTGCGTGCGCACGCGCTGGCGTACTTTCGCACTCTTGCCGACATAGAGCGGCGCATCGTCGTCGCCGTAATAGATGTAGACGCCGGAACCGGCCGGCAAGGCATCGGTGAGTTCGTCCGCGCCACCGCCGCGGATCAGGCGTGCGATCGCCGCCTCAATCTCCTGGCGCGGGTGCAATGCATGAATCCGCTGCCAGAACTGCCACAGCAAGTCGGCATCCGCGAGCGCGCGGTGCCGCCCCGACGGCGTCAACCGCAGCCGCTGGACCACTGCATCCAAGCCGTGCCGGGACTCCTGCGGAAACAAGGCGCGCGACAATCGCACCGTGCAGAGCACGTCAGGATCAAAGCCGATCCCTTCACGCTGAAAAGCACTTTTCAGAAAGCCGTGATCGAAACGCGCGTTGTGCGCGATGAACAGCTTGCCGCCTAAACGCTGGGCCAGATCGGCCGCCACGGCGTCGAAGGTCGGCGCGCCGCGCACCATCGCATCGGTGATGCCGGTTAGACGCTGGACAAACTCGGGAATCGGACGTACCGGATCGACCAGCGTCGACCAATGACGTACGCCGTCACCGTCCACTTC
>Ga0310811_10001457_pt1 | contig 29763 bp, 24 predicted proteins | sample YCmetagenome_FD_207642 | JGI IMG/M metagenome (GOLD analysis project Ga0310811, IMG submission 207642) | Soil microbial communities from experimental microcosm in Duke University, North Carolina, United States - YC | ecosystem: Engineered > Artificial ecosystem > Soil microcosm > Unclassified ...
AGGTTTTCCCGCGCCTCGTCGAGGATTTCGGGCCGCTCGTTCGCGTCGCGGCCGGCGGCGAAGCGCGCGGCGATCGGCGCGTCGAGGCTGCCGGGGTGGGCGTCGATCCATTTTCCGTGCGCCGCCCAGGCTTCGCCGGACTGCACCGTCCGGAAGGCCGAAACCCACGCTTCCAGACGCCCGTCGCAAAGCGCCGGTACAGAGCGCACGGGCAACCCGGTCCGGCCGGACAACGCCTGTGCCGCGGCGGCGAAGGCCGACCGCATCGGAGCACCCAGCGAGTCGAGCAGGTCGACCGCCACGAGCAGTTCGCGGACGGGTTCCGACTCGCCCGACGGAAGCAGGACCCGCGCGGCGGTGCCGAGCAGTGCCGGGTCGCGGGCGAGCAGCCCGACCGTGTCGAAGGAAGGCGCCAGCGGGTGCACACCCCGCGTGCTCACGGCGCCGTGCGTCGTGCGGATCCCGTACAACCCGCAGTAGGACGCCGGCACCCTGATCGACCCGGCGGTGTCGGTGCCGAGCCCGAGATCGGCCAGCCCGGCCGCGACGGCCGCGGCGGGGCCACTGGACGAGCCGCCCGGCACACAGCCCGGCGCGGCGACGTTTTCCGGTGTGCCGTAATGCTTGTTGGTACCGCCGAGACTGAATGCGAACTCGTCGGTCTGCGCGATGCCGGCCACCTCGGCCCCCGCTTCGAGCAGAAGCCGCACCGCCTCGGCGTGCTCCCGCTCCGGCGCCGCCTCCGCGAGCCAGTCCGGGTTGCCCGCGCCGATCCGCTCCCCGGCAAGGGCGAAAAGGTCCTTGACCGCGACCCGCACCCCGCTCAGCGAACCGCTCGCCGAACCACTCGCCGGGCCACTGGGTGAACCGCTCAGCGGACCGTGACCGCCCGACGGCAGCGCGGCCGTGGACGCGCGCCAGATGCCGTCGGTCGAAGTCAGCGGTGTGACCTGCGGGGGTGCGTCGGCGAATTCCATGGCTCGACCCTAACCGTCGGCCACCCGGGCCGAACCCTCGTCGGCGCGCCCCACCACACCCGCGAGCCCGCCGCAGCGACAAAATGTCGACAAGTCGTCCTTTGGTGGGATTCCACAATTTTCACCGACCACCAGTGGCGGATCCCGCCGTTTCGGTACCGGGCGGTAGCGAAGAAGGTTGAGCTAGGGGGTTCGTGTGCCCGGGGTCGCCCGCCCCGGGCGGGAAGCCCTGTTTTGGCCGTGTTCGTCATTGGGAGGCTTCCTCGGTGTTCCGCCGCATCGCCATCGTCAACCGCGGAGAGGCCGCCATGCGGCTGATCCACGCCGTCCGCGAGCTCAACGCCGAGACTCCGAACTCGCCGATCGAGACCATCGCTTTCTACACCGAGGCCGAGCGCACGGCGACCTTCGTCCGCGAAGCCGATCACGCCCACTGCCTCGGCCCGGCCTCCGCACGCCCCTACCTCGACCATGCCGTCCTGGAACGCGCGCTCGTCGAGACGCGGGCCGACGCGGCGTGGGTCGGCTGGGGCTTCGTCGCCGAGGACCCCGCGTTCGCCGAACTGTGCGAGAAGATCGGCGTGACCTTCATCGGCCCGGACGCCGAGGCGATGCGCAAGCTCGGTGACAAGATCGGCGCGAAGCTGATCGCCGAAGAGGTCGGCGTGCCGGTGGCGCCGTGGAGCCGCGGCCCCGTCGAAAGCCTGGAAGCCGCGCTGGACGCCGCGGAGCGCATCGGCTACCCGTTGATGCTCAAGGCCACCGCCGGCGGCGGCGGCCGGGGCATCCGGGTGGTCCGCGACCGCGACGAGCTGACCGACGCCTACGAGCGCACCAGCATGGAGGCCGCGCGCGCGTTCGGCAGCGGCGTCGTGTTCCTGGAACGCCTGGTCACCGGCGCGCGCCACGTCGAGGTGCAGGTGATCGCCGACGGGCAGGGCACCGCCTGGGCGCTGGGCGTGCGCGACTGCTCGGTGCAGCGCCGCAACCAGAAGATCATCGAAGAGTCCGCGTCGCCGGTGCTGAGCCCCGCGCAGGCGCAGGAGCTCAAGGCCGCGGCCGAACGGCTCGCGCTGGCCGTGGACTACCGCGGCGCCGGCACCGTCGAGTTCCTCTATCACCCCGGCGACCGGATCTTCGCCTTCCTGGAGGTCAACACCCGCCTTCAGGTCGAGCACCCGATCACGGAGTCGACCACCGACTTCGACCTGGTGAAGGCACAGCTCCACGTGGCCGCCGGCGGGAAGCTCACCGGCGAGGTCCCGGCCGAGGTCGGCCATGCCATCGAGGCCAGGCTCAACGCCGAGGATCCGGACCGCGACTTCGCGCCCGCGCCGGGCCGCATCGTCCGGCTCGGCCTGCCCAGCGGGCCCGGCATCCGGGTGGACACCGGCGTCAGCGAGGGCGACACCATCCCCGCCGACTTCGACTCGATGATCGCCAAGATCATCGCCTACGGCCGGACGCGGGACGAGGCGCTGGCCCGGCTGCGCCGCGCGATCGGCGAGACCACCGTGCTCATCGCGGGCGGCGCGACCAACAAGAGCTTCGTGCTCGACCTGCTCGGCCAGCCCGCGGTGCTCGACGCCAGCGCCGACACCGGGTGGATCGACCGGGTGCGCACGCAGGGCGGCCTGGTGTCCACCAAGAACTCCGGGGTCGCGCTCGCGGCCGCGGCGATCGAGGCATACCAGGACGAGGAACTCGTCGAGCGCCAGCGCCTGCTCTCCACCGCGCACGGCGGCCGCCCGCAGGTGCAGCACGAGGGCGGGCGGGCGATCGACCTCAAGCTTCGCGGCGTGGGCCACCGGGTGACGGTCGCGCAGGTCGGCCCGCACCGGTTCCGGATCGGCGTCGGCGAGCACCAGACGGTCGACGCCGAGATCGAGCGGTTCGACGCTCACACGGGCCGGATCACCGTGAACGGCACCCGCTTCCGGCTGGTCACCGCGACCCACGGGCCGATTCACCTGATCGAAGTCGACGGCGTCACGCACCGGGTGAGCCGGGACGAGGGCGGTGTGGTCCGCTCCCCCGCGCCCGCGCTGGTGGTCGCCACCCCGCTGCAGCCCGGCGCCGAGATCGAGGCGGGCGCGCCGGTGCTCGTCCTGGAAAGCATGAAGATGGAAACGGTGCTGCGGGCACCGTTCGCGGCGCGGCTGCGCGAGTGCCTGGTCTCGGTGGGCAGCCAGGTCGAGACCGGGGCGCCGCTGCTGCGCCTGGAACCGATCGGCGACGGCAGCGGCGAGGCCGCCGGCGAGGCCGGGCCGGCCGAGGCGGCCGACCTCGAACTGCCGCCGGCGCCGGCCGGCTTGTCGGCCGAGGCCAGGGTCGCGCGTGGCATCGCGGACCTGCGCAGCCTCCTGCTCGGCTACGACGTCGATCCGCACGACGAGCGGCGTGTGCTGTCCGGCTATCTCGCCGCGCGGGCGGAGCTCAAGCATCGCCCGCTGGAGGAAGAGGTCGAACTGCTCGGCGTGTTCGCCGACCTGTCCGAGCTGAGCCGCAACAAGCCCGCGGGCGAGGAGGCCAAGGCGGACACGCGGGTGCACAGCCCGCGCGAGTACTTCCACACCTACCTGCAAAGCCTCGACGTGGAGCGGGCCGGACTGTCGGAAACCTTCCGGAGCCGGCTGGCCCGGGTGCTCGGCCACTACGGCGTCGACGACTTCGAGCGCACCCCGGCGCTGGAGGAGGCGGTCTTCCGAATTTTCCTGGCCCAGCAGCGCGCCGCGTCCGACGTGGTGGTCGCCACGACCCTGCTCCAGCGGTGGCTGACCGAGCCGCCGCCGGGCACCGGACTGCGCGAGCCGGTCGGCCAGGCCCTGGAAAGGCTGATCCTGGCCACCCAGCTGCGTTTCCCGGTGGTCGGCGACCTCGCCCGCAGCGTCGTGTTCCGCTGGGCCGCCCAGCCGATGCTGCGGCGCAAGCGCGCCGAGGTCTACGCCGGTGTCCGGGGACACCTGAGCTACCTCGACGAGCGGCCCGACGCGCCGGATCGCGCGGACCGGATCGCGAAGATGGTCGCCTCGCCCGAGCCGCTGGTGCGCCTGCTGCGCCAGCGCCTCGACGCCCAACAAGGCGATCACGGTCCGATGCTCGAAGTGCTCAGCCGCCGCTACTACGGCAACCGCCACGCGAGCGATACGCGGTGCCGGCGCATCGGCGGGCGCTCGTTCTTCACCGCCGAGTACCGCCTCGACGGCGAGGCCTTCCGACTCGTCGCCGCGGCCACGGACTTCGCCGAACTGCCGGAAACGCTGCGCACCGTGGCCGAGCTGGGCGGGACGGCGGGCTTCGTCGCCGACGTGTACCTGACCTGGCACGCCCAGCCGGACACCGACGCGATGGCCGCCACGCTCCAGGAAGTGCTCGACGCGGCGAAGCTGCCCGAGTCGGCCCGGCGCGTGACGCTGACCGTGGCCGGGCCGGCCGGCGCGTTCATGCACCACCACTTCACCTTCCACCCGGGCACCGGCGAGGACCGGCTCATCCGCGGCCTGCACCCGCTGATCGCCCAGCGGCTGGAGTTGCAGCGGCTGCGGAACTTCGACCTGACCCGGCTGCCCTCCGCGGACGAGGAGGTCTACCTCGTCCGGTGTGTCGCGCCGAAGAACCCGTCCGACGAACGGCTCGTCGCGATGGCGCAGGTCCGGGACCTGACCCCGCTGCGGGACGCCGACGGCCGTCTCATCGCGCTGCCCGCGGTGGAAGGGGCGCTCGATGCCTGCCTCGACGCGATCCGCAAGGTCCAGGCGCAGCGCCCGGCGAAGAAACGCTTCGACACCAACCGGATCTTCATCTACGTGTGGCCGCCGAGCGAGCTGACCATGGCGGAACTCGAGGGCCTCACCCAGCGCGTGCTGCCGACGACGGCGGGCGCCGGGCTGGAGGAAATCCAGTTCCTTGGCCGGCAGCGGGACAGCGCGACCGGTGAGCTGCACGACGTCGCGGTGCGGATCTCCTACGAGAACGGCCTGCGGATCAACGTCGGCGAGCCCACGACCGAGCTGATCCAGCCGCTCGACGACTACCGGCAGAAGGTGCTGCGGGCGCGGCGGCGCGACACCGTTTATCCCTACGAGCTGACCGAGATGCTGACCGGTCCGCAGGGGAGTTTCCTCGAGCACGATCTGGACGACACCGGCACCCTCGTGCCGGTCGACCGGCCCAGGGGCCAGAACAAGGCGGCGATGGTCACCGGCGTGGTGAGCACCCCCACCGAGCGTTACCCCGAAGGCCTCACCCGGGTCGTCCTGCTCGGCGATCCGACGAAGGCGCTGGGCGCGCTTTCCGAGCCCGAATGCGCCCGGGTGATCGCCGCGATCGACCTCGCCGAGCGGATGCGCGTGCCGCTGGAATGGTTCGCCCTCTCGGCCGGGGCCCGCATCGCCATGGACTCCGGCACGGAGAACATGGACTGGGTGGCCGCCGCGCTCAAGCGGATCGTGGAGTTCACCCAGGCCGGCGGCGAGATCAACATCGTGGTCGCCGGGATCAACGTCGGTGCCCAGCCGTACTGGAACGCCGAGGCCACGATGTTGATGCACACCAAGGGAATCCTGGTGATGACCCCCGACTCGGCGATGGTGCTCACCGGCAAGCAGTCGCTGGACTTCTCGGGCGGTGTGTCGGCGGAGGACAACTTCGGGATCGGCGGCTACGACCGGGTGATGGGGCCCAACGGCCAGGCCCAGTACTGGGCGCCGGATCTCCAGGCCGCGCGCACCGTGCTGATGGCGCACTACGACCACGCCTACGTCGCGCCGGGCGAACCGGGGCCGCGGCGGGCGGTCACCGCCGACCCGGCCGACCGCGACGTCCGCGACTACCCGCACACCGTGCCGGACAGCGATTTCACCACGGTGGGCGAGATCTTCTCGCGGGAGACCAACCCGGACCGCAAGAAGGCCTTCGACATCCGCACCCTCATGCGGGCCGTCGCCGACGCCGATCACCCGATCCTGGAGCGCTGGGCGGGCATGGCGGACGCGGAGACCTCGGTGGTGCAGGACGTGCACCTGGGCGGCTGGCCGGTGTGCCTGCTCGGGATCGAGTCGCGTTCGGTGCAGCGGCGCGGTTTCCCGCCCACCGACGGGCCGGACACCTACACCGCGGGCACGCTCTTCCCGCGTTCGTCGAAGAAGACCGCGCGGGCGATCAACGCGGCGAGCGGGAACCGGCCGCTGGTCGTGCTGGCCAACCTGTCGGGCTTCGACGGCTCACCGGAGTCGATGCGCAAGCTGCAGCTCGAATACGGCGCGGAGATCGGCCGGGCGATCGTGAACTTCGAGGGCCCGATCGTGTTCTGCGTGATCTCCCGCTACCACGGCGGCGCGTTCGTGGTGTTCTCCAAGGCGCTCAACCCGAACATGACGGTCCTCGCCGTGGACGGCTCGTTCGCCTCGGTCATCGGCGGCGCGCCCGCGGCGGCCGTGGTGTTCGCCGGCGAGGTGAACGCCCGCACCGCGAACGACTCGCGGGTCGTGGAGTTGCAGGCGCGGGTCGCCGAGGCGAAGGGCGCGGAGCGGGCGGCGCTGGCCACCGAGCTCTCCGACGTCCGGGCTTCGGTGCGGGCGGAGAAGCTGGGTGAGGTGGCCGCCGAGTTCGACAGCGTGCACAGCATCCAGCGGGCCGTGCAGGTCGGTTCGGTGGACGCGATCATCAGCCCGGCGGAGCTCCGGCCGCGGATCATCGCCGAGATCGAGCGACGCCTGGTGCGCTGAGTTCTTCCCGCGGCGGCACCTTGTCCTCTTGGCAGGGTGCCGCCGCTCGCGTCAGTAAGCGGTGCTCAGCCCGCCCACGACACGGCCAGCCTGGTGTGCGTCTTGTCGAGGATGTGGTGACCGGTGAGCTCACCGTCCGATGTGGACCGCGGGTGGACGGCCACGCGCAGTCCCCGGCTGCCGGGGCGCCCCGCGGCCTGCCAGGTCCGGACCTGTTCGGCCAGCGTGGTGGCGAGCTCCGCGCCGCCCGGGCCGTAACCGAGGACGATCAGGGTTTCCCCCTCCGCGCCGAGCAGCGCGATGCCCTCCGGCGCCCACAGCCCCGCGCTCACGCGGCGGTCCTGAACGCGCAGCGCCGTTTCCGGCAGGAGCGGGCTGCCCGCGGTGTCCGATTCGGACAGCACGCACCAGCGCCCTTCCCCGGCCGCCAGCCACAGTCCGAGGCCACCCAGTACTTCCCGCCGGCCCGCTTCGACGTCGGTCCGCCTGAGTACCGGCGCTCCGGCCAGCGCCGTCAGCATCTCGTCCCGGTCGAGGTCTCCGCCCCGCGGAAGCATGATCATCAGGTCGGAATCGGGATTGACCACCTCGGTCCGCTCCGGGCCGGCGTTGTCACCGCGCAGCCGCATGAAGCCGCACGGGACCACCGAGCGGCTCGCCCAGTGGCCGTCCTCGGCTTCGAGCGCGACCGACAGCTGGGGCCCGCCCAGATCAAGCGGCACCACGATCCGGCCGCCCGGCGCCAGCTGGGCGAGCCAGGCCGGCGAAAGATCCCACACGCCCACCGTGGCGATGATCCGGTCGTAGGGCGCCCGCTCCGCACAGCCGGCCGCGCCGTCACCACAGACGACGTGCACGTCGGGGTATCCGGCGCGCGCCAGGCCGTCCCGGGCGCCGTCGGCGACGTCCGCGTCGATGTCGACGGTCACCACCTCGCCGCCGGGCGCGACCAGCCGCGCCATGAGCGCCGCGTTGTAGCCGGTTCCCGCCCCGACCTCCAGCACGCGCTGCCCGGGGGCGAGCCCGAGCTGGTCCAGCATGATGGCCATCATCGCGGGCTGCGACGAGGAACTGACCGCCCGGCCGTCCTCGTCGCGCCTGGTCACGATGGCCTCGTCGCAGTACGCGGACTCGATCGCGACATCGGGCAGGAACAGATGCCGTGCTACCGCGGCGAAAGCGGCGAGCACGGGATCGCTGATCCCCTCCTGGCCTTCCCGCAGTCGCTGAACGAGACTTTCCCGAAGCTCCGTCGGACTCGGCACCCGGTCATTGGACCACGGCGCGCGGGTCGAGGAGAAGCGGCCCGCGCGCCGGGTGTCCGCTCAGTCGCGTCCGAGCAGCCGGCGGGTTCCCCAGATCCCGGTGATCACCAGTCCGAAGAGCGCGCCGAGCACCGAAACGCCGGTCCACCCCGACTGGGTATAGGCCACTGTGGACAGTCCCGAACCCAGTGCGCCACCGAGGAAACGCGCGGTCATGTATGCCGAGTTGAGGCGGCTGCCCGCCGCCGCGCGCAACCGGTAGATCTCGCTCTGGTTCGTGATGTGCAGGGATTGCGCGGCGAAATCGAGCAGGATGATTCCGGCGATCAACGCCACCAGCGACGTGCGGCCGAAGGCGATGGGCAACCACACCAGCGTCGCGGTCACCACGGCCACCGCCGTCACCCGGGACGCGCCGCCCTTGTCCGCCACTCTCCCCGCGAGGTTCGCGCCGAGCACGCCGACGGCACCGACGAGGCCGAACAGGCCGATGACGCCGGAACCGTAGTGGTAGGGGGCGTCGGAAAGCAGTAGTGCGATGGAGTTCCACAGGACACTGAACATGCCGAAGCTCAAGGCGCCGTAGATCGCGCGCAGCCGCAGCACCGGCTCCTCGCGGACCAGGCTCAGCGTGGAGCGCAGCAACGCGGGATAACCCAGTGCGACCTCCGCGCGGCTGGTCGGCAGGTACCGGTGGAGCAGCGCGGCCAACACGAGCATGACCACCGCCGCGACCCGGTAGATCGTGGGCCAGCCGCCGACCTCGGCGAGATAACCGGCCAGCGTCCGGGCGAGCAGGATGCCCAGCAGCAGACCGCTCATCACCGTGCCGACGACCTTGCCGCGGGCCTCCGGTGGCGCCAGCGCGGCCGCGAAGGGCACCAGGATCTGCGCCACCACGGACAGCAGGCCGACCACGACGGCCGCCACCATCAGCACCGGCAGCCGCCCGGCGAACCCCATCACGCCCAGACCGAGCGCGGTCGCGAGCGTCATGACGACCACCAGGCGCCGCCGCTCCAGCAGATCGCCAAGGGGCAGGAAGAAGATCAGTCCGGCCGCGTACCCGAGCTGCGCGAGGGTGAACACCAGGCCGACGGAGCCGGAGCTGGTGTGCAGCGCCTGCGCGACCGAGTCCAGCAGCGGCTGGATGTAGTAGTTACTGGCCACCGCGACCCCGGTCGCGACACTCATCAAACCGACGACCAGCCTCGGGATGCCCGTGCGGGTCGTGGCGACCTCAACCGTCATGACCTCTACGATCCCGGGCTAAGATGCATCTGTCCAACAGTTGCTTTCAATGATCATCATCGGAGCAGCAGATCATGGAGCTACGTCAGGTCGAACACTTCCTCGCCGTCGCCGAGGAACGCCACTTCACCCGGGCCGCGCGCCGCGTGCACCTCGCCCAGTCCAGCCTGTCCTCGTCGATCCGCACCCTGGAGGCCGAACTGGGCTGCCGGTTGCTCGTCCGCACCGCGCGCAGCGTCGAGCTGACCACCTCCGGTCAGGCCTTCCTGCCGAAGGCGCACGAGATCGTGCGGGCGGTGGAGCACGCGCGGCGGACCGTCACCGAGGTCGGCGCGCTGCTCACCGGAACCTTGCGGCTGGGCCTCATCCAGTGCATGACCGCGCTGGACGTGCCCGCGACGCTGGCGCGCTTCCACGCCGCGCATCCCGGGGTGAAGATCCGTCTGCGCCAAGGAGTCTCGCCGGACCTGATCGACGAGGTCCGGTCCGGCGAACTGGACATCGCCTTCGGCGGCGTGGATTCCGCGCGTGCCGGCGGTGGCGTCGACATCTTCGAACTCGGCCGCGAGGAGATGGTGCTCGCCGTCGCCGAAAACCATGCCCTCGCCGGAAAAACGGGGTTGGCGCTGTCCGATCTCCACGCCGCGAGCTTCATCGACTTCCGCGCCGACTCGACACTCACCGCGGTGGTCGAAGCGGAATGCACGCGAGCCGGGTTCCACCGCACCGTCACCTGCGAAGTCCAGAACATCGAGGTACTCCTCGACCTGGTCGCACAGGGACTCGGCGTCGCACTGCTCCCCCGGCCGGTCGCCGAAGAGCGTGCGGGCCAGATCGCGATCGCCCGGCTGACTCCCGCTTTCTCCCGGACCCTCGCCGTGATCGCCCGCCGCGAACCCCGCGAACCGGCGGCCGCCGCGCTGCTGGACATGGTCCTCACCAAGGACGCGACGACGGCGTGAGCAGTGCGCGTGCCCGGACGATCAACTTCCGAAAGTCGCCTGCCGGGCCTCCTCATCCTGCGCGACGTGCCGGGCCCAGGCGAGGTTGATCTTGCCGCTGGGGCTGCGCCGGATCTCCGGCACGAAGACGACCCGGCGCGGGCGTTTGTACCCGGCGAGCACGGTGGCCACGTGGTCGCTGACCGTCCGCGCGTCGAGTTCCGCTCCGGCCCGCCGGGCGACGACCGCGACGATCCGGTGGCCCCACCGTGGGTCGGGCATCCCGATCACGGTCACGTCCTCGACGCCGGGGTGGCGGGCGATGACCTGTTCGACCTCCTCGGCGAACACCTTCTCGCCCCCGGTGTTGATCACCCGGCTGTTGCGGCCCAGCAGCACCAGTGAGCCGTCCTCGGCCAGGGTCGCCAGGTCGCCGGTGAAGACGTAGCGGGTGTCGCCGACCATCCGGAAAGTCTGCGCGCTCTTCTCGGGATCGCCGAGATAGTGCGTCTCCTCGGCGGCGGGCGCGGCGAGCAGTCCCACGTTCCCCGATCCCGGGACCACGTCGTGGCCGTCGTCGTCGATCACCCGGCAGCCGGGCAGGAGTTCGAACCTCGACGTCACGAACTGGTGTTCGCGGGTGGTGACCGACTTCGCGAACGGGCCGCCTTCCGACGCCGCGACCATGTCCTCCAAGACGGCGTCGCAGTGGTCGAGCAGCCGTGCCTTCACCTCGGCCGACCAGGTCACCCCCACGCTGACCATCCGCTTGAGGCTGCGCACGTCGTACGAACCACGCTCCAGCGCCTCGGCGAGCGGCATGGTGAACACGTCGCCGACCACGACCAGGCAGGTCACGCGCAGGCGCTCGATCTCGCGCGCCAGCTCGGCGGGGTCGTAGGAACGGGACGGCAGGTAGGCCACCGTGCCACCGCCGAGCAGGCAGCCGAAGCTCAGATACAGCCCGGTCGCGTGCATCAGCGGCGGCGCGACCAGGGTGATCGCGCCGGCCATCCCGCGGGTGTTGTACCCGACGGCGCCCACCAGCCACCGGTGGGTCGAGACGACACCCTTCGGCCGGCCGGTGGTGCCGCCGGTGAACATCAGCCACGAGTCCGAACCCGAGCGCGTGATCCGTGGCATGGGCGGGGTTTCCCGGATCGCCTGCTCGTAGTCCAGCGCGGTTCCCGGGCTCGATCCGAGCCGTACCAAGGTTTTCAGCCCGGGCAGCCGGTCTTCGACCGCGGTCACCCGCTCCTCGATGGAGGCGTCGAACACGAGTGCCTCGGCCTCGGCGTCGCCGAGCAGGTCGAGGAGTTCGCCCTCGCGGTAGCGGTAGTTCACGTTGACCGGCATCGCGCGGATCTTCATCACGGCCAGCACGGTCTCCAGGTACTCCGGGCCGTTGAACAGCGCGACCCCGACCCGCGATCCCTCGCCGACTCCCCGTGAGGCGAGTAGTCCGGCGAGCCGGGCCGCCCTGGCGTCGAGGTCGCGCCAGCTGCGACGGGTCTCGCCGTGGATGACGGCGGTGCGGTCGCCGGACCGGTCGGCTTCGGCTTCCAGCAGGGTCACGAGGTTTTCGTCCATCGAGATGCCTCCCGGTGGAAGCCTTGCCGGTTGCCGCCGTGAGAGCAAGCCCACTCCCGCCTGCCGGAAACTGAGCATTGCTAATAGCTCTCAATGAGAGCTATCTTCATGAGGTGTCGACGACGAAACTGGCCGAGAGCCTGATGACGAACGTCATGGGGCTGCGCCGGGTGATCCGGCGCAAGCTGACCCCGCAGCTGCTCGACACCCGGCTGCGGGGCGCACAGGTCGAACTGCTGCGCATCGTGGAGAGGGAGCCGGGCATCGGCGTCGCGGCGGCGGCGAAGGCGTTGCACCTGGCCGGAAACTCCGTCAGCACGCTGGTCAACCAGCTCATCGAGACCGGGATGCTGCGGCGGCGGGTCGACCCGGCCGATCGCCGGGCCGCCCGGCTGGAGCTGACCGAGACCGCGCGGGCGCGCCTGGCGAACTGGCGGCGCGCCAGGACCGAGTACGTGGCCGGCGCGCTGGACCAGCTGTCCAAAGAGGACATCGAGGCGATCGAAGCGGCGATTCCCGCACTGAACAGGTTATTGGAGGCGCTATGACCGCGGCGATACGCTGCGTGGGGCTCCGGCATTCCTTCGGCGACCATGTCGCCGTGGACGATGTCGACCTGGAGATCCCCGCCGGCGGCGCGTTCGGCCTGCTCGGCCCGAACGGCGCCGGGAAGACCACGACCATCCGGATGATCACCACGCTGCTGCCGGTGCGGACCGGCACCATCGAGGTGTTCGGGATCGACGTCAGCCGGCGCAGGATGGCCGTCCGCCGCCTGATCGGCTATGTGCCGCAACAACTTTCCGCGGACGCGGCGCTCACCGGCCGCGAGAACGTGGCGCTGTTCGCGCGGCTGTTCGACGTGCCGCGCAAGATCCGCACCGAGCGGGTCGACTCCGCACTCGACGCGGTGGGGCTGCTCGACGTGGCGGGGCGCCCCGCGGGCGGCTACTCGGGCGGCATGATCCGGCGCCTCGAACTGGCGCAGGCGCTGGTCAGCTCGCCGCGGCTGCTGATCCTGGACGAGCCGACCATCGGGCTCGACCCGGTCGCGCGGTCGAGCGTGTGGGAGCGGATCGAGCAGATCCGCGCGGAGACCGGCATGTCGGTGCTCGTCACCACGCACTACATGGACGAGGCCGAACAGTACTGCGACCAGATCGCGCTGATGCACCGCGGGAGCATCCGCGCGCTGGGCAGCCCCGCCGAGCTCAAGGACCAGCTCGGCCCGGACTCGACCCTCGACGACGTGTTCCGCGCCGTCACCGGTGACCAGCTCGAACAAGTCGGAGGAGGAATGCGTGATGTCCGTACAACTCGTCGAACAGCCCGCCGCCTGGGTTAGGTTCCCGGCCCGGGTGGGCGCGATGTGCCTGGTGGAGTTGCAGAAGATCCGCCGCGACCGCTCGGAGCTGATCACCCGCGCCATCCAGCCCGCGCTGTGGCTGCTGATCTTCGGCGAGACCTTCACCCGGCTGCGCGCGATCCCCACGGGTTCCACGCCGTATCTCGACTACATGGCGCCGGGCATCCTCGCCCAGTCGGCGCTGTTCATCTCGATCTTCTACGGGATCCTGATCATCTGGGAGCGCGACGCGGGAGTACTGGCGAAACTGCTGGTGACCCCGACGCCGCGCGCGGCGCTGGTCGCGTCGAAGGCGTTCGCGGCCGGGATCCGCGCGCTGGTCCAAGCCGTGATGGTGCTGATACTCGCCGCGCTGCTCGGGGTGTCGATGACCGCGAACCCGGTGAAACTGCTCGCGATGGCCGTCGCGCTCGTGCTCGGCTCCGCGTTCTTCTGCTGCCTTTCGATCGTGATCGCGGGCCTGGTGATGTCCCGGGAGCGGATGATGGGCATCGGCCAGGCGATCACCATGCCGCTGTTCTTCGGCTCCAACGCGCTTTACCCGGTGAGCCTGATGCCCGGCTGGCTCAAGACGCTGAGTCACGTGAACCCGCTGAGCTACGAGGTGGACGCGTTGCGTGGACTGCTCATCGCCACTCCGGCCAACCTGGGGCTGGACTTCGCCGTGCTCGTGGTCGCCGCCGTCGCGTCCATCAGCCTCGCTTCGGCGCTGCTGGGCCGGCTGACCCGGTGACGTCGGTTTGCCGGATCGGCCCGGAGGGTAAACGCTGTACTACAGCGCTGCGAAACTCCGGTGCCCAGTCCGGCAAAGGGGGACGAGACCATGACTCGTTCGGAAACCGCTCATGTACGGGTCCAAGGCCTCCAGCCGGTGCAGGTGGTGGCCGGCCTGGTGGGCCTTGTCTATCTTGTCGGCGGCATCGTCGGTCTCGTCCGGACCGGTTTCTCGGGCTACACCGCCAACGGGCAGCAAGTGGTGCTCGTCTTCACCGTCAACCCCTTGCACAACACGGTGAACGTCGTGGTCGGCCTGCTCGGCGTGCTGATGGCCTTCAACTCGGGCCTGGCCCGCGCCTACGGCTGGATCCTGTTCGTCGGCTGGGGCCTGGTTTCGGTCTGGGGTCTCATGCTCACCGGGGTGATCTCGGGGAACGCGGCGGCGAGCTGGGGAAACCCGCTCAACCTCAACGCCGCGGACAACTGGCTGCACATCATCAGCGCGCTGCTCGGCCTGCTGATCGCGATCATACCGGCGCGCAAGGTGGTCCAGGTGACCGTCACGGCCCCGTCCGCGGACAGCGGCGCCACGAGCAGCGAGATCCCGCAGCAGTCCCGCCGCGGCACGGGCTGGCACCGGCGCGGCGACACCGCGCACTGATCGGGCAGACTGCTGCGGGTGAGCGGAACGGTACTTCTCCTCGGTGGCCGCAGTGAGATCGGGCTCGCCGTCGCGCGGCGGGTGGCTGCCGGGAACACGGTGGTGCTGGCCGCGCGGCGCTGCGGTGATCTCGACGGGCCCGAGGAGAGCCTGCGCCGGGCGGGTGCGGCCGAGGTCGTCCGGGTCGAGTTCGACGCCGACGACGTGGCTCGTCACCGGCCGGTGCTGGACGAGATCTTCGCCGCGCACGGCCGGTTCGACGTGGTAGTCGTCGCGTTCGGCCTGCTCGGCGACCAGCGGCGCGCCGAGGCCGACGCGGCGCACGCACTGTCCATTGTGCACACCGACTACGTGGCGCACGTCAGCGTGCTGACCGAGCTGGCGAATCTCCTGCGGGAGCAGGGCAGCGGGACGCTCGTGGTGTTCTCCTCGGTGGCCGGGATACGGGTCCGGCGCGCGAACTACGTGTACGGCTCGGCGAAGGCCGGGCTCGACGGCTTCGCCAGCGGGCTGGCCGACGCGTTGCACGGCAGCGGCGTGCGGCTGCTGCTGGTGCGGCCCGGGTTCGTGATCGGCCGGATGACCGAGGGGATGGCCCCGGCCCCGTTCTCCAGCACCCCGGAGCAGGTCGCCGCGGCCACGGTCGCGGCGCTGCGCCGTGGCCGCGGCGAGGTCTGGGTGCCCGCGGTCCTGCGCCCGGTCTTCGCGGTCATGCGGTTGCTTCCGCGCGCCGTGTGGCGCCGCCTGCCGCGCTGACCCACAGTGCCCCGTCGGCGTCCTCGGGCAGCCTGCGCTGGGCCCGGCCGAGCAGGACCAGCAGTGCCGCCATCGCCAGGGGGAAGAACGCGAAGACGAAGAAGGTGCCCCGCGCGCCCAGTCCGCCGTCCATGATCACCCCGGCCAGCCAGGGCCCGAGCATCGCGCCCACCTTGGCGATCGAGGTCGCCCACGCCGCGCCGTTGGCCCGGATGGCGGGCCGGTAGAAGATCCCGGCGATGCTGTGCATCCCGCCGTGCCCGCCGATGATGAACACGTTGGCCAGCAGCACCACCACGATGTAGGCGGGCTTGCCCAGCGGCGCCAGCCCGATCAGCAGCAGGCAGGGCACGCCCAGAAGCGGCATGAACGCGATCGTCCGCGCGCCCCGGTGATCGACGAACCGCCCGATCAGCAGCTGTCCCAGCGCACCCGCGACGGCCGAAAGCGCCGCCAGTATCGCCGCCGCCGAAGTGCTGAAGCCGAGCCGCTCGTTGAGGATCGGGCCCCAGAACGCCAGGTAGAACACGACCGCCGAGGAACAGGTGTAGGCCACCCAGAGCAACGTGGTGATCGTGGCCAGCCGGTTCCGGAACAGGTGGGCCGGGGTGAACCAGCCCTTCTCGACCGTCCCGGCGACGAACCGGGTGCCCGGCGCGAACGTGGTGCCGGGCACCACCCGCCGCATGATCCGGGCGATGCGGTCCTGCCGGAGGTTCTTCTGTGCCAGGAACTTCACCGACTCCGGCAGCACGAAGATCACCGGGACGAGCACCAGCAGCGAACAGACGCCGCCGGCCACGAACACCGACTGCCACCCGTGTCCCGGGATGAGCAGGTTCGAGACCGGACCGCCCGCGGCGCTGCCGAGGCTGTAGCCGATCATGATGATCACCACCGAGGTCGACCGGAACCGGGCCGGCGCGAACTCGGTGTTCAGCGCCCAGGTCAGCGGCAGCACTCCGCCGAGGAAACAGCCGGACGCCAACCGCAGGACGACGAGCTGGCCGTAGTCCCGCGCCAGCACGAAGCCGATCATGAAGATGCCGAATCCGGCGATCGAGGCGATGATGGCCGGCCGGCGGCCGACGCGGTCGCCGAGAAAGCCCATGCCCAGACCGCCGAGCAGCGTGCCGAGCAGCCCCACCGTGCCGAGGGTGCCGAGCTGGGTGTCGGAGAGCCGGTAGGCCTTTTCCAGGTAGCGCCCGGCGAAGGAGAGGATCTGGAAGTCGAACCCGTCCAGGAAGGTGATCGCCCAGGACACCACGAACAGGCCGATCCAGAACCGGCCCGCCCGCTGCCGCTCGATCAGGGGTTGCACATCCACGGTTTTCACGCCCGCAACTCCTCCACCCGGTCCGGCTGGTTCAGCTCGATCTCGTTGGTCTCCGGGGCGCGGCGCATCGCGACCGCCATCAGCCCACCGCCCAGCACGATCAGCACCACCGGCGCGTAGGCGTAGGGCATGATTTTTCCCAGTCCCAGCAACCAGAAGCTGTACAGACCGGGCAGGATCAGACCGCAGGTGTAGCCCAGGCTGTACCCGGTGGACCGGACCGGCAGCGGGAACCGCTCGTTCAGGTAAGTGATCAGGACACCGAGCGGGCCGGAAGTGAGCGCGTTCGCGAGGATCGCGAACAGCGCCACGGCGAAGAACCCGCTGTGGTGCTCGGCGGAACGCACCATGAGGCCGAAGGTGAGGGCGGTCCCCACGGTGATCGCGCAGGCGATCCCGAACAGCAGTTTCGCCCGCCCGAACCGCTGCCCGGCCACGGCGAAGGCGATGATCGCGGCGAGCGTCACCACACCGGCGATCAGATTGATCAGGGTGACCTCGGTGGGGTCCTGGTGCAGTTCGCCGGCGAGCAGCGAAGGCAGCAGGGAAACCGCCATCTGCGCGGCGAACCAGTAGCCGGAGGTGAGCAGGAAGACTCCGCCGATGATTTTCTTGTTGTCCCCGCTGAAGAGTTCGCGTATCGGCAACCGCCGCTGGTTCCGCCGGCGCGCCCAGTAGTCCTGGTTGCCCTCCGACACCTTCAGGTAGTGCACGAAGTAGAGGACACCCAGCACCACGCCGAGGAAGAACGGCAGACGCCAGCCCCAGCTGTGGAAATCCGACACGGGCAGCTTCCGCAGCGCCAGCACCTGGATCAGGCTGATCACCACGAACGCGCCGGGCGCGGCGGCGGCGATCAGTCCGCCGACCAGACCGCGACGGTGCGCGGGCGCCTGCTCCAGCGCGAGCGGGATCGGCGCCGCGTACCCGCCGCCGAGGAAGACCCCCGCGACCAGCCGCAGGATCGCGAACACGAGCACCACGGAGAATCCCCAGCGGGCGTAACCGGGCAGCAGGCCGAGCAGCAGCGTGCAGACGGTGAACCCGGCGGCCGAGATCAGCGTGACCCGCTTGCGGCCGATCCGGTCGGCCAGGTTGCCGAAGACCAGGCCGCCGATCGGACGGCCGAGCAGGCCCGCGCAGAACAGCACCGTGGTCACCGTGACCGAGGTCGACGGGGACATCGACGGCGGGAGGAAATACGTCATCACCGCGGGCAGGACCAACGCCGGCAGATACACGTCGAACGTGTCGACGAACATCCCGAAAACGCCGCCGGACAAGGCACGCTTCATGGGTACACACTCCTTTGTGGTCACCACGTCTGGTCGCCGCCAGGGCACACCCGCCGCGCTTTCACCGGCCGCGCAGGACCGCTCCCTCTTGCAGCGACGTGACCGTCCGGCGGTAGAGCGCCAGCCACCCGCGCGGTTCAGCGACCTCGGCCAGGCGGGCGCGGCGCCGGCCGAGCACCTCCTCCGCAACGTCGAGGTCCGCCGTCTTCGCCGCGACGTCGATGACGATCCGGTCGCCGTTTTCGACCAGTGCCAGCGGTCCGCCGTCGGCGGCCTCCGGCGACACCTCGCCGACCACGATGCCCTTGTTGACCAGCCCGGAAAGCTGCCCGTCGGTCACCACCGCGACCTTGCCGGTCAGTCCGGCGCCGTCCACCGCGAACACCGGGCGCGAAGCCATCCCCATGCCCGGGCTGCCCTTCGGCCCCTGACCGCGCAGCACCAGCACCTGCCCTTCGCGGACCTCGCCGGAGTGCACGGCCGCCATGGCTTCCTCGGGCGACTCGTAGACGATCGCCGTGCCGGCGAAGGTCAGCCGCCGTTCCTCGTCGACCGCGAGCTTGACGATCCCGGTGGCCGGCGCCAGACTGCCGCGCACGATGACGACCGTGGGCCCCCTGCCCAGCGGGGCGTCGGCGGGGCGGATGACGTCGGCGTCGGCGATCTCGACACCGGTGAGGTTCTCCCCCGTCGTGCGGCCCGTGACCGTGAGCGTTTCCTTGTGCAGCAAGCCTTCCAGCCGCTTGAGCACGCCCGCCGCGCCTCCGGCCCGTTCGAGGTCCTCGATCGAATGCGGCCCGTTCGGGCGCACCCCGGTCAGCAGCGGCACCGTGTCCGCGAGCTCGTCGAACAGGCCGTAGACGTCGACCTCGCATTCGGCCTCGGCGGCGATCGCCTGCAAATGCTTGACACAGTTGATGGATCCGCTCACCGCGAGGACGGTCATCACCGCGTTCGCGAACGCGCCGGGGGTGAGGATCCGCCGGGGCCGCAGGTCCGTGACGACCATGTCCACGATCCGGCGCGCGGATTCCGCCACGGTGTCCCACATCTTCGGGCTGTTGGCCAACACCGGCGTGCTGCCCGGCAGCGCCATGCCGAGCGCTTCACTGACGATGTGCATCGAGTTGGCCGTGCCCATCCCGGCACAGACACCGGGACCGAGCACCGCGTGCTCGCTCATCTCGGTGAGCTCGTCCAGCCCGATCCGGCCCTGCGCATGGTGCCCCGCGGCCAGGAAGACGTCCTCGATGTCGCAGTGCGCGCCGCGGAAGGTGCCGGCCGGCTGGTACCCGCAGGCGACGATGATCGTCGGGAGGTCCAGCCGCCCGGCCGCCATCAGCTGTCCCGGCGCGGTCTTGTCGCACGACGCCAGGCAGATCATGCCGTCGAGCAGCGCACCCTCGACCGCGGCCTCGATGTCGTTGACGATCAGATCCCGGCTGGCCAGGATGTAGCCGCCGCGCGCGCCCGCGCTGTGGATGAAGTCCGACGGCGCGGTGGTCCGGATCTCGAACCCGATGCCGCCCGCCGCACGGATCTCCGCCTTGACCCGGCGGGAGATCTCGTCGAGGTGGCTGTAGCAGATCGCCATGTCCGACGAGGAGTTCACCACCGCTATCTTCGGCTTGACCATGTCCTCATCGGACAGTCCGAGGGCACGCCACTGTGCCCGGCGGGTGGCCCAGCGCGAGGAGCCCGGTTCCAGGTTGCTGCGCAGTTTCATGGTCAGTCCAGGTTCTCCGCGAGCCGGTCGTGCAGGTTTCCGGGATCGACGTCGTGCACGCTGTCCGCACCCGCCAACTCCAGCGCGTGCGCCGCGCCGGCACCCATGGCCGCGCACGGTCCCATGACCCTGATGCTGGACAGCGCCGCCGCGTCGCCGTCGACGCAGCGACCCGCGGCGACCAGGTTGTGCACATCGGGAGGAAGCATGCTGCGCAAGGGAACGTAGTGCACATGGTCCGGCTCGAACAGCTCCCAGACATAGCCGTCCGCCCGGTCGTGCAGCTCGATCGGCCAGGACGTGCGGGCCACCGAGTCCGCGAACCGGTGTCCGGTACGGACCTCGTCGAGCGTCAACTGGTGCACCGCCGCGAGCCAACGGGTCTGCCGGCGGCCGGGGAAACCGTAGGCGCGCACCTTCGCGTTGCCGAACGCCTTCGGGAATTCCGCGCGCAGAAAGGAAACCACACGGTCGGCCTGCGCCTTGCCCGCCAGCTGTGCCTCGGCGGCCCGGACCGGATCGAGCGGCGCCTCGATGTGGGTCATGTTCAGGACCGCGGTGTTTCGCCCGGGGAAGAAGAACGCGAGTCCGTCCCGGCGCACCAGTCCGTACTCGTCCGCCTTTTCCCTGACCACCGCGGAAATCTCCGCGTGGTCCGGTTTGTGGGTCTCGTCGAGATGTTCGAGGATGATCTGCTGCGAGCCGTAGATGGCGCGATCCGGGATCCGGCACGGCAGGCCGGCCGCCCAGGCGAGCGCGGCGTCGCCACTGGAGTCGACGAACCCGGTGGCGCGCACCGTGATATCGCCGTAGCGAGACGCGAAGGACACCGCTTCGACCCGCCCGTCGCGCACCTCGACGTCCTGGATGACCGCGCCGAGGATCACCTTGATGCCGAGCTCGCGCACCCGTTCCTCGATCCACCGGCCGAGGACGACCTCGTCGTAGAACACGGTCTGCGTGTGCGTGCGGTTGAAGTGCAGGTCGCCGGTGCGGCCGAGGTCGGCGAAGATCTCGTCGAAGATGCCGTGGGTGAGTTGCCGGTACTCCGGCGCGTTGCCGAAGACTCCGGCGAACAGCCCGATCAGCGAATTGACCATCTGCCCGCCGAGCACCGGCTGCGCGTCCACGAGCACGACGTCGCGGCCGAGTTTCGCGCTCTCGATCGCCGCCGAGGTGCCCGCCACACCCGCACCGACGACGCAGACATCGGCGGTGATCCGATGGCCCGGTGCCTCGGCCGGCCGGCGGACCGTGTGCACCGTCAGCTCGGTCAGCGGATGCGGCATCGGTGCTCCTGTCCACGGTGACTGGTCCACGCCAGCCTAGGAAGCACCCGCGCCTTCGCGGAAATAAAGCCTTCGCCTACCGGGTATCAATGGGATTTATGGCTGCGATGCACAGCTGATTCGGCGCCGCGGTTCAGGGCCGAACCAGGGCCGCCGGTGCTAGCCGGTGACCAGGGTCGCGCGGGTGGCCGAGAGCGCGGCGCGCACCGGGTAGAAGTAGGTGGTCGTGCTGTTGCCGCCGGAGAGCAGGCCCTGCGCCTGGTTTCCGGCGATCAGCGGGCTGCCCGAGTCGCCGGGTTCACCGTGCACGGTGGTCTCGATCAACCCGGTGACGGTGCCTTCCTGGTACCGCACGGTCTGGTTCTTCGCCGAAATCCGGCCGCAGGTCCAGCCGGTGGTCGAGCCCTCCTTGCACACCGAGGTGCCGATCGGGGCCTCCAGCGAGCCGCTCACCCGGGTGCCGTTGTTGAGCACACCGCGCGGCGTCCAGTTCGCGTCGACCCGCGCCAGCGAGTAGTCCGCACCCGGGAAGCGGTAGGTGCTGAACGAGCCCATCGGCTGCCGGTTGTAGCCGGTGAGCGTGGTGCCGGCGGTCGCGCAGTGGCCGGCCGAAAGGAAGCCCACGGTCACCGAGAAACCGACCGAGCACCGGGCCTGACCGTCGATGTAGTAGGCGTCGCCACCCTCGACGTCGTACAGCGGACGTGGGGCCGACTCCTCCGAAACGGCGACCGGGGAGTCGATGCCGGAGTCGGCGAGGAAGGTCTCCGCGTCGGCCCGGCCGCCCGGCGTCACGGTCATCGTCACCTGGTTGTTCTCCGGGTCCACACCCCAGCTCAGGATCGACCGGGGCGCGCTGTCCTCCCGCGTGTTGAGCTGATCGACCATCGAGTCGAGCTGCCGGGCGCTGTAGCGGACCGGCTTCGGGTCCGCGCCGCTGTCCCGCACGAGACCGAGCATGCCGGGGTTGGCCACGGCCACTTCCAGCCTGCCCGTCTCCGGGTGGAAGACGGCGCCGCCGTAAGCGTCGCCCAAACGCTGGCTCAACTGCTGCGCCAGGGTGTCGGCCCGGTCGGACTCGGCCAACTCGGCGAGTGCCTGGCGTCCGGTGAGCCCGAGATCGCGCTGCATCGCGGGCAGCGAACCGGGATTGAGCGGCTTGAAGCCGGGTGCGGCGGTCGCGGGTTGCGCCGCCAGGGCCCCGGCAGCCGCGAGGACGGCGACCAGCCCCTTCACCAGCCCCTTCACCGTGGTGGTGACCTTCATGTTCCCTCCTTGGTCGGCCCCCGTCATTCCGACCTTGCGCCCGCGCGGCACGTCGAACAAGTCCTTACAGCCACCTTGCTGACACCCGATGAGCAGAAGGCCCCGTTAGGGGCGTGATGCGCCCGTAACGGGGCCCGGTGGGGTAGCCCGATGGGGTTTCCCAGGCGGAGGGAGGGATCTCCTAGCCGCCGAGGATGCCGGTGAGGCCGCCGACCACGCCGGTGAGCGTTCCGGTGACACCGCCGACCACGCTGCCGACCGGGCCGCTGTCCGGCGTGGTCGTGGTGCTTCCCGGCGACCGGTGCTTGCTCGAGGTCGTGTCGGTGGTCGTGTCGGTGGGAGACGACGGGGTGGTGGTCGCCGGGCTGGTGGCGGCCGGAGAGGACGGCGCCGCGGGGGTGTCCGTGGTCGTGACGGGGGCGGGTGCCTGGTAGGCCGGCGCCTGGGACCGCGGCGTGACACTCGGGGCCTTCGGCAGCGCGCTGGACGTGGCGGAGCTGCCGAGGGGCGAGGCACCGCCGGTGGAGGCCCCGGCGCCCGCGGCGCCTTCCGCGGCGGAGGTCGGCACGGAACTGGCCAGCAGGGTCGAGTCGCCGCTGATCGAGCTCGCGGAGCTGGACGGGTCGATGGCGGGCCCGCCGGAGCCCCCGGCGAGCGGTTCGGCCGTGTTCGTCGGATGACCCGCGCCGAGTGCGGTCACCGCGAGTCCGGCGAGCGCGGCGAGACCGGCCGCGACCACCCCCAGCTTGGTGACGCGACGGCGATCCCACCGACCCTCACGCCGGAGGATTTCGGCGACCGGGATGCGCTCGGTCGGCGCCCCGTCGACGTCCAGGTCTACGTCCGGCGCCTTGTGGACGTAAGGCGCCTCATCGGCGTACGCGGCGTCATCCCCGTACGGTGCTTCATCCGCATAAGGCGCCTCATCGGCGTAGGCCGTGTCATCCGCATAGGGCGCTTCGGCATAGGGAGCCACGCGGACGTACGCCGTGCGATCGGCGTAGGGCGCCTCATCGGCGTAGGAGGCCTCATCCAGGTAAGACGTGGCTTCCGGCGCCTCATCCGCCTGCGGCGGCTCATCGACGTACATCGCGTCGTCGGCGTAGGGCGCCTCGTCCACGTACGACGTGGCCTTTCCTTGCGGCGCCTCGACGACGCGCGGCGCCTCGGCCGCGCCGCCCCGGACCAAGCGGAGGAGATCGGCGACCGGAATTCGCTCGGTCGGCGCCTCGTCCTCGTAATCTCTGGCCACGGGGAGTTGTTGCGTCAATCCTTCGCGACGCAGCAACTCGGCGACGGTCACCCTCCCGTCGTAGTTGGACACGCGCACACCCCTCCGTTCATCACTGTCGGCGACATGTTTACCGTCGTTATCAGTTCGTATCATGAAGAGTGATGAAGATCACCCAGATTTTGCACACTGCGTGATCACGCGGTCGCACTCGGCCCCCGAAAACCGGATCTCTCCGGCCCGACGATACTGAGCCGGTGGAGGTGACGTGATGCGGGCTCGCAATCCCCTCGCCTGGGTGATCCGGGTGGCCGACTGGTTCGAGCAGCGGGGCGTCTACGTGCCCGGCGAGGACAACCAGACGGTCGACCCGTGGCGGGATTTCGGCTGGCTGATCGTGGTCTGGCTGATCGCCATCGGCGCCTTCATCCTCTTTTTCGCCGTCGCGGCCTAGCGCCGAGCGGTCGCGGAACGGGTGGACCAGGTCACGCCTCGTGCCGTCCCGATCACGGATCGGCCACATCCCGACACCAGGTATGCCTCAACCCCGCGCCGCGACTCGCCCGCGGGCGCCGGGACCGCCACAGTGGAGCGGGCTCGGCAGAAGTGACTACCCCGAACGGATCACCCCGGGCCCCGCCGGATGAGCTGAAGGAAGAGGCCTGGAGTGCGCACCCCGAGCAAGCTGCTGACCGCGTTCGCCCTGCTGGCGATCGCCGCCTGCGGCGCGCCGGGGCAGGAGAGCGGCGGCGCGGCCGGCACCGGGGCGCAGCCGCTGGAGCAGGATGCCGGGCCGGTCGCCCAGACCATGGATTTCGGCGAGCAGTACCGGTTCGGCTACGGCCTGAGCATCATGGTCTCCACGCCGAAGTCCTTCCAGCCGAGCAGCGGTGCCTACCCGCAGAGCGCCCGCGCGGTCGCCTTCGACATCTCCGTGCGCAACGACGGCGGTCAGCCCTATCAGCTCTCGGGCCTGTCGGTGTCGGCCACGATCGGCGGCGTGCCCGCCAAGCAGGTCGTCGACTCGACCCTGGGCTACACCGGCATCACCAACGCCGGCAAGGATGTGCCGCCGGGGCACGACGCCGACTTCACGCTGGCCTTCGCCGTCCCCCAGCAGCCGACGCAGCTGCGGCTGACCGTGCGGCCCGCGACCGACAGCTCGGTGGTCTGCGTTTACAGCGGCTCGGCGTGACATACCCTCGCCGCATGGATAACCCTGAGTCAAACCAACATCGACTGTCCGTCGGCGCCGCCGCCCCCGACTTCACGCTGCCCGACAGCGAAGGAAAGAACGTTTCGCTCGCGGACTACCGCGGCTCGTTCGTGATCGTCTACTGCTATCCGGCCGCCGGCACGCCCGGCTGCACGAAGCAGGCCTGCGACTTCCGGGACAATCTGGCCGACCTGAACGACGCCGGATACCAGGTGCTCGGCATCTCGCCGGACAAGCCGGAGAAGCTCGCGAAGTTCACCGAAGCCGAGAAGCTGACCTTTCCGTTGCTGTCCGACCCCGACAAGACGGTGCTCACCGCCTGGGGTGCCTTCGGAGAGAAGAAGAACTACGGCCGGATCGTGCAGGGCGTGATCCGGTCGACCTTCGTGATCGACCCGGCGGGCAAGATCGCCAAGGCGCTGTACAACGTGCGCGCCACCGGCCACGTCGCCAAGCTCATCAAGGATCTTTCCCTGACCTGAGCGGCGAAAGGCGCCCCGTGCTCTCGCACCACGCCTTAATCGGGTGTGGGCGTAGCGAGGAGGCGTCATCACTGGGCTGGAAACCGGGGTAGGCGAAACTCGGGGAGAAGATCGCGTCCTCGGCCGCGAAATCCTGGTTGCAGCGGCGGCGGGCGAAGTTCGAGCGCACGGCCGGTCTCGCCGAACTGGCCGAAGCCGAGCTGAAAAGCCCGCTGCAGCTCCGAAAACTGGAAAACCTCGTCGAGCACATCGGTTTCCAGGTGGCCGAGGCGCTGGAGCCTGCGCTGACCGCCCGGTTCGCCACGCTTCCTCCCAACGAGGCCGAAGCCGCGATCCTCGCGGTGGTCGACGTCCTCGGCAAAGCCGACCTGTCCGACCGCGCGCTGCTGGCCGACGACGCCGACCCGGAAAAACCGGCCCGCCGCCTGCGGGCCCGGTTCCCGGACCGGCCGCGCGCCGTCGCACTGGCGGAACAGGCCTGGCCGCTGTACGAGTTCGCCACCCTGTCGCTGCACGATCCCGACGTGCCCGCCCTCGCCGATGCCGCGCCGATTCACCGAATCCGGTACCTGCAGATCTACTCGCCGCACGGGGACGACGTGACGCGGTGGGTCGCCCGGACCTTTCCCGATCTCCCTTCCCTGGCGCTGACTAACGTGGACGCGGAGGTCGATCTGGCGCCGTTGCTGGACCTGCCGCTGAACCAGCTCCAGCTCGCCGCCGTGCCCGCCGGGCTGAACCTGGCGCCGCTGGCCGACCGGTCGCTCCAGCTCTTTCTCACCAGGGCCGATTTCTTCACCGGAATCGAAGAACTGGGCCCACAGGTGGAAATCCGCTATCTGACGTGAAGGCCGTCCGGGCGGTTCACCGGTCTTTCGAACGATAGGCGTCGAGCAACTGGTGTTCGGCGTCGTCGAGATAATCCGCGAGCAGCCGCTCCGCGCCCGGGCCGTCCCCAGCCCGCAGGGCCTCGAGGATTTCCTTGTTGCGCGCCAGATACGGTTCGTGGAACCGCTCGGGATCCCCCATCACGTGGAAGACCAGCCGCATCTCGGCGAGCAGTCCGCCCATCAGCTCGTCCGCCCTGGCGCTGCCCGCGAGCGCCGTCAGCGCCTCATGGAACCGCAGGTTGGCGGTACCCATCTCCTGCCAGTTCTGCCGCTTCGCCGCGTCCATGCCCGCTTCGACGGCGACCTCCGTGGGCCGCAGCCGGTCGCCGGGGGGCGCGGCCACGGCGCGGACCGCCGCGCATTGGACGATCTTGCGCAGGCGGTAGAGGTCCGCCACGTCCTCGACGGTCAGCACGCGGACGAAGACGCCGCGGTTGAGCTCGTGCACGAGCAGACGTTCGTGGATCAGCAACCGGAAAGCCTCACGGAGCGTGTTACGGGAGACCTTCAACGCGGTACCGATGGCTTTCTCCGACAGACGCGCGCCCGGTTCGAAATATCCCTCGGTGATGCGCGCGCGCAGGATGTCGGCGAGCCGTTCGGCCATGCTCGTGCGTCCGAGCAGCGCGCGGTCCGACTCCAGGCCCGGGCCCGGAAAAACCGGGTGGGACGCGGCATCGGCGCGCACGGCGACCTCCTCGGACCTCCCGGCTGTGTTACGCCCAGTTAACCAGGAGATCCAAGGACGGTCCAACGTTCCGATCGGCCGAATGGCGCATTGCTGACAAGGAGTACTGCCGGATCGTTCAACGAGATCGCGGCCGCCCCGGTGACCTCAGGAGTCCCCGAGTTCGGCCAGCGAGGGCACCAGAGCCCGAAGAGCCCGGCCTCGATGCGAGGCGGCGTCCTTCTCCGCCGGGGCGAGTTCCGCCGACGTGCGTGTCCCGCCCTCGGGAACGAAGATCGGGTCATAGCCGAAACCGTTGGCACCACTGGCCTTCCGGGTCAGCGTGCCGCGCCACTCACCGCGGACGACGGTCTGGCCGCCGCCCGGGACGACGAGCGCGGCGGCGCACACGAAGGCGCCGCCCCGGCGCTCGTCCGGGGTATCCGACAGCTGCCCGAGCACCAGGTCGAGGTTGGCCTGATCGTCGCCGTGCCGCCCGGCCCAGCGCGCCGAGAGCACGCCGGGCATGCCGTTCAGGGCATCGACGGACAGCCCCGAATCGTCGGCGACCGACGGCAGCCCGGTCGCGGCGACCGCGTCCCGCGCCTTCGCCAGCGCGTTCGCCTCGAACGTGGCCCCGGTCTCGGGTGCCTCCTCGAACTCCTCGACGTCGGCGAGCCCGATCACCTCCAGGCCGGAGACGTTCTCGGCGCTCAGGATCCGGCGCAGTTCCTCGAGTTTCTTGGCGTTCCGCGTGGCCAGCAGGACCCGGATCACTTCGCCCCCTTCGACTTCTTGCCCGGCTGCGGTTCCGGCAGCACACCGGGGTACGGCTCGGCCAGCGCCTTGATCTGCTTGCGGGTCAGCTCTTCACAGCCGGACAGCGCCAGGTCCAGCATGGTGTCCAAAGTGGACCGCGTGAACGTGGCGCCCTCGCCGGTCCCCTGCACCTCGATCAGCGTGCCGGCATCGGTGGCGACCACGTTGAGGTCCACCTCCGCGCGCGAGTCCTCCTCGTAGGGGAGATCCAGGCGTACCCGGCCGTCCACCACGCCGACGCTGATCGCCGAGACCATCGCCGAGAGCGGCTGTGGATCGGCCAGCCGGTGCGCCGCGCCCAGCCAGGTGATGGCGTCGGCCAGTGCCACGTAGCCGCCGGTGATCGCGGCCGTGCGGGTCCCGCCGTCGGCCTGGATGACGTCGCAGTCGAGGTGGATGGTGTTCTCGCCGAGCGCGGACAGGTCGATGCAAGCGCGCAGTGACCGGCCGATGAGCCTGCTGATCTCGTGCGTCCGCCCGCCGATCCGGCCCTTGACCGACTCCCGGTCGCCGCGGTCGTGGGTGGCCGAGGGCAGCATCGCGTACTCGGCGGTGACCCAGCCGAGGCCGGAGCCCGTCCGCCACCGGGGCACGCCCTCGGTCACGCTCGCGGCGCACAGCACCCTGGTCCTGCCGAACTCGATCAGTACCGAGCCCGCCGGCCAGTCCTGGTAGCCACGGGTGATCCGCACTTCGCGGAGCTGGTCGTCGTTCCTGCCATCTTTTCGCACCACGCGGCAAGCCTAAGGCCAGCGCGGGTACCTCGGTCATCCAACGCCGCGATCGGGGGGACCGCGGAGGTCAGAGGAGGTAGCTGGCGCCCTGCTCGGCCAGCACGGCGCCGGGGAACTCGGCGCACGCCTCGGCGAGCACGGCCGCACGGTCGCTCCACGGCGCGACGTGCGTGAGCAGCAGCCGGCCCGCGCCGGCCCGCCGGGCCAGCGCCCCCGCCTGGGTACCGGACAGATGCACCCCACCGGGACGGCCGGGCGCATGGGTCCAGGTCGCCTCGGCGAGCAGCACGTCCACGCCGAGCGCGAGTCGGTCGAGCGCCGCGCACGGACCGGTGTCGCCGGTGTAGGCGAGCGTGCGACCGCCGTGGCTCACCCGGATTCCGAACGCCTCGGTCGGATGATCCACCGGCAGCGACCAGACCTCGAACGGTCCTATGTGGACCGTGGTGCCGGGCCGCAGCGCGTGGAACGCGAACACGTCCGACAGGTCGGTCTCGGCCAGTTCGGTTTCGTTGGGGGCGTAGGCGTTGGCCAGCCGCCCCGCCGCGTCCCGCGGCGCGTGCACCGGCAGGCGCCGCGCGCACACGTCGTAGGGCGGCTTGGGATGGTAGCGGCGCAAGACGGTCAACGCGCTGAAGTCGGCGCAATGGTCCGGGTGCAGGTGGGTGAACAGCAGCGCGCCCAGATCGAACGGGTCGTGCCGCGCCTGGAGTTCGGCGAAGGTGCCGTTGCCCAGTTCGACGGCGAGCAGGAAACCGTCCGCTTCGAGCAGATAACCGGAAGCGGGCTCACCCGGTCCGGGGATGCTGCCCGAACAACCCAGAATCGTCAGTCGCACGGACACCTCGTCACGCTGTTAGTGCGGGGGAAAGCGCGAAGCCCAGGAACCGCCGGGCCAGGCGCGCGAAGGGCTCGGGTGAGCCGGTGGCGAGAAACTCGTGCTTCGGCGGGGTGTCCCGCTCCGCCAGGAGGTCGAGTTCGGTGAGCACCCGGACGATGTCCTTCACGGTTTCCTCCGCACTGGACACGAGGGTCACCTCCGGGCCCATCACGATCTGCAGGACGCCGGTCAACAAGGGGTAGTGGGTGCAGCCGAGCACCAGCGTGTCCACCTCGGCGCGCAACAACGGATCCAGATATCCCTGCGCGAGCCCGAGCACCTGCCGGCCCGAGGTGATCCCGCGCTCGACGAAGTCCACGAAGCGGGGGCAGGCGACACTGCTGATCGCCACCTCCGGCGCGGCCGCGAACGCGTCGTCGTAGGCGCGCGAGCGGACGGTGCCCTCGGTGCCGATGACCCCGATCCGGCCCGTGTGGGTCGCCGCGACCGCGCGCCGCACGGCCGGGAGCACGACCTCGATCACCGGCACGTCGTAGCGCTCACGCGCATCACGCAGGCAGGCCGCCGAAGCCGTGTTGCAGGCGATGACCAGTGCCTTCACCCCACCCGACACCAGCTCGTCGAGATTGGCCAGCGCCAGCTCGCGGGCCCGCGCGATGGGCAGCGGACCGTACGGATTGTGCGCGGTGTCGCCGACGTAGCGCACCTGCTCCTGGGGCAA
>Ga0310811_10001459_pt1 | contig 29726 bp, 32 predicted proteins | sample YCmetagenome_FD_207642 | JGI IMG/M metagenome (GOLD analysis project Ga0310811, IMG submission 207642) | Soil microbial communities from experimental microcosm in Duke University, North Carolina, United States - YC | ecosystem: Engineered > Artificial ecosystem > Soil microcosm > Unclassified ...
TGAAATCAACCGAGGGATTGTAGATTGTGCAACATCGGCCGGGGAAGTGTGCAGCGTCAATGGCTTATCAGGATTTTCCTGAACCCATGTTCTGTCAGATGAACGGTCAATGAAAGAGCCACAGAACCAACCTGGAAAAATTCCAATCCATGCTTGACCCAGCATCTGATTTTGCCCTGCCTTGTTATTCGTATCGAGTCCGACGGCGGGGCCGCAGGTTGCGAATCAGTCGTGACAGTCTCCTCGCTGTTCATGGCAACTTAGAGGCGTGAGAAAATCGCGCCCAATTGTGACAAGCGCGTCACGACCGCGTCGATTTTACCTGGGTCTGAATCTAACCTAATGACTACTTCTATCTCATCACCTGCCTTGCATCATAAGAAACGGAAACACCGTGCATCCGATGCAGATCCTAATGCACCTAGGAAGAAGAAAGAGAAGCTGAAACAGAACACGGGGAAGCTTCACCCTGAGCCTTCGACAAGTGAATTCCGGGTGACGAAATCAACCATAACACTCTCTGTAGCTCCTGTATTTGCCGGTAATTTACGTGCGGGCGTGGAGGAAATGTTAGACAGCATGATAATGCGGTGCGATAGTACATCTCTTGGACAATTTTGTGATACTGAACTGAATATGGAGATATATCCCGTCCTTGTGTGGTGTTCTCTTGGCTCATTCAAATTTACATTTCCTGAGTCCGACGGCAAGCATAAATGCCGACTGTCCTTTCGCGATCTGTAATATTTCTTTCGATGCTACAGTTTGGAGCCCAAGTATAGCCATGAAACTTGGTACGCGCTTCGTTTGCCTTGCATTGTTCGAATCAAATAACACCCTCTTCAATAGTTGGAAAAATTATTCTGTATTCTCCCGATCATGTTTCGCTACTCCTCCACCGTACGTTTAATGTTTCCATACCACGACATCACATTCCACAAGATGTTTGGGAATTCGAATATGGTCCTGCGGAAAATGATCCCGAGTATGGAGAAGGAGATGCTGGAACGAAGGATGGTGATGGTGCGAAGGCGGATGGTGCGAAGGCGGAGGGCGAAGCGGTACCGGAGGCGAATGGACAGTGGGTACATCGTGTGACGGGGACCAGGCTTGGCGGAACAGATGGGTATCTAGAGTTCACGGTTATTGGGTGAGCGGAAAGTCATTTTCAATGAAAGGGAGGTTGATCAACTCTGATGATAGAAAAACTGTGGCAAATGACATGCTCTCCCTTCAGGGATCAATACAGCCTGATCCCTTTTCTGAAGAACACTCTGCTACACAATCAGGCAAGAACTCCCGCAAGAAACGTGCTAAAAGCCCTTAATCCTTCATCCGCGCCTGACAAGACCACTGACGCGCTAATGCAAGCGTCCCAATGTTTTACATTCGACTCCCACATCAAGTTGTACGGGTTCATGACCATACCTTCGTCAATTTTATTCACCATAGGGGCTCATACCTAGCTGCATCAATCGATGACTGTTTTCTTCGCACTGACGAGCCTTGACGCGGCCACTGACGCGCCAGAATTCTACATCTAGAACCCATACTACTAGTTACTTCAATCAATGACTAGTTTCTTTTCCACCCTCTCTGGTCCCTTTTCGAAGCACCTCGACGTTTAACTGGCGCACATTCTTCAGCTGGCAGTGAAGGTGACATTTTAAGGGCGCAATTTCTTGTTCAGCCGGTAGCGAAGGAGCTACAACGTCGGATAACTCGTCTGCATTAGAGTTATCTCTGAACAAGGGGCTACGCTGTCAATCACACCGGTTAGAGATCTGTTGAACAGAGTAGGTAATCTTTTCTTTACTTCAAGTTCAATGTCGCTGTAATCTCCTCCCATAACCCATTCGTCAGCAATGTCGAGATACACACTCCACCGCCTGTGATGTTGACCATTATCCAGATCCCACTGCTGGTTGCCTGCAGGTCCTGCTTCTTCAGAATCTTCGAACATCCTTACTTCTAGTGTGGTCAGGCACTTGAGGTCTACGTCAGCCACATAGCTGTTGGCAGGATATTTATCATGAGATCAGCCTAAGCGATCTTCAACAGTTTGCTATTGTTCGATTCCTCGTTCCGAGCTTGGACGCGTTTTTTGAAACCACCAATCTTTCAATGAACAACGAGAGCGAAGACGTGCTCCAGAGGCATGCCACTGAGCTATTTTTCGACTTGACCGGAAGCACCGTGCGATTTTTGCTCACTCGTGAGATGAGATGTTGCTACAAAATGGTATGTTGTATGCACCCACACCATCTTTGACCGCAAGATGTAGTCTATCATGGGGTATGCTTCCGCTCCACACTGGTTCAAGTCAGGACTATCAAGCAGCTTTTGAAGCAAAGCAACACATTTGGCCTGTGGAAAGATTTGGCAGATGGCTCCCCCGACCTGCACCGCATATTCGTAGTCAGCCCTCGCATTGCTCTCATCCTGCACAATGTATTACTGCGTCCAGAACTGAAAGAATTTACAAAGCCGCTGTCACTCATGAGCTCCTTGCTCAACGTGGATCTCACTTGCACGGTAAACGTCGGTCTCATCTTTAACGGTCTCGTCCCTCACCTTGAGCAGGTTACATATGGTTGCCAGCGTGACTTGTTTGGCTTCAATGGACGATCGGAGTAAGTAGATGTCTTTTCTGGCGGCTTTAGCATGAAGTCGGTCAGATACGATTTGATCATAACATACATTTTAAACTACGGGCGAACATGTCATTAGATAGCTCTAGATACACAATCCAGATCCACTGATAATGTGCCTACCATGATGAATGAAAGGAAAAACGGGAGAGACAAGCAGAATCTAATCGTCCTCGACAGCAGCAGCCGGTGGTGAATCCGGCCATTCAATGGGTTCGTCATCCATGTCTAGAGGCTGAGTGTCCATCTGTACATCTGATGAGTCGGGCTGAGTTTGGCTATCTATTAGCGTGGCATCCTGGGTATCTGTATCCATAACCTGGGAGTCTGCTGTAGGGCTTCGCTTTGCGTCTTCAGCCTCGGGCGCAGCATCGATTTTCTTCTTTGCTCGCTTTTCCTTTTCTGCGGGGGGTTTCGAAGGCAAACCAAAGAGCGTAGTCTGTTTTGAGAGGTCCTTCTTATCTTTTTCTTTTTCCTTGCCTTTAGCCGCAGCCGGACCTGTTGATGACAATTAACCGATCACGAAGGAATACAGAAAATAGTGTCCCATCATTACTCACGTTTTTCCGCGACCTCGACCTTGTTAAAAAAGCTCTCACTCTTCTGGATAGGCTTGTTGAGCTCGGGTTTCCTCGCAAAAGGATTCTTCTTGAATTCTTGTCCAGTTTTCCGAGAAAAGGGGTTGTCTGCCGAAGATGATCAAAATTATACGCGCCCGGGTTGAATAGCTATGTACGCACTAGGCTTGGGCGACGGCACCACAGCATCAGACTCACCAACGGCTCGCCTCTTTACCTCGACGTCGAACGCGTTAGACGAGAGGTCGTCATCGTTGTCGTCACGTTTCCTCTTCCCTTCGGGAGACGTTGAACGAGAAGCAGGAGCCTGTGGTGCTCGCGAGCGACCCGCTCTGATCGCAATATTAGACGCAGTGAACTCCGTTTGCTCGACGATCCCGGCAGATCTTGTCAGACCAGGTCTGTCGACCTTGGGTGGCGGATTGAAGTACTGGAAAGGTTTTGGTCGAGCTAAGGGAGCATCCTCATAGGCAAATCCTTGTCTCGCCTCCCTCGCCTCTTCTGCCGGTGTTGCGTTCTGTTCCCGCCACAATTTAATTGCTTCTATCTTCTCCTGCAATCCAATGAGGCGGTAGAACCCTGCAAGTTGACTTGCAGCCCCAATTGAGTTTGGAAAATGTAGCCGTTTGACGAGCTCAATCACACGCGGGGCTTTGTCCGCCTTGCAAGAGGCTTGAATGAGCTTGAGCAATTGTTTATCTAGTTCAACTTCGCGTTTATCGATGTCAGGAGACGTTAGCTCGTCGCCAAGGGCATCACGAGCAAGGTTAACGTGAATTCGTTCCCGAGCAATGCTGATAATTCGTTGTTCAGCAGGTATCATAGAAGCAGAGAAAATGCATACCGCTCTTCAATAGGCGAATCTGCGGGGTCCTGATTGCGGAATGGCAAACGGACCGGAAGCTCTTGTATAAGAGGCCGAGGGAAGCCGGGGTGTTCCTGACGACCCTTAAGATGGGGTCAGTAGCGATGGGGGGTATCGAAAGCTAAGCCGCCTACTTTGAGAATCAGACACATGAACGTGTCTTGACTCAGACCGACAGGCCAATACGACTCATCCTTGCCCTGCTTGCGCTCCAGCAAGTTGGTGTCCATGAGACGCGCCCATGCCGCACGATTCGGGCGCCGGTGATGGATCATAAGGTGTATGTAGCCAGCAGAATCATATATTGCTGGGGCCTAGCACGCCAATTGAGAAGAGTGTGTCAACGAGGATATTCACGTACCCCTTCATCTGTAGTTCCGATCCACCTCAGAGTGTGACCTTTGGGTATTGGTAGTGGCTTCTCTTGAAGAACTTGAAAGTCTTCAAAAGAAATCAGCGTGGCGACCAAGCTTTGGGATCCTAGAGGAATAGGTCTTTCAACAATATGTTGTTGGACAGGTTAAGGGTCTTACCATCAATGGTAGTTGCGCCAGGTCGGTGCACCACAAGTACGTATTCCTCGGCAGCAGCCATTGTCACATATTCACCTTCCACGCCGAGGACAATTCTTTCCATACCAGAGCCGCTCAAGAATGTCAGGTCTCCCGAACTAGTTGCGATCACAATATTCCCTTGCCCCTGAATGTCACCTCCAGACGATGAAGGATCTCTCAGAGACCGCATTGGCCTCTCACCACCTGCCGCAAGGCCAAGGACGCGCTGATCCTTTGGAAGGGCATATGTCCAGTCCCCTTGCGTGGACCAAGTACCGTAAGGTTTATATATAACTTGTGCCGGGTGATCAAGCTCAGGGGGACAAGCAAAGAGTGCACCTCGTTCACCTGTGAGGACGTCAGACTTGCTTGTGGGAGTTGCAAGAAGCTAACCAAGTGAGCCGAGGTCATATTTGAAGTGATCGGTAAAGTGGTACCCCTTGCGGGTTGATCGGTCGTGGAATTCGACATTGACGATGTGATGAGTATCCTGGTCCGTTACTTCAATGACACCAACCATATTGTACGCTATGCTGAAATAAGTATGAGTTGTGACATATCAAGAAAAGTCTCTTACCGAGGTAACGCTTTTTATTTTCCATAGGCGTTGACCCTGGTTGGAAGGCCGGTTGAGCCTTCGTGATGCTCACTGAAATACTGTCAAGTCATTGTCAACATTGATCCGGCGATATTGGCTCACCCATCTCTTTCACGAATCCGTCACCTGCACGTATCGCCTTTGCACCTTCAGGCTCATCTTCCATCCCATCACCAAGGTCGTCAATGATCCAGTCGTCGCCATATGGGTCACCCCCCTCCGCATCAGCGTGAGGTTCTTCACCCCACAATGGGGGAGTGGAATTTCGCTTTGTCGTCGTACCTTGAGCGCTGCTTGCAGCCGTTTGACGCACGGGATCAGGTGAGCCTGCTGGAATTGCATCCCGCCACCGAGAGAGGACACCTTCTGTATCTGTCCATGCTAAGAGGTTTTCTGTAGGTGAGAAAGCGATTTGAATGGTGAATGCATTTGGGGTGCCTGGGTGCCTACAACGAGTTATGGGTACGGAAGAAAAGACAATTATAAAAACTTACTTCCAAAGCACCCGCTTCGTCTGCACACTCCAAATTAATATTTCTTGCTTGCAAGCGCTGGCAAGGTATATGCCATTGGCTGAAAGCGCTAGTGCTGTTGTTGCGCCAATGGTATTTGGATCAGACAGAGATGAAGTTTTAGTCCATGTGCTCCGCGAAATCGCGACAATTTCTATTCAATCATGAGTGAGAGTTTAGTCTCAGTGCTCTGATCACTTACCGTGCGTTCGTGACGCTGCAAAGAAATACTGTCCTGAGGGGTGCCAAACGGCAGAACAATCATGCATGAATTCCGGAGACCTCGCGGGTAGTCAGCAAAAGGTCTCTGCAAATGAGGTGAATAATCCTCACTCCGGATCTACCACTTCCGGTATTACACCATCAATCACGTTCTCCACCTTGGCTTCAGTATCGGATATATTCCATACCACTATGGTCCCATCTGAGCTACTCGTTGTCTGAGGAATGAAAAGCCATGAACATTGTAGTGGCATGAATGCTATTTAAAGCTCGTACCAAAATGGTGCCCGATGGATGCCACGTTGTCTTTCGTATGCGTTTCTTATGCCCTCCTTTCAGTACTACTACATTCGTTATTTCATCCAAATCAACAATCTTCACCGAGAGTTCGCTAAAGTGCACAAGAACAGTCAGTACACGCAACAGCTAATGCATGCAGAAGCGCACTCAGAAGCGACAGCAACACGCTTGCCAGAGGGATCCACTGCTAAACACCTGATCGATACTCCAGCAGCACTCGTCACAAGTCCATTGAGCTGTGCCTTCCCAGGAATATACTTTCGCACGTCAGAGTCGTGGCCTCCAGAGAGCCAGCAGCCTTCCTGTTTTCCGGTGTCAGTTCAGACGAATCCTGGATACATGTAGAGCCACGCACGGCAGCGGCGACCGCCGTGATACCCTCATCAGCTTCATATGCAGCTTCCGGTTCTTGGTCCTCCCCTTGGTCAGTGTGCCATATTCGTACTAGGGTATCTAAGCCTCCCGTGTATGCAATCCTAGGGAAAGAAGGTTAGGTTGGCAGCTCTTTGATCTGAAACCGACTACTTACTTCCCATCACGCGAAAACGCGATGCACGTCTGCCCTTGCTGATGGGCCGAGTTGCTGATCGCCTTAGAAGTGCTTGCCATCGTCACTGGTCAAGAATTCAAAGGACAGAATATAAGGACAGAATATTGGACAGTGCTTCACGACTTGTGCAAGCACGTGACGCATTCGCGATGGTCACAATCACGTGATATTATGTGACACTGATGTTTTAATGTCATGGTCGCCACTCCCACGTACTATGGTCGACCAATTATCTATGCGTAATCCTGTGATGCTTCCCAGTCTTAATATATCAAACAAATATATAATTATACAACAAGTACGAGCTACACAACTAGCCGCAACATAGGTGATTCAAACAGGAGTCAATTATCGCCCCCAACTCCGCCTCCTTACAATGCGAAAACCACCAAGCAAGCGATTGACCAGCTTCCATTGCTCCATCGCCCATGGTTTATCGGACAACGCGTCCAGTGGACCACTAATCCAAAAGGCAAGATTTACCTCCGGCAGGTTGGGCAAGAGACTGCTAAGGACGAGAGCCACGTCCAATGGAGAGCTAATTGGCGAGTTACCGAGGACAAGCTCTTGTAGAACGTTGTTGCGGATACCATTTCCGGGAGACTTGAGGTCTATACCATCAAGCTTCGTGGTATCAATGACAAGCGAGAGGGATACCAATTCAGGGCAAAGCCGAAGTACATTGATTAGCCCATGGAAGGTAGGCAGCACAGTACTAGCGGGGTCGCAATAACAGCCGAGTCTGAATATTTTGAGCTTCGGCCATGCTTTTACAAGCTCGTTTAGTTCGTCATCGGAGATTGAGATGATACATGCTGTCTCGACATCAAAATGGGTTAAGTTGCGAAGGAGGCGAAGAGGGCCAAAGTCGCCTGGTTTGGCGTATACATTGTGAAAGGTGTTGTAAAATTGTTTGCAGTGTTATGGCTTCGAGAGTGTCGTTATCACATCGTTCTAGGAGCGTGGCACAGAACCCAGACATAGAATCAGATTGTTGTCCAAATTCGTTAGAAGAAAAGACGGCAGTAATATGTTTACTTCGGACGGTCCGAAGAGAACGTAAGAAGTATGTCATATGGTTGAGTCTGATAGCTTGAAAACCCAAGAGTTCCAGATGTTCCAAAACAAGTGATTGAGGTGGTAACCCCATGCGTCGGAGAAAAGATGGTCCCACGTAAAGCCAAAGTGTCTTCAGAGACTGTAGCTGTGTAACGTGTACCATCCCTGGATCTTCTAGCTCGCACACGGTCAAAGCGGAAAGACGGTGGAGCTGACATATCGCCTGTGTCGGGAAGGGCGCAATCTCACAGTTCAATGTCGGGTCGACTACTTGAGGTAGGAAGTAAGTGAGATTAGGACATGTGGTCCCGATAGTGGACAAGATGGACATCAAGGCCGGCGAAATTGAGGTAATTCGTAGATCCAAGGAAACCAAGGAAGGTACAAATGCCATACGCAAGAACTCGATGACGAGGTCGGTTTGATCGGAATTCCAAACCAAACGTCGAAGATTTGGAAACATCGTCGAGGATGGGTAAGGGTAAGACAACATAATTATACGAATATGTTCAATAATGGGCGATGGATCTCCAGATTGTGTGATCGAGTGCACGCGGGATGCGTATTTACGAAAAGTAGCCCAGGCCTTGGTATCGATGGGCCTGCGCAGTATCTGTACGAATTACTGAGTGAAAGTCGTGCGAATATGAAATGCTTACAAGTTCTCCTCGGAAACTGAAGCCCCAGAGATGCGTTGGTATACAGTTGACCAACGGCACTAGGGATGGTAAATTCCTCCATAAGGCGTCAAGTGCTGGACCTTCAAATGTACGACACGTCGATGCAAGGCTAGGAAGTGTGCCAAGATCGGTGTGACAGCTGATCTGGTCTAAAATTTCGGCAATGCGCAGAGCTTTATGCATGAGATTGAAATGGCAATACAGATTCAAGGGTGTGATGAAAAAGGGAGCTCCGGTACGTGAGATAGGAACACTCGGTGTGATACCTCTAATAAATGCCTGTGAGGCTGTGGTGAATTTCAGGTGATAAATGCTTACAAAAAGCAGCAGAGGCCGCCACGCACGATGGACGGATGAGGAAATGCTGGGTCTCTTTATGTAGAGGATAATGATAAATGCAGTGACATTTGCCTCTTGAAGTAAAGAGGTGGAATAGCCACAATCTGCGTGGGCAGCAGATCCACAGTATGAAGGTACTGCAAAATGTGAAATGGAAGACTCATGGTCGAGTCGCCACGTCAAGGCTTTTGCTGGAGTGAATTTGAATCATTTCGTCAAGTGTAGACGCCCAGAGCGGCTGTCATAGTTCATAGTTTGAGAAGTAACTGTTAACAATTGTCGAGAAGTGATTATTGTCGGGGGTAGAACGACAATGGGATTATTGTGGCAGAAGTATGTTTGTAGATATTTGTGAGCTGATTAGGGCTATGATAGATTTGATGATGGCATTAGAAGAATCCGCCACGGTTCATTTTGTATTTTGTTGTATCTTTTGAATAACTGCTTTCTTCTGCTCTGTTATACATTCTAACAACTCACTAAAGCCCTCTACTTAAACACCAGCGACACCCCTTTTACCCGAAAATTTTATATCAATTTCTCGTATCTTTATATCAAACCTTTCGTATTCCCAACATGTCTTTCGCCGAAGTTGGTTCCGATTCCCTTAGGCCGATCCTTCTACGCTCAAGTACACCAGGTATGTGCATTTCTTCATCTTTTATATATATTTTACAGCTCACAACTTCTTTTCTTTTCCGCAGCTCCCAATGAGAAAGGTCAGCCTTTCACTTCAATATTTACAACCACCAAACTCATCCAGGGTCATATTTCATAGTACTGCTATACCTAGAGGGTATGCAAAGAGAGTCTATGGGTCTCGGATCACCTACTTCCACTCTCATTCGTAATGGCCTTCCGTCTACAAGGCGTAGCGCCTTTGGTAATGATGACAGTGCTTCCGATCTAGACTCAAACGTTCAGGATGGTCGCAAGACCGAAATGTCCATCAATGCTCATTCCGCATTTGTGAGTACCAATCACATTTAAAATTTTGGATTTTCGTCCGGCTTTCCCATGGTGTTAAACGTCGTACTGCCAGCATGAACCTGGTCCTCAGGATCCCCCAGGTCCGCGTTATGAGTCATTTGATTCTGGTCCTTCGTTTGGCAATAAAGGCCCTTTGCCTGACTTTGGGCCCAGTAGCGGAGCACCTCCCTGGAATACTTGGGAGGTATGTCGCCATCGGGCTCACTTAATCATATCTCCAGTCCTACCCTTGTACTCATTTCATTCAGCATTCTACAGTGGCTGGCGCTGCAAGAGTACCTCTTCCAAATTCTGTCACCTCTCCGACCACTTTCAACATCAACATCGAACCTCCATCCTCACCCAGCGGTTCAAAGTCACGCAAATCTACTTCTCAAGCTAGTGGTGCCCCTTCAAAATCACGCAAGTCAGCTGCTTCCGTAGTTGAGAGCGATTCGCGGGATACCATTAGAGGCGTACGTATTTTATTGTCTTCAGTCATACAAGTGATTGATGGAGATGTTATAGCACCACAATGCTCCAAGCAAGGCGCACACAACACACAGCGCAGCACCTGATGAAGTTCCCTTGTCTCCCCGTCGATCACGAGCTGGATCAAGATCACAAGTCCCTAATGAATACCCTCCTTTACCTCCCAGCACATTGTTGAGTCCGTCAGGCCGAACCGGTCATCTTCCCCTCTCCCCGCGATCACACCGCCATGCACCAAGCGTATCGCCATCTGACTCTCCCAGTCAAGCCCCACTCAAGGCTGCTAGGATAGAGAGAGAACTCAAGGAAAAGGAAAAGATGCGCTCAGTTGTCAGCGGCGGCCCCACGAGTGACGTCGATGGAGCTGCGTCGAAACGTGGAGGTCCGCTAAGTGCTGCTGGCAGCCCGATGTCTCCCTCACATCACAACCGCCCGTTCTCCCCTTATCGTCATGCCGCCACCCAAGAACCCTTACTATTTGCTGCAACAATGCAAGTCCAGAGGCAGACATCTTCACAATCGAACGCATTGTCTCAGCTGAATGTGAATACGTCTCAGCTGGACGGCGGTGGAGGTGGCAGTAAACTATCTCATGTATCGCACCATTCCCATCACACTCATCAATCCCATGTCTCGCATCAGTCCCATCATTCGCAACACACCCATCAATCCCAGTCGCGCGCTCGCTCGCCGGCACGCATGGAAGAAGATGGCAGAACGACACCCACACCTTCTCGTCCGCATTCTCCGTCATTCTCCCTGAATCAGGCTGAGGAGGAGATGGTGGCAAAGGCACTGGCCGAACGTGGCGCTGGTAATCGCACTTCGTACGCCCCTAGTACTCTCGAACCAGAAATCATCGACTCTCACTTCCACGATATGGATCTTTGCATCTTGCTTCATCAAATGGACGATAACACCACTCATGAAGTGGTGAAGAAGGCCCTGCGGAAAGCATTGAGGCAGCGCGTCAAGAAGCTGGGCATGAAATATGACCAAGATGTGCGCTCAATTGTTTATCTCTTTTGTTAAATGAAATCTAACATCATAGCAGTCTATGCGACAGTACAGAAAGTCATTCCATGATCATGATCCTAGTGTCCATCTGGATGCAGGCTTCCAGGCGAACGCAGTGAGTTGCTCTAAATTTTTACAACATTCGAGTCTGACACCAACTCTGCAACAGCAAGAGCCACCTGAATGGGCCAAAGAACTTATGAGCGGAATGATAAAAGTCCAAGAGCGTCTTGAAACTCTCAGCCCTCAGTCATTGAACGCGCCCATGCCACCCCGCAGCCAACAATCATATGCCGAGTCTGCTGCTTCTCGAGAGCAATACCGAGGAGAGACTGAATATTCAGAAAACATGGATCAGTACGGTCAAACCCCGCGCACCCAAACCGTGAATATCAACACGCAGCCCACCGGCACGATTCCAGAGTCGATGTACCAAAATGAAACTGGCATCATCGGTACGTTTTCTTTTAACACGGTCGAGATGAATATCCTGATGAGTTGTAGTTGAAGAGGATGATGACATTTATGCTGATCACACCGAACTCGAGCAACGGTTCGGCGCTACTACTATCACTGAGACACGGGGAGGTATGAGCGAGTTTTTGAGTGGCGATCGGGACGACTCTCCAGGTCAGCAGTTCTTGGAGGAGGAGCTGTACAAGTTACGTGTCAAACCTGGAGGAAGTCAATCAGCCATTACGCATAAGACTTGGGAAGTCGCGAGAGATGACCAAGACGAGTTCGAGGAGGGTCACGGAGCGTTCACTGAATCTGGTCTACCTGAAATTCCCGACTCGGGCAACTACACCGAGCGCCGTCAGCCTTCTCCGCCTTTACCGCCGATTCCTGGACAAGAGATCACTCGACGCGAGATGATGATGCCTTCTCAGAATTCGCAAGTTCGGAATACTGGTCACGACTACGGCGAGCTCAGTCCCCCACCATGGCAGCGCATCCACCAGCGCCTCCTTAATTGGGCTATCATATGGCCAATGAGCGAGATCGATGCAGCGCTCAACAGCACAACTCGAGGACAGCAGGTGGATGAGGTTGCGCTGAGTATTTGGTCGACACAGACGTACAAGCGATACGTGAGAAGCCGCATGACGGATACTCCGGGCGGGCGTGTGGACAGGCTTTTCGTCCCTCCGAACATGGCAGATGCGATCAGCACTGCTGTGTTCAATGGCCGTCACGGAGATGCGTGTGGAATGCTCAGGGATCTATGGGCGCCTTTTGGTTTCGAAGGTGCTCCGCGATTGATCGTCGTACTTGCGAAACATCGGTCAGATGCAGGCCATTGGGTCGTCCACAGGTTGGTCAATTGGTCATATTTCTTTGCACTGCTTAAATGAGTCCTTTTTTACCAGATTCTCACTGCCTGATGGTGCACTAACAACATACGACTCGTATCCAGAACGCACTCTTCCCGATGGACGGGTGAGTAACCTGATATCTTTTGTGCTCAGTAAGTACTGAGTTTTCTCACAGCCTCTTGGTTGGTGGTTCGCCATCCGAGTAGCATGGCCCGGTGCCATTTACGCAAACCCAGACCACCTCATGCAAAAGATGGTTCGCTTGCACCGTCCGATGCAGCTCAACATCGACAACTCCGTCGCCGCAGCTGGTATCTGGCGAAACGTGCTCATGGGCTCTCGCGCAGAACGCAGTCTTGACCTGGAGCGTCTCCGGGATTTGATCAATACGGAGGTGAAAAATTTAAGACAGCGAAAACAGCAGGGGAAGTTGTCGATTAGCTCGCCAAAAGCGAATTGGGAGGATGTTTAGTTTTAGTTCCTTAGATTAGATTATATATATACTGGACTCATTGATATCTTGGTTATGGTTTTGCTGCTTCGTGCTGGATCTGATGTATGTACTGTATCGTAGGATAGGTGCAGCAGGGACCTGTATTGCTTTCATCATGCTTGTTGTAATTTTTGACTTTGGTGTTTGTGGTACTGAACGTTTAGATGATAATCTCAAATTTTGTGGACCATCAATACTATAAGGCTAAACAACGTTAACTGATTCATTCATGTCCCCCGGATAGGTAATATGAAGTCGTCTTCCTAACGGCAACGACTCCTCATCGCACCTGATGTGAGCAGTCAGTAACAGTCAGGCACCACAAAACAAATGGTCGAAAGTTCTACCTTGCCACAGTCATCATTTTAAGTTTGTCTCTGAACGAGGATATGCACACAAAGATGAGCATGCATGAACACACATGTCTTGTTCATGTGCGGTACGATACAGAGGCTACGAGATATGATGTCCTACAATACAGACATTCAATGAACATGAGAACCATGAGTAAGAATCCTCGCACCCGATATCGATCAAAGACTCATGATGGTCTCGGTGAGAGCCTTTACATGATCTACTTCATCTTGAGGTCGATTGGAGTGCGAGGTTGTAGGCCTTCCGATGGCCTGGAAAGTATGTTCGTAAGCATCGCGAGAAGTCATCTTTAATCCACATGATTTCAAAGATGAAAAAATGACGGAACAACGGTCTCCGTGATCTGATCACTGAAGGATTAGATTCCAACACACCTCATACAGTATTCGAGCATTCGAATCAAGCGCATGTCTAGCTTGGTCGATCTGTTCCCTGGAACGCTGCTTTTGTTTCTTTTTTGAAGAAGATTTGGCTGCGCTCCTGCGGCTTTCCTGGGGAACAAGAACTGCGCGTTTATTTTGAGTTTTGCTACTCTTGCCCATGCTGCGTCTCTGGAACAAAGTCACGTCGCTTACGTCAGTGTCGTTCCTTGTCCAAGTGAATCTGATTTTCTAACCCAGCTCTCTCTGTCTCAAACTACGTTGAAAAATTCACCATTTCTTCTGCTTTCCTTGTGATTTTAAGTCTGGCTATATTGTGAACCTTGAGACTGTTCTGGATTGCCATATCATCAAATTGGACGCAGACGTTAAAGGGCGAGCAAAGCTATGGCAGACTCACCAACGCTGAGTGTTACACTCCTTGGTGCAGGTCAAGAGGTGGGAAGATCCTGCTGCGTGCTGCAGTACAGGGGTAAAACCATTGTCTGTGACACAGGAGTGCATCCTGCGTACAGCGGCATGGCTTCGCTTCCGTTTGTGGATGAACTTGATTGGAGCACAGTAGACGCGATTTTGATCACTCAGTGCGCGATACGTCCCCCAAAACTATTTGATAACTTAATTCGATCTTTAGCTTTCACCTTGATCATGCTGCTGCTCTGACCTACATCATGGAAAAGGCAGGCTATATTTTATCTCTGACCGACTTATACTTGACCGGTTATATCAGACCAACTTTAGGGATGGTAAGGGTAAGGTGTACATGACGCATCCTACGAAAGCTGTGCACAAATTCATGATGCAAGATTTTGTTCGAACGAGGTATGCCCGGCACTGATGCGAAAATAACTGACCCAATAAACAACGACAGTTCGTCGTCCTCCGATGCACTATTCACTCCCCTTGAAATGAACATGTCACTGTCATCGATCATCCCGGTCTCTGCCCATCAATTGATTACACCTTGTGCTGGAGTTTCGTTTATTCCTTATCATGCAGGCCATGTATTGGGCGCATGCATGTTTCTTATTGATATAGCTGGCCTCAAGATTCTGTACACAGGAGACTATTCTCGCGAAGAAGACCGACATCTTGTCAAGGCAGAAGTTCCCCCTGTCCGGCCGGATGTCCTCATTGTCGAAAGTACATACGGCGTTCAGAGCTTAGAAGGTCGCGATGAGAAGGAGCTGCGTTTTACGAGTCTCGTTCACTCAATTATTAGGCGTGGAGGACACGTCCTTCTACCTACTTTTGCTCTCGGACGAGCTCAGGAACTTCTCCTTATCCTCGATGAATATTGGAAGAAGCATCCGGACCTGCACAACGTTCCCATTTATTATGCTTCTAATCTGGCACGCAAATGCATGGCTGTATATCAGACGTACATACATACAATGAACTCGAACATTCGGTCGAGGTTCGCGAAGCGAGACAATCCATTTGTATTCAAGTGCGTGGACCGTTAGCACACTCCCGGGGGTTATCCTGACCGACCTTGTCTTAGGCATATATCTAATCTTCCACAACCACGCGGTTGGGAACGGAAAATTGCAGATGGCCCGCCATGCGTCGTGTTGGCAAGTCCAGGTTTTCTTCAAACTGGACCCAGTCGTGAATTACTCGAACTCTGGGCGCCTGACTCTCGAAATGGACTCATCATTACTGGATACTCTATCGAGGGAACACTGGCTCGGGTGAGTTGTCTTACGTGTAGGATTCTACCGCGATTTGCGCGTCTCTTAATGGCAAATTTATTATCCGCACCTCGTATTTGAGTGACAAGATCTGAACTTTTTTCAAATCAGGACATCATGACTGAACCGGATGAGATTATTGGACTGAAGGGCAACACTATCCCGCGAAAAATTTCAGTCGACTATCTTTCATTTAGTGCGCACGTGGACTACTCTCAGAATTCAGAATTCATCGAGCTAGTGAAGGCTCAACATGTGGTAAGTGCCCGTGCAAATTCGGCATCCCCTTACTCAAGTCCTGTTGCTCAAGGTTCTTGTTCACGGAGAGCAAACCGCGATGGGCCGTCTCAAGGCAGCCATGACTGCAAAATTCAAGGATCGCGATGAGGATGTGAAGATCCACACCCCTCGTAACCTTGAAACTCTCGAGCTGTCCTTCCGTGGCGAACGTGTGGCAAAGGTCTCGAGGTTCAATCTTAAATGACGCGGGTTAATTGACGCAATTGCATCTAGGCGATCGGTACTTTGGCTAATAAGGCTCCTCAAGAAAACGACATCATATCAGGGTTACTTGTTTCCAAGGACTACTCCTATACCCTTCTCGATCCGCGTGATTTAAAAGACTTTGCTGGGCTATCGACCTGCACTGTCACTCAGCGACAGAGGGTAGTCCTTGGCGTGGGCTGGGAACTTGTGCGGTGGCATCTGGAAGGAATGTACGGTACTGTTGAAGAAGGTTCAGACAAAGATGGTGCGAAGGTTATTAGAGTAAGAGATATCTGATTCAAGATAGATGGAGATGGTCCACTGATAGGCCTCAACAGGTTATGGGTGCTGTCGATGTCAAACACACTGCAGAACACGAACTCACGCTTGAGTGGGACTCAAGCGCAAGTAACGACATGATTGCCGATTCTGTTTTAGCTCTTATTACGGGCATCGACAAAAGTCCTGCCTCTGTGAAATGTGGGTGATGCATTGCATAGTCTGTCGTGGATGTTGATAAGTTTGTTCAGTGACCTCACAGCAACATTCACATACTCACCACCCTCACTCGGACCATCACGAAGGTGATCAATCTATCACTAGAATTCAGCGGATTGCATGGTTTTTGGATGCCCATTTCGGTGATGTGGAGCTTCACATGCCCGAAGTTGGTGGTGAACAAGATCAAGATCAAGAACAGGGCGACAAGAGCGAGCCGGCATTGATCGTACGGATGGATGACTCAGGAGAAGCTGATGCACACATAAATCTAGTAACCTTGGTATGTATTTACGTTGACGTGTTCATTACCTTGCTCAATTAACCCATTGTAGGCGGTGTCATGTCCAAGTGACACTCTTCGAAAGCGTGTTGAAGCAGTATTGGACATGGCAATAACTACAGTGAGCTCCCTTGCGGAATCTTTCGCTACTGGGGTCAGTATGCCCGCTGAAGACGCGGACCCGAAGCAAGAAAAATCCACCTCACCAGATCATACGGATACGAAAAATGTAGAGGATACGATTACCGATGAAGCTGATATCGCTTCATGATGATTGTAATTTCGATTTTGTCTACTATAGTGTCTTCTTTGTAGTGTCGAATATTTATTAATGATGTTATACTACTACATGAGCTCAATAACATGCCACCATGCAGCGACCGACGGTCCAAAGCTAAAGTCTAAGCTGAAAGGCACTAGCAGTAACTTGAAGTAGCAACTTGCAGGTGCTTCACGGCTTTGTTATTCTTGAATGATGTTTACTCAGACTGACTGCTAATTATACTACACTAGCAACAGGATGATGTATTACTTACCCTTCTAGTTACACGGTGATCACCAATTCGCCAAACACGACGTTATTCCCAACGGTACGCATCAATATTCTAGTTCATCCGCTAGCTGCGGCCCGAAGGAATAACTTGAAGCCAAGATAACAAATAAAAACAGAAAAATCCCTTTATTCCTTGTTCTTCTCGCCAATCGGGGTATCTTGCAGGTCCCGTGGCCGACTTTCCGCAGTTGTGCCGCTGATAACGTTCCTATGGCCATTAATCTATAAAGCGGCAGTTCTGAGCTCTCAGAATATCGTCTTCGCCCCCAACCCGACCAATAGCGATTATGTCGACCATGCAGAAGGGGATGTCTTATGGTATGTTATCGGCTATTCGTTTATCGATGCCACTAATAGACTACGTACTATGAAGTTCGCCTGGGTAACTCTGGGCTCAAAGTTTCCAAGATTATTCTGGGGACAATGCAGTATGGTGTGCAGAACGTTTACTCGCGCGCATGACTAAAGTCGCCTGATTCTTCAATATAGGTACAAGCGAGTGGCAAGATTGGGTTCTTGGAGAAGAAGAAGCTGTTGTTCACATCAAGGCTGCGTGAGTGCTGTTGTCGCGTAACATCGATGCCAGAGCGTGTCTTTACCATCAATATTGAAGCTATGACGCGGGCATCAACACCTTTGACACGGCGGACGTAAGATAGAATACCTCCTCATCTTAGGCATGAATTACTTATTGATATGATCAGATGTACTCCAATGGACTTTCTGAGGTCGTACTTGGGAACGTGATCAAAAAACTCAATTTACCTCGGGATGAGATTGTAATCATGACAAAGGTCAGACCTGCAATGTATTGGTTGTTTACAGGTTTTCACAACTCAACCTCTAGGTCTATAATGTTGTTGGCCGCACCCCGGGTGAAAAGGTCTTCAGGTCAGCTGAACACCCTGATCAACTAGGCTACGTTAATCAAAGGGGTCTGAGTCGCAAGGTGTGTTGGCTCCTGTGGATTTGTTGCACTATCTGAGCTTGCACAAATAGCACATTTTCGCATCCATTAAGAAGAGTCTAGAGCGTTTGCAACTTGATTATGTCGATGTTCTGCAGTGTTTGTCATGACCCAGTATTCGGCCGAAGATTTAAGGTTGATTGATTTCCAGGTCATCGCTTTGACACAGAGACACCGATCGAAGAGACGGTATGTCAGCGCTATGCTTTGGTTTCAGTGTTTATTGACCGACCTGCATCATACTTAGATGCAAGCCCTCCATGACGTCGTGCAGGCTGGTTATGTCCGGTACATCGGCATGTCTTCATGCTGGGCCTACCAATGTACGTTTTGACATTCATTCTGTGCATCTTTCCAGTCTTACAATGCATCTTCAGTCCAAGCAATGCAAAGTAAGATCATAACTTTGTTGTGAGCGAGTCGAAATCTAACTGCATGGATATCTGTTTAGATTATGCGATTGCAAACCACCTCACACCTTTCATTTCTATGCAGAATCACCACAATTTGATCTATCGCGAAGAGGAACGAGAAATGTTCCCCACCCTCAAGGTTTGATTCATTTGTCTTTGTCTCTTTTTTGTCCCCTGATTATCATGGTAGATGTTTGGCGTTGGATGCATCCCCTGGTCACCGCTTGCCCGAGGACTGCTCACCCGTCCTCTTGGCCAGCAAACAATTCGTGGAAAGACTGACTTGTTAGTTGTCATCATCTGGATCTATTCACGAAGTATTTTTAAAGATGACGTACAGGGCCATCAACTCATACGTTCAGCATGAGTCCGACAAGGACATTATGAACCGGTGAGAACGACGTCACCCCTCGATCAAGCAGATTCTGAAGCGATACACATAGCCTTGAGGAAGTTGCGAAGAAGAAAGGTGCGAGCATGGCGCAAATAGCTCTTGCTTGGTCGATGGCACAAGACATCGTCTCGGCGCCAATCGTTGGAACAACGTCTCTTAAGAACCTACAGGAACTTCTCGGTATGTGTTGCAATTAAAGAGCAGACATCCTGATATGATTCTTCTTTAGGTGCCATCAATATCACTCTTACCACAGAGGAACTTAAGTACTTGGAGGAGCCTTATCAGCCAAAGTCTGTCGTTGGTCACAAATAAATGTTTTATAACAACGAAACCGTGACTGGTTCGAAAAGAACATTTGTTGGTTAGTAGATCACATTTGTAACCAAAGCTGTATGAGGCTAATACTGTATGTATATATACCATATTACGTAGTTGCTTCTGCTTTTATCAAATGACTCGGAATATAACCGCACCGTGACATGGCGCATTCGCGCCCACGAATGGGGGGGCCCTGATCAATGCTTGCAGGGTTGCATGGCATTCTTCGTTCTTAAATTATCGATTTTTGTTTTCTTCTCTCTCCCACATCAAACCAATCTGGCACCTGACAGCTGCTTACTAGGCTGACGTGGCTAGAAAACAGCAGATGACTGGTGCATTCCAGGACTCTGGAATAGCTGCACCACTTCAGACATTGATATAACTATGTCATATCAAACACTCGGATTCAGCTCTTGTTGGTGTTGGAATAACCTATAAGCTTGCCCTGCAAATCATGCCTGTCGCTACTTTGCCGTGTTGGAATGCCGCATTGGTTCCAACCCGTTCTAATAGTGTTTCGTCATTTTATTAAAAAAAGGTTGGTTGTTTTATACACTATCCTGACATACACCCATCTAGAAGCATTTTCAGGCACTCGTATGCAGAACTGTGCTCGCGGGCGCCATCTGTTACTATTAGATCCATGATGCCGATGGATAGGACTTCTATGTGAAAAACTCGAAGTATAATCTGATAGTAACAACTCATCCTTCATGATCGTGGCGCAGACTGACGATCTCAATGCATGAAGTTGACAACATGACGTAGCTTGATGGGGCCCGAGTGCGGACGCCTATAATAATTGATTTATGGCTGTTCCTCGAAGCCGAGTCTCTTCTGCCAGCTGCTGTCAGGCTGTCAACCTCGTCACACCATAGCCATTACCGAGGTCCGAACTATCTATATGCTGATCGGTGACTATGTTGGACCAGGATTGCCGAGTCGCGGTAGTAAATGCATCCTCAAGTGACCCTGTCTATGTTATCACGTCCTCCAGAGCTTTGCTGAATAATCAATCCAGCATGTCTGCTTTCACCGGTGCTCGCTGCTAGCCGAGACACAGCACAGTGGTGACTCGTTTTTTTTCTGATCACTGTCACGTTTGCAGCCCCAAGAACCGAAGCAACTTTGTCACTGCGGCCCCCAGCGGCCCTAGGCTACTCCAACGTTTAAATATCACTCGACTATCATTTTTCCGAGTGTTTCTTTACACTCGGCTTCCGTTTATTCTCATACTGACCGGCGTAATTTGCAGGAATGGACATCAAGTGACTACCAGCGGTGGAATTCGGGAGCCAGGTCCGACGACAACATGGAAACACTGATGTGATAACTGCTGAATTTGTGTCAGAAGAAAGCAACAGGCTTGTCAGGCATGTTAACCTTTGTTGTCGTGGGGGCAGTGAGGAATCCAACGGGGAGTATGACACTCCCATGGCGGTAAAAAAAACCTTCCCGAACACAGAGTGAATCTTACATTCTCTAAGTGCTGCAAAGCTAGCTAGCTAAATTTTCTGCCCATCCAAAAATGACGGGCGAAACCTTCACCGAAATCTTTGTGACTAATGGCAGTTAGATGGTAGGTTTGGGAGACAATGAGACTCTAGAAATGCGTGGGTGAACACCAGATGTCTGAGAGTCTTTCGCGGGAGGTATGTCGTCGCGACAAGTTATACTTGTGACCGACCGCCTTATACAAACCATAGCAGGGAATGATATAATTACAAGACAGGGCGGAGACCAATGACGATCAGTTCCCGAAGTGCTGCCGGTGGGCTATTCTTCCGAAAAGCGAATCGATGTTCTGACAGTGGCGGCGAGTAGTACCAATTTTAAGGAACGCTTGCAGTTGGACCTCCTCCGTTTGAAAAGGAGGGGATCAATTTGGTGTGCTGAACACCTGACTTGCACTCTGAAGGTCGGTGGGAACTAAAGTCACGAGTCGCCACATTGGACATACTGCGCTGACGAGAAATCTAGTAACTTTGCTTTGACAGAGCCAAGAACTTCATGATACATATGATATGAAGACTGTCAGTAGGCTAAGTGATGCAGCGATGGTGAGGACAGTATTAATTGATTCCGTTGTCATATGGTCCTGCATAGATCATCCCTCGACGGCTCACACGATGTCCAGCTGTGCCAAGTTGCATCGACATTTGCCAGTGGATTGGGCGTCCTCTACTGAAAATGGCGAGAATTCGCTCCGCGTGGTCAACACCTGACCATGATTAGCGCCCAGACGTTGATACGCTAGGAGAACCGACGTCATCAAGCGGACGAGGGGGTACGTCGGCACTAAAAAAACGCTTGAATTGACCATGTTGGATGTGGCACTTACTGCCTGAACTTTTCTTGATGGAGGAAAGAAGCCCAACTGCGGATGGCGTGCTGAGCAGAGAGGAAACAACGTCCCCTCCAGGACGCCACTCCACGATTCCACTTGAAGTCATGATGCCCCTAGGGAACGAACGAAGGGAGCCGCCTAATTTTGATGGTACCATAATAGGATCGCCAAGCACAGGAATCAAGAATATGAATTTTGCGAGCTTTGTGTGACAGGGCGTAATTTGCTTGCGCCAAAGTCATGTCCAAAATGAGGCTATCTTTGACTCGGGCTGTACACTACTCCGTCCAAGTGATCTTAACTCTGTAGTGCGGGGTCATATTTTTAAGTCAGTCGGAGACATGACAGGAGAATTAGACACTACACCTAAGACATGGCACCATGGTTAGAAAGGTTCCATAGACGGATGTGATACATATCCCAAGAAATATTTATGAACGCATTAATTTCGAATGGCTCCTAATCGAGTAGCGTCCGCTGCGGACTCTTATTTGGTTGTGTCTTAGCCTGATGTTACAAGATACGATGTGATAGGTCATGAGATATCATTGCCCGATGTTCACGTATTGGAAGTTCGGATGGGCGTGACAAAGTTCTAGGAAGGTCTCAAGGGATTCGCTGGACATTTACATACCTTGGGAGAAAGTTCGTGTACCATTAAGAGGCACGATGTGCTCTTGGCGAGTTTGCAGGAGGTGTCATTGCACATGAGGTGATTTGAATAACAGTTCGAGAAAGTTCTAGCTGTGGATAATAATAGCGATGATGACACTGCACACGAACAAGTTGCCTCAAGTACTGCGCAGAGGAGATGCTTCCGTATAAATTGAGGTAGATGCGGAAGGAAGAGACCAGTGGGCGGAGGATCGATAGTGGACGGGTGCCTTCAAGACCGTTAACCGATGCTGGACTAGTACATAGTAACACTTCTCCCAGGCAGTACTAGTACTACTAGTACTGCCTGGGAGAAGTGTTAATAGCTGGGTTTACATTTGGATCGAGGTGCTCCGATATGATATGAATTACCGTGGGTCTCATGTGTGGAGTGAAGAGAAGGATTCTGTCCACGTTGACACCGGTTGCGACTGAGGTGGCTGTACTTTTATTAGCAGCCTGAAGGTGAACGTACTCTGCACATCGGAAGGAGGATCAGAGTGTTAGAAGTAATACCTTGAACTAAACACGCTTTATGACGGTACCTTGATCAGAGATCGAGAAATCGTGCATAGGCGCGCTATGATAGCGGAAGCTAATCGTTTTGATGAGTGGCCTGACCTCGACTCGGATCTTAGTGACTACTAGCGGTTATTGTACCCCGGGGACTGAGTTAGATTCAATTCATTATTTAGCTTTGCGTTCTCCATTTGAACTGAGCTCCCAATCGATATTGATTTCAAGTTCCTTCCAGCACCACTCAACATCATGGCCACTGTTTTACGCTCACCGTCTACACCGTCACCTGTACTCGCTGCCCAACACCCACCTTCATCAACCTCGGGAGTCAGTAACTCTTCTTGCTCGCTCACGCACAGTGCCAGCGTTCCAACGCGTCGTATTAGATTCGCGCCCCTCCCTGAGCCCACCGCTCAAGTTGACAATTCAAAAACCAATACCATCATGGACACCCACGCGCATGCACCATCTCCACTATCCTCCAATACCGTCAACGTCCAACACAATGCACCATCCAATCCAAAACCAAAGTCGTCCCAATTCAACTTGTTTAAACGCTCTTCCACCGACCCTGCCGCCCGACCATATGACTCCGGTGCCCCACTCTCCCGATCCACATCCACTGCCACCCCCTCTAATGGTAGCCAATCAAAATATCCCTCCGCCGCACCCCTATCTAGCTCCCAAACTTGTTCTTCCACTAACACCCTCAGCTCAGGTGGTGACCGTCACGCAATATCCCAAAACCGCTCCCTCAGCCCTTCTCACCCCACCTCCCCCTCAACGCGCTCAAAAGTCCCCACAAATGGCATGCTCATGCTCAACGGACGAGTCTACCGTTCGAAACGCCAACCGCTCACAAACCTCCTTGCAAATGTGCACGACGAACCCGAGTTTGTGGAATGGGGGTACGGCGGCATGGGTAGCGTCAAATGCAGCAGCGATTCAAAGTATTCTGTCCTCGCTAAGGGCACCCCCGCCCTACTTTCCCACGGCCACGCTCAAAAGGTCGTCGATGGCGGCCATGATGATGCTGCGAGGCAAAAGAAAGATGACGTGGGTGCATCTGATTCGGCAAGAGGCGATGGTGATGACTGGAGTGGCATGGCATGGGTTCGCAAACGGCGGCAAGAGAGAGAACGGGCCGCAAGAGGCAATACGTGCTAGTGTAAAGCGGCAGAGCTGCAAGAGCAAGCACGGGGAGGTGATGCAAAATAGGCCCATCACCTCATTGGAATCACTAATCTATATCATGGGATTTGCTATTTAAATGGTCATACTTGGAAAATGGCTCAAAAAGCCTAACTTACCTCGGGATGAGGTTGTAGTCATAGCAAAGGTCTGACCTGTTATGTATTTGTTGTTTATGGATCGTAATGAATACGCCTATATGTATGTTTATGATGCTATTGCCCGGACCCCGAATCGAATGAACAGGTCTTGAATCAAGCTTCGACTTGTCAAGTCAAGTGTGCACCCTAGGCCTGATCGATGATCGGCTAGGCTACGTCAATCAGATGGTGTTAAGTCGCAAGGTATGTTGCATGCCAGGACAGGATGGATGTCAAAACGTACATCCCCGGCACGTTAGTGGGAAGAGAATTTTTCGATTTCAGACGACGTTAACTTTAACGTTCAGGCAGCTACAAGCCAATCAATGCGTGGGAACATTTTGAAAAAAAACTGTATAGTTGATGCGTCTTAGCAATGGTCATACTAGTAATTACTAATTCATCTCTATAGTGAAGAAACCTGTGTACGATCTTTTTGGTTTCTCTGGGAGAGAAACCGAAAGGACGTCGCACACAAGTTAGAGGCGGTGTCCTTATTTCATCGCCGAACTTGATATTCAGAATCAGAATGTCTATGTTTCTCTCAAAACACCCCAGCACGTCTCCTCGAGCCCTCGATGCTACAGGTCGCTCGTCTCACAACATCTTTCACGGTATTTTCGTACCACCCGCAATATCATGAATCTGTATATGCAACAGCTGAAAAAGTTGTTAGTTACATGTGTTTTAGATGTGGTCCCGCCAAGTTAAAAAAAAAAACTCCTGCCATTATAGCGTCTTTGAGGTTCACATTGACGTGTCGATCGTGCGGTCTCGGAGGAATCTGTACATGAGTGTGATTAAGGGAGAGTTTCCGGGCCAAGGCGTAGTGCCTCCTGGCCTCGATGGGCTTTAGCCTAAGAAAAAGGTGCCGGTGAGCTGCGAGGGCGGGTGGGATCGCTTCGCTGTATCTTGGCTAATCTGCCCATTCAGGGCCCAGAGAAAAATTAGGATTCCAGCTTAAGGCACTGAATCGTGCTATCGCGCGATGGAAGGGCGAGAGGAGGTGAGGAAATGAAACAACTGTGACAACGAAGCCACTGAAAATAATTTGAACGCTTCAATGGTCGTCACAGCAAACAAGTAAGCTTAGGTGCGGGCGCCACATTTGTTGTTCGCTTAAAGACTAAATTCTAGTGTTTTTTCTGCTCGTACCTCGCTACGTAATAGAGTGGCAAACTGTCACTAAGTGAAATCGGGCCCTCGACGGTTTCTGTACGAGCGGCTGAGACTCCAGAACAATGAGCTTGAACCTGCCTAAAGGTCCGGATTTTCGAGATCAAATTTACCACCAGTTGCGCCGTACCGTACACAGGGAGGGGCTTCGAGTCCACGCGGCCGAAGAAGACATACATATGCATAATAATTGCGACCGGTAAATCGTTGGGTCCAACGGACTTACGGTATGAATAAATGACTAGTTGAACTTGTACGTATGGACACTACGAATATAAATGCTCTGAGTCTCTGACACTGAGCATTGTTGCATTTCTGTGGCTCTGATGTTGTTCAGACTATTAAGCTTCCTCACCGCGGTCACTACCTTGCTGGAGACTGGAGTGGCCTCGGATTCCAGGTGGCAATGCATTACGACCTTGAGCGACGCGAAAGTACGTTTTTTTGCTGATCATGCTGTCGATCATGCTGTTGAAAGCGCTGCATCTTCGGTCTAGCTTGTCGCAGACCGGCTGCAGCTGCATTACTATAATGCTTCCACAGGCCAGTACGACCACGGCGAGTTGTGGACTGATGCGGTATGAAGCCAGCTACATGCAACATCTTAGCCTCACACAAATATCTACCTTTAAGAATGCATTGGAGGACCTGCACAACCTGATGCTGGCAACTGGTAGTGATGACTATAAAAATGTCGCGGATACCTCGTACATAGGGAAGGCGGCCTTGGAGCCTAACACAGACTGAGCGAAATTCCTTGGCGGTAGTAACGATGATGCCCAGGTGAGAGGTTTGTCTGCCGCGTAAGAAGCGCTAGCTAAGCATTCTCGAAGTGGATCATTTTAGTGCTATGGAAAATTGCGGACTACAAGTCTGCGAGAGGTCAAGATAGTAGCGCATATATGGTAAAATTTCCCCTCTTTTTAGATCCTTCCTGATGTCGGATCACAGTCTAGTGCGGCCATAATCTATGACATGATTGCAAGGGAATGGGATGACACCTGCGGAGGTGGAGGTAGGGCTAATCACGATCATTCCCACCTGTAGCTGATCTTATCGAACTGTCTAGTGTGGTGGTCTACTGATCACACGTATAAGAATGCCATCACCAATCAACTATTTTTGCTGACTTCCGCTACTGGGTACCTGCGGACGAAGAACGAAACGTACCTTGAAAACGCGAACAAGGTGATTATTATATAGTCGTTCTCAACAATGAACGCTAACATGAAAGTTACAGGAATGGTCTTGGTGTATGTATTTTATATTCGCTCCTCAACCTGATGTTATGAGCATGTCTTCAAAGTAATCGCTTCCGGGATGCGTGGCCCAAGTGGACTGTTCAATGATGGCCTTGATTCGAAGACATGCCAGAATAATGGGCAAGTCAGTGCATCTCATTACCAATACAATACAGCATCCATATATTCCTAACCACATAACGAGCTAGACCACCTGGACCTATAACCAAGTATGTCAAGCATTTGATCGCCGTGTTGACAAGCAACTGATGCGAACCGCGCAAGGCGGTTGTCGCTTCAGGTCTTGCAGCTCTTTCTGCTGCAACGGGCAACACAAGCTTGTTAGATCAGGCTGAAGTCAGCTTGGACGCAACTATAAGATACCACGGCTCACTTACCGGCAGTGGCATACTGAGAGAGTCTTGTGACTTGGCAGTTTCTAATGATAAAGCATGCAACCACGATCAGGTACTGTTTATCCGTGAAGTATTTATACACGTACCTGATGATTTCCTACCAATAGCAAATTTTCAAGGTGGGATCCTCGGAATAAGACAATTCTTAGCTGACAGGTTCCGTAGGGTATCTGGACCAAACATGTCCAGTATTACTTGGACAATGCCAGTGACATTTCTCGCGTCGCCAAATACAGCCATTTCCTTGGCTTCCAGCATTCAGGTATTTTACGCCACGCGATCAATTCCACGCACGATGTCGGATCGGTTTGGTATACCGCAGATCAAAGACAATCACAGTGGAGTCCACAGGCTTCAGTTAGTGGCCTTGAGGCCTTTATATCTGCCGCAAAGGTGTGCCAATTTTGATTACCTGTTAAACATTCAAATTCACGGGAACAGTACGGTCCATGCTAAAGCATTATTTTATTTGCAAGGGTCCATATCTACGTAGCTTGAGAACACTATATTCAAATCATCCTAGAGTAAGAGTCATCAGTATCATAAGGAAAATACCATACATAAATATTCCTAGAAGCACGCCTATATCAAAAGAAGGCCCGATCGCATATTAGCAGGAATTAATATATTTACTACCCTTCCTCCGCCATCTCCCTGCGATGGAACGGGGAAATTCTAGGTATTCCATTCGCTGGTGGTTCATCGTCTTCGGGGATCGTCTCCTCTGAGTAACCCCTCCAGTTACCAGATGCTATTGCAGGGTCACTGTCATCAGGTACCGCGACAACCAGAGCGCGTTCTAGCGCCTTTTCGCCTCTCTTCTTCAGACGCAGATTCATGGCGGATTGCAGTGAGTCGACGTAAGAATCGTACTTCACGATTTCAGTGAGCAGGAATTGCGACTTCTTCTCCCAATTAGTCTGGGCTTTCGTTGCGTTGTTTGAACGCGGTGTGTACTAAAACAGAAATCAGCTGGGCACAAGTGGGGAGATCAAAATGACAAACCAGAGCGTTCATCGGTTCTCTCAGTTCATTATGTTGCTTAAAGTCCTTCTTCAACATATGCACATATTTCTGAAGTGCCTCGAGCTGGGTTTCCTCATCATGAATGCTGGATATCGAGGGTGGAATAGGAGGCTTCCAATCATTGATTAACAATCTCTCTGACCACGGCGGATGAGCGCGGACAGTAGCGGCACTCTCTTTCCACCCGAGCTTGCTTCGGGCACTCCGCCCGCTGCGTACGCTCATCGAATCGGCGCGATCGTGTTCGGGTTTCTGGTCGTCTGATACAGAGCGTCCATTCAAAGCATCGGTGACACGATTCCACCCATACTCCATGTTGGAGACGCCACCTGCTAATGGCTCTTTGCTGGTACGTGCCGCCCAGTAGTTACACGTCGAGACCCACTCGTTGACGAGCTCCTCTGTGCCAGCTTGGAAAAAGAATACGCCGCCATTGGCCAAGGTTAACACCATGCAGTGGGGACGCTGTCTGTTGTAGCCTGGTGGAGGTAAGGAATGGGCTAGCGAATGAGACAGCTGCACTGTGCCAACGGAGTGGGCGTTTTCCTACGAGGGTTGTCAACTGACAATCGGAGAACCAAAGAAAAATATACACACCAGCCAATTACCACCACCAACGACGGCAGAGAACCCTCCACCATGGTCCCCAAACGTGAACATATTGAGCTCCCCTCTCTGAATGACCACGAAAACGTCCATCCAGTTCTTAGACTTTGCTCTCTTGCCAGCAGATTCCCAGTACTGCTTACGACAAAGCATCCCTTCCTTTGCCCATGGCGCCCCAAGAAGTGCAAGTTCTTCATCTGTGATACTAATAGTCGTCGAGCTGGATTCATGACTGCGGTAACTTCGGTCCTCGTCCTCCTGCGTTTCCCTGATGATCGTATGCGACAAATTGGACGCGAAACCAAGAGAAGGGGTGAGGAAATTACCCATAGAGCTGTGCATGCCCTACGCCAACCTGTCAGTACTCCATGTGGTCAAATATCTCGGACGCCTACCTCACGAGTTGAGGTCGCATAACTTGGTGACGGGCTGGCACGCCCATCGATACTGCTGTTGCTACTGTAGGGACTGTAGCTTGGCGTGAGTATCGATTGAATACCCCGGATACTACCCCGTTTGAGTGTCGTGAGCCGGTCCGGCGGTCCGCGGTAGCTGCGATTGCGACTAATGAGATGCGGCGCCCCTGGAGCGAGAGATGACGTTGATACACGAGCCATGAACGTGGTTCCTAGGGGTTGCAAGATCTGCTGACTCTTGACTGCAGTATACATTTCCTAAGAGAATCCATGAGCCGAAAGGTTTGTCCAAAATCACGGCGTAATTACCTTGAGCAGATTTTCCATGTCAATCTCCCAACTCCTGTCAAACGTAACCGTCGAGGGAGCAGTACTCGGAGGTTTCGATTCTGGACCAGAGGAATGGTGGAAAGATGTGGTACTGCTATTCAG
>Ga0310811_10001460_pt1 | contig 29701 bp, 18 predicted proteins | sample YCmetagenome_FD_207642 | JGI IMG/M metagenome (GOLD analysis project Ga0310811, IMG submission 207642) | Soil microbial communities from experimental microcosm in Duke University, North Carolina, United States - YC | ecosystem: Engineered > Artificial ecosystem > Soil microcosm > Unclassified ...
ACAAACAGGAAAGCCGCGATCCGTTTATTCCCATCGGAAAACGAGTGGTTTTTGATAACGAAGTACAACAGGTTGGCCGCCTTTTCCTCGACGCTCGGGTACAGCTCGTGCCCGTCGAAGGTCTGGTAGATGGCCGCCAGCGACCCGCGGAAGGATTCGTCCTTCTCGTTCCCGAACAGCGCGCTTCCGCCGAATTTGTCCTTCAGCCCCCGGATCGCCTCCATCGCGGAGGGATAAGTGATGGTAAAAAGACCCCGGGTAGAAGTGCCCTCGATCTCCAGGACCTGGTGGTCGTACTTGTCGAGGATGTCGAGTGCGTAGGCATAGTCGGTGACAACATTGAAAAGGCCCCGTGCCTCGTCCGAAATCAATGGATTGTTTTCGACCAGTTGCCCAAGGAATTTTACCGTTTCTTTCAGTTCTTCGAATTGCTCGGTTTTTTCTTTCAGTTTTTTCTCATTGAGGCTATAGCCTTTGACCAGGTGGTCCTTCAGCACCTTGTTAGCCCATATACGAAATGCCGTCCCCCGTTTGGAACTGACTCTGTAGCCGACAGACAGGATGACGTCGAGGTTATAGAATTTTGTCTTCCGGTTGACTTTGCGGTTACCCTCCTGTTGAACTACCGAAAAGACCTCGGTGGTTGACTCCTCACCGAGTTCTCCTTCATTATAAATATTATTAATGTGGATGTTGACGGTGGCTATGTCCTTGTCAAACAATTCAGCCATCATTTTTTGGGAGAGCCAGAGGCTTTCTCCTTCCATTTTTACTTCCAGCTGTGCCTGGCCGTCCGGCATTTGGTATATGACGATTTCCCCTTTCCCGTCGCTCATATTAAATAATTGATAATCAATATATTTGAACTATTTGAAAAAAACAAATAGTTGGATTCTTACTCGGCTGGACCCAAAAACGAACTATTTGGAAAAGCTTAATAGTTCAATTTACCCTAAATTCCCTTCCTATGATACGCTTGCTGCTCCTTGCCGCCCTCCTCCCCGCCCCAAAGCCCCTCCGTCTGGCCTCTCCCGACGGAAAGATCGTTTTCACCTTCAGCCCCCAAACCGGGTACACGGTTACCTATAAGGGAAAACCCCTGGTCGACGCCTCAAAACTGAACCTTTATTTCAAGGACCAGAGCTTGCTGGTAGATAAAACAACTAAACCCGGCCGGCCAACCTACACCACCGGAACCGACGATTACACCCTCGTCGTCGGCAAAACCGGCAAGGTCCACGACCAATACAACCAACTAACCCTCCCGTTGACAAGCGCCCACACCATAAACCTCGAGGTCAGAGCCTTCAACGACGGTCTCGCCTTCCGCTATGTCATGCCGGAACAAAAAGGCTGGACAAAGTATGAGATGACCGACGAAAGAACGGAATTCCGGCTGAGCGGCGACCCAACGGCCCTGGTCTCCTTCCTCCCGGGCTACGGCTCTTCATTCGAGCAGCGGTACCACACCGAAAAGGTAAGCGACATAAAGGAGGACACCCTGATCCAGCTGCCGGTAACCTTCCAATACGGCGACAGCGCCTACCTGGCGATCACCGAGGCCGCCCTGACGGACTACGCCGGCATGTCCCTCATAAAACACAACGGCATCCTGGAGAGCCAGCTCACCCCGCTCCCCGGGGAACCCGCGAAAGGAGACACCGCTATAAAAGTCAGGGCCACCCTCCCGCACCAAAGCCCCTGGCGGGTCCTGCTCATCTCCGACCACCCGGGCGCGCTGATCGGGTCCAACATCATCACCAGCCTCAACGAGCCCAACCGGATAAAGGATACGAGCTGGATCAGGCCCGGCAAAACCGACTTCCACTGGTGGAACGGCGACATTTCCCCGGACACGACCTTCGCCCCGGGGATCAATTTCGACTTCAACAAATACTACATCGACTTTTGCGCCAGCCAGGGGCTGGAGTATCATACGGTCATCGGGTACGCCAACCGAGCCTGGTATACCAACGACGCGACGGGCTATGCGCCGGACCCGGATACGCACCCGGACGTCACCCGCCCGGTGCCCGGGTTGGACATGCAGCAGATCTGTGACTATGCGAACAGCAAAGGCGTCGGTATCCGCGTATGGGTCCACTGGCAGGCCCTGTATGCCCAGCTGGACAAGGCTTTTGCGCAGTTCGAGCAATGGGGGATAAAAGGGATGATGGTGGACTTTATGAACCGGGACGACCAGGAGATGGTGAACATCCAAACCGAAATCCTCCAAAAGGCGGCGGCGCACCACCTGGAAATCCAGTTCCACGGAGCCTACAAGCCGACGGGGCTCAACCGGACCTATCCCAACGAGTTTACCCGGGAGGGGACGTTGAACTACGAAAACGACAAATGGGACGACCCCATCACCCCCGACGACGACATCAGCATCCCGTTCACCCGGTTGCTGGCGGGCCCCACCGACTACCACCTGGGTGGTTTCCGTGCGGCCACGGACAAACAATACAAAGCCCAATATACCCGCCCGCTGGTCCTGGGTACGCGTTGCCATATGCTCGCCATGTACGTGGTGCTGGAAAACGAGCAGGGCATGGTCTGCGACTATCCCGACGCCTATCTGGGCCAGCCGGGTTTTGACTTTATCCGCGAGGTCCCCGTCAGCTGGGATGAGACGAAAGTGCCCGCCGCCAAAGTAAGTCAGTACGTCTGTATCGCGCGCCGCAAAGGGAATGACTGGTATGTAGGCGCGATCAACAATTCGACGGAGCGTACCATCAGCATCAGGCTCGACTTCCTGCAACCCGGCGGATACGAAGCGGAGATATACGCCGATGCGAAAGGAGAAAACCCGAACACCCTCGTGCAAACAACACAATATGTACAACCAGGCGACGTCCTGACCCTCCACCTGGCCTCCGGCGGCGGACAGGCGATCCGCATAAAACCGCGATAACGCCGCCATAAACCCCGATTTTGCCCTTCTTCCCCAACGGGCGGGAAAGGAACTTTGCCCCATGAGAATAGTCACCCTCGAAGAACACATCTCCCTCCCCGAGATGACCGCCCGTCTGCCCAAAGGGGCTATGAGCTTTCAAAAGCCCGAGCTCGCGGACATCACCGGCGACCGGCTGAAAGCCATGGATGAGCAGGGCGTCACCCTGCAGGTATTATCCGTGGACAGCCTGGGCGCGCAGCTATTGGGCCCCGACCAAAGCCCCGCCTTTGCAAAGGAGTACAACGACCTGGTAGCGGAAAAGATAGCCGGTCACGGGGACCGGTTTGCCGCCTTCGCCCACCTGCCTATGACAGCGCCGGCCGCCACCGCCGGAGAGCTGGAGCGCGTGGTAAAAAAGTACGGCTTCAAGGGCGCGATGATCCGGGGAATGACCGGGGATAAGTTCCTGGATCATCCCGACTATGAGCCGCTGCTGGCAAAAGCGGAAGAACTGCGGGTGCCTGTATACATACACCCCGGCATCCCGCACCCCGACGTCGCAAAAATCTACTACGGCGGCCTGCCGGACAACCCCGGTATAGACCAGGCGCTGGCGTGCTACGGCTGGGGCTGGCACGCAGAGACCGCGGTGCAGGTGCTACGGCTATACGTCGCCGGCATATTCGACCGCCATCCCGGTCTGAAGGTGATCATCGGTCACATGGGCGAAATGCTGCCCATGATGCTCGAACGCTCCAACCGCGCGTTCGCCAACGACCGCGCGCCCCAACGACAAAGGAGCCTGAAACAAACCTTCCGGGAGCAGCTCTACATCACGACCAGCGGCTTCTTTACCTTCCCGCCATTGCAGCTGACGCTGGACACGATGGGCGTGGACAACATCCTTTTTTCCATCGACTACCCGTTCAGCGATCTGAAAACGGGCGTCGATTTCCTGAACAACCTCCCGCTCCCGGACGACCAGAAAAGAAAGATCGCCCATGCCAACGCCGATAAACTGCTACATTTGGAAAAATGAAAAAAATACCGCTCGACCACCTTCAGGAAAAGACCAACCTGGGTATGCAGGTCAAGCGGCTATTGCCCTCCGAGACTTTTGACGAGAAGGCCAAAGCGCTCGGTGTTCACCGCGACGATCACTATATCTTCTTGTATCTCCTCCAGGGCGAAGGGTATCTGTCCGTCGACCTCAACGATATAAAAATAAGCGCGGGCCAGCTATACTATGTCCTGCCCGGCCAGGTCCACGAACATATCAGGGCCCGCGACGCCGAAGGGTGGTTCCTGGCCGTGGACCGTTTCCTCGTGCCACCGGAAGAAAGGAGCGTATTCGAAGGCCGTCTGACCCTGCAGCAACCGGTAGCGGTGCGCAGCGAATGCAACCAGCTGATGCGCCTCATGGAAGGCCGCACGTCGGTGCGGGTGCTCCATGCCCTGGTCAGGTCTTTCCTGGCGATAGCGGCCGAAGCGTTCGACGAGGAAGGCGAAAACCCGAAGACACGGAGCCGCGCCGTCGAGATATCCCGGCAATTCAAACGACAAATGACCGACAACATCCGCACGCTAAAAACACCCGCCGCCTACGCCAGGCTGCTCCACATCACCCCGTCCTACCTGAACGAAGCCATACGAACCGTCACCGGTCTGCCCGTCAGCCACTGGATCAAACAGGAGATACTGGTGGAGGCCAAACGGCTGCTGTACCATAGCGATCTTTCGGTTAAGGAGGTGGCCGCGGAACTGGGCTACGAGGACGCGGCCTATTTTTCCCGCTTTTTCCGCGGCGCCGCCGGGATGTCCGCCCAGGCGTTCAGAGCTGTTTACCGAAAGTAAAATGGCGCTGGTATTCCATGGGTGTTTCGCCCTTGACCGCTTTGAATTTCCGGTTGAAATACGATAGGTTATTAAAACCTGCCTCGGTGCTGACCTGGGCAATACCCAGCCGCCCTTCCTGGAGGAGGCGGCAGGCGTGGCCGATGCGCAGGTCGGTGAGGAACCCGGAGAGGGTTTTGCGCGTGAATTTTTTAAAATAACGGCAAAACGCCGACGGGGAAAGACAGGCGACGGCGGCGACGTCGTCGAGGGTAAGGTCGGCCTTGAAATTCTGCAGGATGTATTGGTACACCTGGCTCATCCTGGGGGATTCGTCGACGGGCGCCCGGTGGGAAAAGCCGGGGCTCGACAACAGGAAAAAATCTTCCGAAACCGATAGGCGGTGCAGTACCTGCAGCATCTCGATGACCGCCTCGGCCGGCGGCTGGTCCGGCAGGCCGGCGATACGATCCGCCAGCCGTTCCCGGGTAAGACCGGTAAAACAGACCCCGCGGGCGGCGCGGTCGAGGAGTTGTTTTATTTTCTGAAACGGTTTTTTGTCAAAGAAACCCGGCCCCAGAAAGCTGGCGTGAAATTGCACGACAACCTGCGTGACGGCTTCCTGGGTGTAAAACGTATGCGGGAGGTCGGCCCCGAAAAGACACAGGTCCATGCCATAGTATTCGGTTATACTGTCGCCGACGATCCGCTGACCGGCGCTTTCCATGATCAGGATCAATTCGAATTCCGGGTGGCTGTGCAAGGGAAAGTCATTGTACTTGAACGTCTCTTTCTTGACGACCAGCAAGTTATCCGGCGGGATGATCTTTTCCTGGAAAATGCGCATGGACCAATTTACAAATTCCGCCGAAAGCGTCTAACCCGCAGCGACGGCCCCCGGTCGAAGGCCAGCCGGCGGTGGCGAACGATTTTGCCCACTTCTGGTACTTTTTTGATAAATACCGCGGCAGAAACGAGTGATACACTTAGTTTAGGCGCCATGTTATACCGATTGATGCTCCTCCTCGCGCTCGCCGGCGCACAGCGCCCCAAGATTATCGTGGACGCCACCGACATCCGTGGGACGATCCCCGCGACGCTCTACGGCTCCTGTATCGAAGACGTCAACCACGAAATATATGGGGGCCTGTACGGCCAGCTGTTGTACGGCGAGAGCTTCGAAGAGCCCGGGAAGGACGTCAGCGGCGCCTGGGACCCGATCAACGGCCAGTGCCTCGTGGACACTACGACCGCCTTTACCGGCCGCCAGTCCCAGGCCATGACCGGCCCCGCCGGTATCGCCAATCGCGGTTTGAACCGCTGGGGCATCGCGGTGATAAAAGGAAAAATCTATAAAGGGTACGTCTACCTCAAAGGCGACGGTCCCGTAACGATCCGCCTCGAAGACGGTCGTACGACCTACGGTTCCGCTACGATAACGGACCTCACGCCATCCTGGAAGCGATACGAATTCGCCATCACCGCCCGCGCCACCAACCCGAAAGCCCGTCTGGCGATATACCTCAAAAGGGGCCGCGTCTGGATCGACCAGGCTTGTCTGATGACCCCCGACCGTTTCAAGGGACTTCCCCTAAGACGCGACATCGCCGAAAAAATGCAACAGGAGGGCCTCCGATTCCTCCGCTACGGGGGTTCGATGGTGAACGCCCCCGACTACCGCTGGAAAAACATGACCGGGCCCAGCGACAAACGGCCGCCTTACAATGGACACTGGTACCCTTATTCTTCCAACGGCTTTGGCATCACCGAATTCGTCCGGTTCTGCAGGGCCGCGGGTTTCGAGCCCGCCTTCGCCATCAACGATGAGGACGACCCCGACGACATCGCCAGCATGGTCGACTCGTTGAGGCAATACGACATCCACTATATCGAAATCGGCAACGAAGAAGTGATATGGGGCGACATCGCCAAAGACTACGACCACTATGCAGAACGCTTCAACCTTCTATCCGATGCGATTCACAGGAAGAATCCAAACATAAAAATAATCTGCGCCGCCTGGTGGCGCCCCGCCTCCCCGAATATGGAACGCGTATTCCACGCCATCGATGGCAAAGCCGCCTACTGGGACCTCCACACCGACGCCGACGACCCGAAGGCCGGTGATAAAGTAGACAAGGAACTAACGGATATGCAACGGTTGTTCCGCGAATGGAACCCAAAGACAACCCTGAAGTGCGTCATTTTTGAAGAAAACGGCGGCCACCACGACCTCGCACGCGCCCTCGGCCACGCCACCACCCTCAACGCCGTAAGACGCCATGGTGACTTCGTCCTCACCTCCTGCGCCGCCAACGCCCTCCAGCCGCTGGGTCAGAACGACAATGGCTGGGACCAGGGCCAGATATTCTTCACCCCCTCCCACGTCTGGGGCATGCCGCCCTTTTACGCGCAGCAGATGGCCTCCGCGAACCACGAGCCGCTCCTGGTCGCCGACAGCACCGACAGCGGCATGGACGTCACGGCCACGCGCAGCCGGGATGGCCGCACCCTGGTGATCCACGTTGTCAATACAAGCACGACGCCTGTTACAGCGGCCATCGATATACAACATTTTCGCGCCGGCAAAACCACCGTTACAACACTACAGGGCGACACCCCTATCTATTCGAGGGGCTTGCCACGCGTGTTCCCGGGACGCTCCTACACGATCATTCGCCTGGAAGAATAGGGCGCCTGGAAGGTAACGCCGATACACTAAACCGCTTTCCCTCGACCGTAACGGTCAGGCGCTTCCACGCGGTGGGCAAGCGGGTGGGCAATTGAACGACGCCTTTATCGGAAACATCCAGCCCGGCAAAGCCATACAACACAGCCTGCAGCATCCCGCCCGCGCCCGTGGCGAAATAAGGGTTGTTCTCCGTGGGCGTCTCCGCCATCACGCCAAAGGGAGGCCGCAGGTTGGGTTTGTAGGCCTGGTTGAAATACGCCAGCGCCCTTTCGGGTTCGCCCAGCCGGGAGCGGATGATGGAGAAGATGCCGTACGTCATCGCGGGGCCGTCCTTCTTGTCCACGCGGGGCTCGTAGTAATCGAGGTTGAGCCGCGCCAGCCGGGGGGATGTCAACAGGCCCAGGGGATAGAACAGGAGGTTGGCATCCGCTTGTTTTATCGTCACGCCGGTATAGGTGTCGTGCTCGCGCACCACGCTGTCCGCGAAATAACGGATAGGGATATGCGCGGCCACGGTCTCCCAATGAGGATCGGGCCTTTCACCCAGGGCCCGGGCGGCGCTGGCGGCGGCGCGGAGCACGACGATGGCGCCCCCGTTCGTAAAGGCGTTGTTGTCCACGTTCTCCGCATACTCGTCCGCGCAAACGACGTTGTTGATGTCATATTCGCCTTTGGCATTTTTTTCTACCCGGCTCAACCAGAAGTCGGCCACGCCCCTGATGACCGGGTAGCCTTTTTCACGCAGCCACGCGAGGTCGTGCGTCACCCGGTAGTAGTTCCAGCACGCCATACCGATGTCCGAGCTGATGTGTTGCTCGAAGGGGCCCGTGAGCGCCCATACCGGGGTTTCTTCGGTGCCGTCGTCGGCCGATTCCCAGGGGAACATCGCGCCCTGGTAGCCGTTGCTGAGCGCGTTCTGCTGCGCGGCGCCCAGGCGTCGCACCCGGTATTCGAGCAGGGAGCGGGCGATGTCGGGGTGCATTACGAGCAACACGGGGAACATCCATGTCTCGCAATCCCAGAACACGTGACCGTTGTAGCCCGTGCCCGACAGCCCCATCGGCGACAGGCCATAGGCCGTGCCTTCACGCACGAAGGAATATAGGTTGAACAAGGCGTAACGGATGTCCCGCTGCGCCTGCGGGTCGCCCTCCAGCTGGATGTCGCTTTCCCAAAGCCGCCCCCAGGCCTCGTGATGACGCATTACCAGCAAGTCCACGTTCTGCAGTCGCGACGCCAGCATCAATCGTTTGGATTCGTTATAAGGGTCCGGGAAGTGCACCGACGAGCAGGTAGCTGCGTGCACGGCAAATGAAAACGTCTGCCCCGCCCGCAGCCTCACCGAAAATTTGCACCCATTGCTATCCGTCCCAGGTCCAACCGCAGGCTCATCGGCGGCAAAGGAAAAACCGGACGCCGCCGCAAGCTGCACCTTCCCCGTCGGGGATACCGCCGTGGCCCACGCCAGGGGGATTTTTTCTATCATGGAAAAACCGGTGCGCACGATCCTGGCCGACGCCGACCCGGTAAAGACGCTGGCCACCGAGACGTCCGCGTCCTTCAGCGCCTGGAACCGCACCGTCATCAGCCCGTTATACGGCAGCTGCCGCAGGGCGTATAAAGTATAAGTAACGTCCAGCTTCCCCGCGTACACGAAGTGCGTGGTGAGGCTGGCCTCCTTCATATTCAAAACCTGCGACCAGTCCGCTCCGTCCTTCACCGAGTCGCCATCGACCAGGACGCCGAGGTTGAAAAAATTGATCCCCTGTACGATATTGGCGATCTTATCACCCCAGGTCCCATACCGGTCATATACCCCGTTCAGGAGGACCTTCTGACAGCGAAAGGGCACGGCCGACGGCAGTATCCCGATCATCCCGTTGGCCAGGGCCGGGGCGTCGTAGTTGTCGCGGCTGGTAGCGGTAATGGTCCATTGGGCCCTCGCCCCCAGCGAAACAAAGAGACATAGCAGCAAGGTGCGGTGACGCATAGTGTTTAGTCTTTAAAAAACGGCGGCGAGCCAATTCAACCTATCTCGACGACCACCCGGCCTTCCGCGCGGCGATTTTCCATGGCTCAGACGGTGCGGCGTGTTGTATGCCTCGAGTACAAGTGCTCTCATAACCGTATTTTTATGCCATGGAGGAGTTTTACGAGCAATCGTTCGACCGGCTGACCGCCCTATCCCTGGGCGAATACGAAGACTGCCGGTTTAATCACTGCGACTTTTCGGGCGCAAGCCTCGCGGGCAGCAGGTTCATCAATTGCCGTTTCACGGACTGCAACCTAAGCCTTGCCGGTCTTGCCAACACCTCTTTACAGGAAGTGCACTTCAAAGGTTGCAAGATGCTGGGTCTCCGGTTCGATACCTGCAGCGCCTTTGGCATGTCCCTGTCCTTTACGGATTGCGTTCTGGACAATTCCTCTTTTTACAAGATAAAGAACCACTTTTTTTATGCCAGTCAGTCACGGCTGCGCGAGGCGGATTTTACCGACGCGGACCTGACCGGCGCCATCTTTGACGACTGCGACCTCCGGGATGCCCACTTCGAGAACACCCTGCTCGAAAAGGCTGACCTCCGCACCGCGACTCATTATACCATCGACCCTACGCGTAACCGTGTCAAAAAAGCCAGGTTCTCCTGGCCGGGCGTAGCCGGTCTGCTGACGGCATTCGATATAGAGCTGTCAGCGTAGCTCGATCCACACCGGCGCGTGGTCGCTCGACTTTTCCCAACCGCGCACGTCCTTGTCCACGCCGCCCGCCTTCAGACGGGGCGCGACCGACGGGCTGAGGAGGAAGTGGTCGATGCGCAGCCCGGCGTTCCGGCCAAACGCATTGCGGAAATAATCCCAGAAGGTATAGATCTTTTCATCGGGATGCAGCTTCCGGATCGCGTCCGTCCATCCCTGCGCCACGAGCTTCTGGAACGCCGCCCGGGTTTCAGGGCGGAAGAGGGCGTCGTCCACCCAGCTTTCGGGTTTATAGACGTCCAGCTCGGTGGGCATGACATTATAGTCCCCGGTCAGCACCACCGGTTTGCCCGAGGCCATCAGGGAGGCCGCGTGGGTGGTGAACCGCTCGAACCACTTCAGCTTATAATCGAATTTGGGTCCGGGGGCGGGGTTGCCGTTGGGCAGGTACAGACAGCCCACCGTGATCCCATCCACGTCGGCCTCTATATACCGGCTGTGCTCATCCTCCGGGTCGCCCGGGAGCGCCCGGCAAATCTCCGCCGGTTTCCCGCTCCTGGCCAGGATCGCGACCCCGTTCCAGCTCTTTTGCCCGTGCCAGATGGCGTGGTATCCCGCGTCGGCTATCGCCTGCTCGGGTATCTTCTCCTGGGGCGCCTTGAGCTCCTGCATACAAACGACGTCCGGGCGCGTTTGGTCCAGCCAGCGGAGGAGCACCGGCAGACGGCTGTTAATGCCGTTTACATTATAGGTGGCAATTTTCATATTGGACGAAAATAAGGTATAATTGTTGACCTCACACCAGCGAAAATACCCATAAACACTCGTGAATCTTATCGTCCAGCAAGAACGTTCCACGCCCGACTACCTCACGGGCGGTGGAGAAATGGGGAAAATGATCCGCGATTTTGAGTGGTCCAATACGCCCCTGGGATCATTCGACGAATGGCCCCAGAGCCTGAGGACCTGCGTGCGTATCATGCTGACCTCCCGACAGCCGATCTGGATCGGCTGGGGCAAGGATCTGATCAAGCTCTACAACGACCCCTACCGGGCGATCCTCGCGGGAAAGCACCCATGGGCGCTGGGCCAGCCCGCGTCGGCGGTATGGAAGGAAATCTGGCACGAGATCGGCCCCATGCTCGGGCAAACGATGCAGGGGGACGAAGGGACCTATGTGGAGTCTCAACTGTTGTTGATGGAGCGCAACGGCTACCCGGAGGAGACCTATTATACGTTTTCTTATACACCCATACCGGGCGACCACGGCGGAACCGCGGGTATGATCTGTGCCAATACCGACGACACCGCCCGCATCCTGGCGGAACGACAGCTGCAGACGCTCCGGCTGCTGGGCAGCATCGACACGAAAAACATCGGCCTTGACGAGGTCCTGCGGTCCACCCGCGCGACCATGCAAAAGAACGACCGGGACTTCCCGTATGTGATCGTATATAGCATCGAGGGTACCGAAGCCCGGCTGGTGGCCGGCGATGGCGCGGGCGTTTTCCCCGAAACGCCGGACCTCGGGGCGCCGGGGGATCTGTCGGATGCCTATTGGGCCAGGGAGGTAATATTGATGCCCAACCGATTCCCCGGCAGCATACCGATGGGACCCTGGGAAGTCGAATCGGAACAGCTGATGTACGCCCCCATCACCCCTTCCGGGGAGGAATGCCCCCGGGCCATGCTGGTCGCGGGGCTCAACCCACACCGGCGGCAGGACGAGTCGTTCATCAACTTCGCCAAGCTGGTTATCGACCAGGTGACCGTCGAGGTCAATGATGTGCTGGCCTACGAAAAGGAACGGAAACGGTCCGAGGCCCTGGCGGAAATCGACAGGGCCAAGACCATCTTTTTCTCCAACATCAGCCACGAGTTCCGGACGCCGCTGACGCTCCTGCTGGGCCCCGTCGAAGACGCGTTGCACGACGCCGGCACCACACCCGCCAATAAAGAACGGCTGGATATCGCCCACCGTAACGCCTTGCGGTTGCAAAAACTGGTCAACAGTCTCCTGGATTTTTCACGGATCGAGGCCAAGCGGATGCAGGTGGATATGGAGCGCGTGGACCTGGCGGAGCTTACCCGGCATATAGCTTCTTCCTTCGAGCCGATCATGAAAAAGGCCCAGCTGGAATACGTCGTGGAATGTCCGCCGCTCCCGGATAAGGTGGCGGTCGACGTGGACATGTGGGAAAATATCCTCCTGAACCTGTTGTCCAATGCCTTCAAGTACACCCGGGAGGGTAGGGTGGAGGTCCGGCTCGCGCCAAAAACGGGTGGCGTGGAGCTATCGGTGGCGGATACCGGCATCGGCATCCCGGAGTCTGAGCACGGAAAAATATTCGAACGCTTTCACCGGGTGGAGAACATCCAGGGAAGGACACAGGAAGGTACCGGGATCGGCTTGTCCCTCGTCCGGGAGCTGATCAGGCTCCACCAGGGGGACATATGGGTGACGAGCATACCCGGCAAGGGCTCCGTCTTTACCGTTTTCATACCCCAGACCGGAGCGGCGAACCGGGAGGGCGGAAGTCTTCAGCACACCCGCAGGGTCTCCGCCTTTACGGAGGAGGCGGGGAAATGGATAGCCACAGGGAACCGCGTGGACGGACACACCTCCGCAGCGTTGCCACTGGTGGTGGTGGTAGATGACAACGCCGACATGCGGGACTATATCTACCGCTTACTCCAGGGACGTTTCCGGGTAATCCTGGCGACCAACGGGGAAGAGGGTTACGAAGCGGTAGCAAGGGAAAAGCCCGACCTGATCCTAAGCGACATCATGATGCCACGGGTGGACGGTTTTGCCTTCCTGGAGCGAACCCGCCGCGACCACGATACCCGGAACATCCCGTTTGTATTCCTTTCGGCCAGGGCAGGGGAAGAGGCCCGGCTCGAGGGCTTCCTGTCCGGGGCAGACGATTACCTGGTAAAGCCGTTTTCCGGGAAGGAGCTGCTCGCAAAGGCGGAAGCCTCGATCCGCATCGCCCGCGCCCGCCAGGCGGCCGAGCGTGACCTGCACCGGTTGTTCATGCAAACGCCCGTCGGGATCGCCGTGTACGGGGGGCGTTCGTTGGTGATCGACCTGGTCAACGACACGATGCTTCGCTATTGGGGGCGGAAGCGCGAGGACGCCCAGGGCACGCCGCTCTGGGACCTGCTCCCGGAAGCCAAACAACAGGGCTTTGACGCCATAGCGGATCACGTTTACCGGACGGGGATAGGGTACATGTCACCCGAAACTCCAGTCCAGCTTTTGAAAGGCGGCCGCCTGGAAACGCTCTATGCGCGTTTTGCCTTCGAGCCCCGGCGCGACGAGCTGGGCAACATCATCGGACTCCTGGGTATCGCCTACGACGTAAGCGAGCAGGTACTGGCCAGGAATGCCATCAAGGCCAGCGAAGAGCGATACCGCGACCTGGCCGGCCGGCTGGAAACCCTCGTCCGTGAACGGACCGCGGAGCTGCAGCGCTCCAACGAAGACCTCCAGCAGTTTGCGCACGTCGCCAGCCACGACCTGAAGGAACCTGTGCGTAAGATGCTGGTTTTTGGCGGCAGGCTGCGGGAGGAATTCCGGGAGGCCTTACCGGAACGGGCGTTGTTCTACCTCAACCGCATGGACGCCGCCGCGGCGCGGATGTCCGCGATGATCGAAGGCGTCCTGTTGTACTCGTCCCTGGAAGGCGCCGAATTGTCGGTAAAGCCCGTCGACCTGCGACAGGTATTGGGGAATATCGAAGCCGACCTGGAAGTGAGCATTACCGATAAGAAGGCCGTGATCGAATACGGGGCATTGCCGGTCTTCGACGGGACGCCCTTTTTGATCTACCAGCTTTTTTACAACCTGATCTCGAATGCGCTGAAGTTCTCCAGGGACGGCGTACCGCCCCGCATCCGCATCGAAGCGCAAAAAACGGACGTGATAACGATCAATTTGAGCGACAACGGTATTGGCTTCAATCAAGCCTACGCCTCGGAAATATTCAAGACATTCTCCCGGTTGAATTCGAAGGACGCGTACGAAGGTACGGGGCTCGGTCTGGCGCTGTGCCGGAAGATCGTGGAGCGCCACGGCGGGAGTATCCGCGCGGAAGGCGAAGAGGGTGCGGGGGCCCGGTTCATCATCACGCTGCCCGCGACCTAGCCGCTCCGCGGCGCCGTCCCGGCCGCCAATGTTAACCGCCCCTGCGGCCGCCTCCGCCACCGCCGCCAAAACCGCCTCCGCCGCCGCGGCCGCCCCCACCGCCACGCGGGAACACACCCGGCATACGCCCATTCCTTTGCCGGCCCCCCGGGAAGTTGTTGAGGTTGTAGGTGAACGTCAGCATCACATACTGGGTCAGCGTCGACGTCCTGGATTCCGACACCTGGTTGAGCGAGACCGACTTGCTCACGGCCGTGTTTTCGTGGAGCAGGTCGAACATGCTCAGGCGGATTTCCCCGTTCTTCTTCTTAAACAGCTCCTTGGCGATGCTGGGGCTGATCAGCGGTATGCTGGCGTTGTAGCCCGGCGTATGGTTGTTGGTGTAGTTGTAGGTGAATGTGGTGGCGATCAGCCAGCCGCTGTTGGTATAGGCGGTGACCTCAGCGTCGACGCTTTCTGTGAAGTAGTCGAAGTCCGCTGTCGGTTTCAAGCTGTTGCGCAGGATGTTATATGTGGACGTCGCGCTCAGGTTCATGTCGAAGTTCTTCTTGATGTTGGTCGTCCAGGTGAGCCCCTCGGAGAGACCCGTGGTGCGTGACCAATCGTGCTGGAAGGTCCCTCCCTTGGCGGATGAGTCCACCAGCGTCTGGTTTTGGCCGTAGTTGACGTTGGTGATGAAATTCAGGTTCGACTTGGGGCGTTTGAGCGAAAACCCGTAGTCGAAATACCCTGCTACGTTATATGTCCCGTTCAGGTTGACATAGGTCGATGTCTGACCGCCCTTTTCGTTGGGCACTACTTCGCTTTGGATGTCGTTGACGGTGGTGCTGGCGTTGACCGTGGCAAAAAGTACGTTCTGGTTGGAGGGGTTGAAGGACGAATAGAGCGCCCGTATGCTGTGGGTGAACTGCGGTTTTAGGTTGGGGTTTCCCACCGTATAGCTGATATCGTTGCTCGTCGTAGTCAGCGGTTGGAGCTGCGAAGCCGAAGGCGTCCCCGTTCGTCCCGTGTAGTAGAACCGGAGGCGTTGGTAGCTTGAAAACGAATACGAGAAATTGATCGTGGGTGTAAGGTTGATATAGTTGTGCGCCACGTCTATGTCCTTGGTTGTATTGAGGCTGTTGAATCGGAGGTATTGCATCCCGCCACCGAGGCTCAGCACATATCGGGGTTTGGAGATACGGTAGTTCAGGCTGAGCCGGTCCGAGTTGGACAGGAATTTATAGGAGTTGGAAAAAAGGCTGTCGAAGCTGGCGTATCCCTTTGCGGCGCTGTCGTAGTCATAGGTGTTGTTGGTCGCCTTGTTTTGGATATAGGTATGGTTGTAGTCGAGCTCGATCACCGACGTTCGGGTAACCGGTTCGGTATACAAGAGGGTAGGGCTGAGCGTGACCGACCGGAGGGTGTCGTTATAGAACTGGTTCAGGTTCTGGATCGAGTCCAGCGCGTAGAAGTGGTTGTTGGCGGTGTAATAGCCGGTACCCTGGTTGTCGTTGACCGTTCCCGTCATGTCGAGGGTCAGCGTACGCCTCGGTTTCCCGAATTTATGCCGTATGGTCAGGTTGGACCCGTTGATGTTGAACCCGCTGGTGGTACCGTGTGCGCTGGTGACCGAGTTGTTGACGGGGTTCCCATTCTGGTCCACGGTGGAGGACGTCGAATTGGAATTGGGGTTTGTCGTCTGAAAGGCGACGTTTGGCCTGAAGACCAGGTCGTCCGCCGAATCGATATGGTCCTCCAGGTTGAAGTTGGCGCGCTGGTTGGTCGTCCGGGAAATCGCGGATGAAGACGCGTTGGTGATATTGGACGTGTCGTCCGTTGGGTCGAAGAACCGTTGTGTCAGGCTCTGGCCGGCGGTGGAGACGTGGTTGAAGTTGTAAAAATAGCTGCCCGTGGCGTCTATCTTTGGCGTCCAGCTGTCCCGGTAGTTAATGCCCCCGGCCCATACCGTCGTGATACCCGACCCGCTTTGGTTCGTGGCCGCGGATGGTCCGCCCCCGCTTCCCCGGCGGCTCCCCGAGGAGCCAAGGATGTCCTGGACGGTGAAATTCTGTTTGTTGATGTCGTTGCCTTCGCCCAGTATCGAAATCTGCTGGTCGTTGTTGAATCGGTGGAAATTGATGCTTTCGTTGTAGGTTTCGTCGGTGCCTACCCCTGCGATCGCGCGGCCGAAATACCCCCTCCGCCGGTCCTTCTTCGTCACGATATTGATGGTCTTGATCCGGTTGCCGTCGTCGATCCCGGTGAACTTGCTTTGATCGTCGAGGTCGTCGAAGACCTGGTATTTTTCGATCATGTCCGGCGGGAGGTTGCGGGTAGCCAGCTTCGGGTCATCGCCAAAAAAACGTTTCCCGTTGACCATGACGCGCTGCACCTTTTCCCCTTGCGCCGTGATGTTGCCGCTGGCGTCGACCTGGACGCCCGGTAGCTTTTTGAGCTGGTCTTCCGCCACGGCGTTGGGTTTGACGGCGAACATGTCGGCGTTGTATTCCACGGTGTCCTTCTTGATCGTCATGGGCGGGCTTTGGATCACCAGGTCCGGCAGCTTGTCCGTAATCCGCTGCATATATAAGGTCCCGTAGTCGATGTCTTTGTTCGTATTGCCGACGGTAAAGGTCCGCGCCACATGCATGTAACCCTCGAAGGTGATCAGGAGCCGGTATTTGCCGGGGTTGAGGTTGTGGAAGGAGAAGGCCCCGTGCTTGTCGGTGATCACGAACTGTACGTCTGTGGTATCTTCCGAAGGGGTAAGGGATACGGTTGCATCCTCCATGGTTTGCTTGCCGGCTGTGTCGGCCACGGCGCCCCTGACCGACCCCCTGACTTTCCCCTGGGAGAAGGCGTGGAGGGTAAAAAAGGCGCTCGCCAGCGCCGCCAGGACCAGTTGCTTTCTCATAAACAAATAATAAGGGTTAAACAGACTACTAAGTTAGCCCGTCGTTTAACTGTCCGGATCGGTTACTAGGTGAATGGCCCCTCTTAATCGGCGGACTTCCGCCCGGTGAGCTTCCGGATCAGCCATGGCAGCGAAAGCCCCTGTCCGAAAATGGTGAATAGCACGACCGCCACGGAGAGGAATATGATCGCCCCGCGCTCGGGGAATGGCCGGCCGTTGTCGAGCGTATACGGCAGCCCGATGGCGATCGCGAGCGAAACGATCCCGCGCATACCCGACCAGCCGATGATCAAACTTGTCTTGGTGTCGAGCAACGCGCCTTCGCTGACCTTGCGTCTGGAACGGGGATGGGGGTTGCGAAAGGCCCTGTCCAGGTTGACTTGTTGCAGGAAAACGCGCGACATCCTGAGCGCCAGCGCGACGATCGTAATGACCGCGGCGTAGCCGAGGTAGGGCAGGATTTGCGACGGGGTGATCTGCGTCATCACATAGGGGCATTGTAAGCCGATCAGGACAAAGATGAGACCGTTGAGGAGGAACACGATGATCTCCCAAAAGGACCGCGCCTGCTCTTTAAGGTTCCCCGGCAGCTCCTGGTGGCCAAAACGCGCGATGAGCAACCCAAGGTAGACCACCGCGATGATGCCGGATACGTGCACGGCTTCCGCCACGACATAAGTAATAAAGGGCGTAAGCAGCATAAAGCTCACGGTAACGGAGTAGTTATTCCTGACCCGTTTGAGGATCACTTCCAGCACCCTGGCCATGACCAGTCCCACCAGCACGCCGCCGCCCGCCACCAGCAGGAAGTTCAAACCCGCCCGCCACCAAACGAATGCCAGCCCCGTCACCGCCCCCACCGCAAAATTGTAGGCAACCAGCGATGAAGCGTCGTTGATCAGGCTTTCGCCCTCCAGGATGGTCGTCGTCCGGTGCGGCAGCCCAAGGCCCTTGGTGATGCTCAGCGCTGACACCGCATCCGTCGCCGACAGGATCGCCCCCAGCACGAAGGATAACGGCCACGTCATCCCCGGTATCATATAGTGCGCCACGACCGCGATGCCCGCCGTCGTAAAGAACACCAATGAGATGGCCAGCGCGCCGATGGTATTGACATTCTCCCTGAATTCTTTGGCCTCGATATTGAACGCCGCGTCGAAAAGCAACGGCGGCAGGAACAGCAGGAATATCACGTCCGGCTCCAGCTGCGCCTTCGGCACCGAAGGAATGAACCCGAGCACGATCCCCGCCGTTATCAATATCACGGGCATGGGTACCCGCGCTTTTTGCGCGAGCGCGGAAAGCCCGATCATCACGCCCAGGATCAAGAGGATGAAGCTGTAATTCTGCATCGCTTAAACATAGCTATTTTGGCTCGTTTGGCCAAAAGCGCCTCGCTCGCGTATCTTTGCCCCCATGGAATTTTTGACGGTAACGGATATCCGTAAATCCGAAGGCGACGCCGAAGTGCTCAAAGGCATCACCTTTACCCAACCCGAACACAGCCGCCTGGCCATCGTAGGCGAATCGGGCTCCGGGAAAAGCACCTTATTAAAGATCATCGCGGGCTTTACCCAGCCGACCGGGGGCCGCGTTCGTTTTCAGGACAAGCGCGTCCGGGGACCCGAAGAGCAATTGATCGCCGGGCACCCGGGTATTGCGTACCTGTCGCAACACTTCGAGCTTCGTAACAATTACCGGGTAGAGGAGTTGCTGAGCATGAACATTCAGCTGTCGGAGGCGGAAGCCGGGCGTATTTACGAAGTTTGCCGGATCACTCCTTTTTTACAGCGTCGGACCAACCAGGTTTCAGGCGGCGAAAAGCAACGCATCGCCCTGGCCCGCCTCCTCGTGGGCGCTCCGCGCCTGCTGTTGCTGGACGAACCCTTCTCCAACCTCGACCTGATCCATAGGGGCGTCCTCAAAGCGGTGATCCGCGACATCGGCGAGCAATTGGGCCTCACGGTGCTTATGGTGTCCCACGACCCCATGGACACGCTCCCGTGGGCGGACGAGATCAAGGTGATGCGCGCAGGCGACATCGTTCAAACCGCCACCCCCGTCGACGTATACCGGAAGCCGGTCGATACATACGTCGCCGGTCTATTCGGGGACTACAACCTTATCGGCGAACAGCGGCGGTTTGTACGGCCCGCGGACATCCGCATCGGCGAGGGTCCGGTCACCGGGGCCGTCATACGCGCGTCGTTCCTGGGAGACGTGTACGAGCTCGTTGTCGACACCTCCGCGGGGCCGGTCACCGCACATACACGCCGCAACGACCTGCACGTGGGCGACACCGTGAGCCTCGGGCTCCCCGACGGGCCCGGTTGGTTCATCTGAGCGGTGAGCTGGGCTGTCGCTTACTCCGAACGCAGGCTTTTCACCGGCTTCGCCAGCGCCGCCCGTATCGCGTGGGCGCTGACCGTCACCAAAGCGATGACCACGGCGATAATGCCCGCGAACCCGAACATCCACCACTGCAGGCCTACACGGTAAGTAAAACCCTGCAGCCAACGGCTCATGGCCCACCAGGAGATGGGTGTGGCGATGGCCAGCGCGATCGTCACCAGCTTCAAGAAGTCGCGCGTCAACAACAACGCGATACCCGAAACGCTGGCGCCGAGTACCTTCCGGATGCCGATTTCCTTTATGCGCTGTTCCGCGCTGAATGCGGCCAGTCCAAAGAGCCCCAGGCAGGAGATAAAGATGGCCATGAGCGTAAAGGAATCGAGGATACGCGCCAGCGTGATCTCGGTTTCGTACTGGCCCTGGACGACCTGGTCCATGAAGGTGTATTCAAAAGGAATACCCGGCAGATCGCGCTTCCAAATGGTTTCCATTTTCGCCAGCAGCGAGCCGTAGTCGGTGCTGGCGACGCTCACTACGACATAGGGGAGACTCGACCCCAGGTCCAACGTAGACCGCCCGTTCCCGTAAAATAGCATAAAGGTACCGATAGGATCGTGCAGGGAATTGTAGTTGAAGTCCTTGATGACGCCGACGATGTGCGCCTGCACATCGTCCCCCAGGATCAGGCGGTATCCCGGGGCGTTGGCGTTGGTCAATCCCAATTTATGGGCCAGGGTTTCGTTGATCAACACCGCTCCCGAGTCGGTCGTGTTGAAGTTACGGCCACCCAACAGCCGGATGCCCGTCGTTGGCAAAAATTGCTCGTCCGCAATCATAAACTTGGGGTCCTCGGCGGTCGCCAGCGTATGCCCCGGGAGCCACGCCGCGCGGTCGTTCGTGACAAAGGCGCCCGGATAGTTGTTGGCTCGCGAGACGCCGGACACCTCCGGCAGGTTCCGGATATCGCCCATAAAAGCAGGGATCCGCGTTTGCGTTTCTCCGGTGTGGAAGGTAAACACCAGCTTTTGTGCCGGACTGAAGCCGAGGTCCTTATGCCGGATGAAGGACAGCTGGCTGTACACCACGACAAGCCCGATGATGAGCACGATGGAGAGGACGAACTGGAAAACGACCAGGGACCGCCGGATACCCGCGGCGCTGATATGGTTCGTAAAATTTCCCTTGATGACCCTGATGGCCCTGAAGGCGGAAAGATAGAAAGCGGGATAGCTGCCCGAACCGATACCGGTGACGGCGATCATCCCGGCCAGGATCAGCCACACCCGGTAGTCGGAGAAGAGCGAGAACGCCACGTGACTGCCCGTGATCCCGTTGAGGTAAGGCAGCGCCAGGTACAACAGCGGCAGGGCGCCCAACACGCCGATGACCGAAATGACCAGCGACTCCGACAGGAATTGCCGGACGAGGTCGCCCCTTCCCGCGCCGATGACCTTACGGACGCCCACCTCCTTGGCGCGTTTGGAGGCCCTGGCAGTGGACAGGTTCATAAAATTTATACAGGCGACGAGCTGGATAAGACCGGCTATCGACAGCAAAAGGTACAAAAACGACGTACCGATGGGTTTGCTGTTTTCGGGACTGTACTCCGTGGATGTATGGATGTCCGTAACCGGTTGGAGGTGCTGGCTCTTGGACATCCCTTCCGCCTTAAGGTCCTTCCCCGCGTGCCGCTCGATAAAAGCGGGCATTTGCCGCTCGAGCGTTTGGGGGTCCGTACCCGGTTGCAGCCGGACATAGGAATAGACAAAGTGCTGCCCCGCCCACGTCTGGTTGTGTAAAATAAATTCGCCCAGACCGCCGCTGTTCATGTTGACAAAAAAATTGCCTTCGATGTGCGAAGGCCCGAGGCGCTCATCCACCACCGCGGTGACCGTGAAGTCGTGTTTGCCGAAGTTGTCAGCTATCCGGACGGTTTTGCCGATCGGATCCGTGCCGGGGTCGAACAGTTCGTCGGCGGTCCGCTTCATCAACACCATGGAATAAGGCGCGTCCAGCGCACCCACCGCCCGCCCGCGTACGAAGTGATAGCTGAATACGTCGAAAAATGTGGAATCCACCACCACTTCCCCGGTCTCGAAAAAGGTCTTGTCCTTATACGTCAGCTGATGCTCGGCTTCACTAAGCATGCCCGGATAGGCCACCCGGGTATATTGCGCCACCTGGCTGAAATCGGTCTTCAGCGCCGGAGCGGTGGGTGGGGAAGCGGTCGCGAACACTTTCTTTTCCCCCGAATGCATCAGCGTCGTAGTGACGCGATAGATGTCCCGGACGTCCTTGTGTTGCCGGTCATAGCCGAATTGGCCCGTCACATACAGGACGATGTACAGGCAACACAGCGTGCCCAGGGCAAGACCTACGATATTGATCACGCTGAACGTCCGGTTCTTGGACAGGAAGCGGAGCGTCGTCAGGAAGTAGTTTTTGAGCATATCCTTCCCAGCCGCTAAACCTATACCGATTTATAGTTCGCTATTATTCAATATTTTATCTTAATTTAGGTTGTTCGTTTTTGATACAACGGTTGTTCGCAAATGAAAACGATTGCCCTATTCCACGTCCTCGCCTTTTTTACCGCGCGCCACGACCAGGCGCACATCAGTTTTGTCCACGAAGCCAACCGGTGGTTCCCGGAAATGGCCCGTCTATATCACTTTACCTACGACTCCACGAACAACTGGAACGACCTCAACGATAGTACGCTTTCCCATTACCAGGTCGTCCTTTTCCTGGACGCGCGACCGGATTCACCCGCTGTCAGGGCCGCCTTCGAAAGGTACATGGAGCGCGGCGGCGCGTGGATGGGCTTTCACTTTGCAGCCTTTGCGCTGACCCCTTCCGACTACCCCGACGACTGGCCCTGGTACCACCACGTATTCCTGGGTTCGGGGTCCTATGTAAGCAATACCTGGCGGCCGGTCTCCGCGGTATTCCGGGTCGAAGACCCGAAGCACCCCGTTACCCGCGGCCTGCCACCCACCTTCCGGAGCGCGCCCAGCGAATGGTACCGCTGGTCCGGGGACCTCCGGCGCAACCCGGACATAGACATCCTGGTTTCCGTCGATTCGACGAGCTACCCGCTGGGAACGGGCCCCAAACCCTCCGAAATCTGGCACAGCGGCTCCTACCCCCTCGTTTGGACCAACCGCCGCTACCACATGGTCTACTGTAATTTCGGGCACAACGACATCGACTATGAGGGCCACACGAACGCCACCCTTTCCCAAACCTTTAGCAGCGCTCCCCAGGACAGCCTGGTGATGCACGCCCTGCAGTGGCTGGGTCGCCGCGGCGACCGTTAACGCGCCCGAAGCCCGCCCGCGCTGATCTCGCGCAAATTATGTACGTTTGTCGGAAGTTCTCATGAAGCTCCAGATCAATCATCAAAGCAAAATACCCCTCCACACCCAGGTGGAAGAGCTCCTCAGAAAGCTGATCGACGCTCCTGAATACCGGAACGGGACCTTCCTCCCGAAAGAAGTCGAGCTCGCCAACCGCCTGGGCGTATCCCGCAATACCATCCGACAGGCCACCAACAAGCTGGAATACGAGGGTCTCCTGACCCGGAAAAAGGGCGTGGGCACCAAGGTTGCCCAGCCGGCATTTTCCACGGGCCTGGACCATTGGTACAGCTTTACCGAGGAGATGCTCCAGCAGGGCGTACCGATCGAAAACATCGAGCTCCGCGTCGAAAAGATCAAGGCTGACGAAAAGATCGCCCGCTTCTTCAACATCCCCCTCCACCGAAACGTCATCCGGCTTTCCCGGCTGCGGGGCACCGCGGGCGAGCCCTTCGTATATTTTGAAAGTTTTTTCCACCCCCGGATCGGCCTTACTGAAGAGGAAGACTTCGGCGTCCCCCTCTACCGGCTCCTCGAAGAGAAATTCGGTGTAGTCGTTGTCCGCTCCAGCGAGCATATTAGCGCCCGCCTGGCCGGTCCCCTGGCCAAAAAACTCCAGGCCGACCCCCACGCCCCCATCCTCGTCCGCGAGCGCTACGTCTTCGACCCCGGCGACCGCGCGATCGAGTACAACATCGGGTACTACCGCTCCGATAAATTCACCTATTCCATCGACATCAAGAAGCCCTAGGTCCCGGCGCCGCCGAGTCCTCGGCGGCCTCGCGGTGCCGTTAGGCTCCGAATTCGGATTTTTCCCCGATCTTTATGTTCAGACATATCAACAAGCATGAAGATTGGAGTAGACATTGGCGGCTCCCACGTCACCGCCGCCTGGGTAAATGATTCGAACAGACAGGTACTGGAAGAAACCCTGACCCGCGCCCCGCTGGATGCCGCCGCTTCCCCCCGGGCCGTCATCGGCGCCTGGGCCGGCGCGATCCGTTCGACCCTGGAACGCCTCCCAGGCCAGACGCCGGAAGCCGTCGGCCTGGCTATGCCGGGTCCCTTCGACTATTCCCGCGGCATATCGCTGATCGAAGGCCTCCACAAATACGACCGCCTGCTGGGTCTCAACGTGCGCCAGGCCCTCACCGACGCGCTGGGCCTCCCCGTTTTTTTCGAAAACGACGCCTTTTGTTTTGGCCTCGGCGAAGCGCTCATCGGTAAAGCCGCCGGTCACCGCCGCGCCATCGCGCTCACCCTCGGCACCGGCCTGGGCTGCGCCTTCATCGAAGACGGCCGCATCCTTCGTTCCGGCTCCGGCGTCCCCCCCGGCGGCTTCCTCTACAACATGTCCTTCCGGGACGGCATAGCCGAAGACTATGTTTCCGCCCGCGGGCTCCAGGCGGCCTACGGTCCCGCTTCCCCAGGCGTCCGCGCCCTCGCCGACCTCGCCCGCAAGGGCGACCCCTCCGCCAAGGCGGCTTTCGCCGCATTCGGCCGCGCCCTCGGCGAAGTCCTCGCCCCCTGGGTCAACAGCTTCCAATCCGAGATCGTCATACTCGGCGGCAGCATCACCCACGCCGCCGACCTTTTCCTGCCAACCGTACAACTAACTACTCCCATTGCCTGCTCCGATCGCATGGAGCTGTCGTCGATAGCCGGCGCCGCCTCGATCGCGATACCGCAAAAGGATAACGGCCCCTGGCGAAAAACGACCCAGCCCCTGCTCCCCATAACCATCGAAAGGGAACGAACGAGCGCCTACGACCGCTTCCCCTTTCATGCGCTGGAAAACGGGCGTATCCACCGCGGCTACGAAACCCTCGCCGCCTGGATCGCCCAACACCCCAAAGTGCGCATCGACGGTTACGCCGGCGTCGACTGGGACGCCCTGCGCACGCACCTTACAAAAGCGCTGCAGGGGCGATACCTGTGGTATGAAACGGTCTTCAGGACCGAAGAAGACATTCGCGCGATGACGGCCGGCGACATGGGCGAACCCGGCTCCGTCTGGGGGAAAATCACCGAAAGACGCCTCGACGACTTCATCGACCTGCATACGCTCCGCTTGACCGAACCCGACGGCCCCTCCATCCTGCTTGGCCCGGGTGCCGCGCTTGCGCCCTGGGAGGACGCCCCTGTCATCTACATCGACCTCCCCAAAAACGAGATCCAGTATCGCATGCGCGCCGGGAGCACGACAAACCTCGGGATGACCGCCCCCGAGGCCCCCACGGAAATGTACAAACGTTATTATTTCATCGACTGGGTCGTGCTCAACCATCATCGGGAAAAGATTAAGGACAAAATAGCCATCGTAGCCGACGGCCAATGGAAAGACGACATCACCTGGACGACAGCCGAAGCGCTGTCAAAAGGACTGCACGACATGGCCCGCGATCAAATCCGCGTACGCCCCTGGTTCGAAGCCGGCGCGTGGGGCGGCCAGTGGCTCAAAGCCCATATCCCAGGTCTCCCGAAAGAGGAGGTCAACTACGCCTGGTCCTTCGAACTGATCGTCCCCGAGAACGGCCTGGTGTTCGAAAGCGAAGGCAACCTCCTGGAGGTGGCCTTCGATTGGCTGATGGAGCAGGAATCAAAAGCGGTATTGGGGGGCGACGCGCAGCGGTTCAATACCGAATTCCCCATCCGCTTCGACTTCCTTGACACATTCGACGGGGGGAACCTTTCCATCCAGTGCCACCCCTATCTGGCTTATATCCGCGAGCACTTCGGGGAGCGCATCACCCAGGACGAAACCTATTACATCCTCGACTGCGCCCCGGATGCCGGCGTCTACCTGGGGTTCCAGGAAGACATCGAGGCCGGCGCCTTCAGACAGGCCCTGGAGCAAAGCCAGTCGGAAGAGACGCCCGTGGACATCGAACGGTTCGTCCAGCGGCACGCCGCCAGCAAGCACGACCTTTTTCTCATTCCGCACGGCACCATCCACAGCTCCGGGAAGAACAACCTCGTCCTCGAGATCAGCGCCACGCCGTACATATACACCTTCAAAATGTACGACTGGCTGCGCCTGGACCTCAACGGCGAACCCCGCCCCATCAATATCGCCCACGCCTTCAACAACCTCGACTTCAGCCGGAAGGGGGACCAGGTCGCGCGGGAGCTGATCTCCCAACCGCGAACCCTCTCCGAAGGCCTGGTTCACCTGCCCACACACCCCGATCACTTCTACGACGTACACCGGCTGGAGTTCAGCGGTACCGTCACGGTGGACACCGAAGACGGTTGTCATGTCCTCATGGTTGTGGAGGGCAAGGGTGTGTCCGTGGAGACACCCGGCGGCCGGAAGTACTATCCCTACGCCGAGACCTTCGTCATCCCCGCGGCCGCCAGGCAGTATACGCTCGAAGCGCAGGGCCCCGTAAAAGTGGTGAAGGCCTTCATCAAGCGCTAGCGGCGCAGCGCCCGGCGACCCGCGGTGTGGCCCGGCGATTTTAAAGTCCCTTTCGTCGACTATTCCGCAACTCCCGCAGTAGCGTGTACATCTTTGAGCCAACAAATGCTCCAAGTTATGAAACATGCTATGTTCTGCCTATGCGCCATCACTGTACTTGCCGCCTGCTCCAAAGGCTCTTCGTCCACCGGCAGCAGCCAGCCCAAAACCGCAACCGTCACGACCATAGCCGGCTCGGGCTCCGCCGGCTCGGGGGATGGGACGGGCTCCTCGGCCACCTTCTACCAACCGCTGGGTCTGGCCATGGACGCGGCCGGCAACCTCTACGTGGCCGACGACAACAACAACTGTATACGGAAGGTAACCCCGGACGGGGTAGTTACGACGTTTGCCGGCAGCAGCGCCCATGCAGGACACCTGGACGGGCAGGGTACGGCCGCGCAGTTATACGGACCTGCGGGGCTGACCATAGACAAAGCGGGTAACCTGTATGTGTCGGAATGGGCCAACGCCGACATCCGTAAGATCTCGCCCTCGGGAGCCGTGACGACACTGGCCGGCGGGACCCAGGGTTACCAGGATGGGACCGGTTCTTCCGCCCAATTTGACTATCCGTACGGGTTGGGCATCGACAACGACGGCAACGTCATCGTAGCGGACTCGTACAACCAGCGTATCCGGAAGGTCACCCCCGGCGGTGTGGTAACGACGGTTGCCGGTAGCGGCGCCACGGGGCCGGGCAACGGCAGTTATACCGATGGCCCGGTTGCTTCGTCGACGTTTCAGTCGCCCTTTGGGCTGTACGTGGACGCGTCGGGCAACATCTATGTCGCTGACGAGGGCAACAACGTTATCCGGGTCATCAGCGGCGGCAGCGTATCGACCGTGGCCGGCAGCGGTTCTATCGGCTATCAGGACGGCCCGGTCGCCAGCGCCGAATTCGCGGCCCCGCATGGGGTAGTCGTCGACGGCCAGGGTAATATTTTTGTATCCGATCACACCGACATACGCGAGGTCAGCCACGGCTCGGTGACGACGGTCGCCGGCAGCCCGACGGGCGCTTCCGGTTTTGCCGACGGGGTGGGCACAGCCGCCTTGTTCAACGGGCCTGCTGGCATCGTCCTGGATCCTTCCGGCAACCTATACGTCGTCGATGAGTTCAACAATGCGCTTCGGAAAATCACCTTCAAGTGATCCGAATGGGCGCCGCGTCTCGCGGCGCCCATAACCCGCAAATGAGCCGCACCGGTTCCGGGATTTTGGCTACATTGCCACCATGTCTATCCTTCGGAAACTCGTCTTGCTGGCAACGCTCGCCGCCCCCGGCGCCCACGCCCAATCCTCCCTCGAGCCGTGGGGCAACCTCTCCGGTATCCGCGTCCAGGGCCAGCTCGTCCCCTTCACGACCAGTCTCCGCGTCGTCTCTGGCGACGGTACGCGCATCGTGAGCACCGCCAGGGAAAGACAAAAGCCCCGCTACGAACGCAGGGATGGCCGCCAGTACGTGACGACGCGCATCGACAGCCTTTATTTCACCGAAACGGCGGAAGACCTGGAAGAAGGCCACTCCCGGATATACATCACCTGTTACGCCGCTGCCGACCAGCACCTGGAAGGCATTTACTTCTCCCTCCAGGTGCCCGCGGACAGCAAAAATGCCGATACCATCCGCTACGAAGCCGGCGCGCTCGGCGCCCGGACGCTGGCCGCCGGTACGCCGATACAGATCAACCTCCCGATCCACCAGGGCGACGCCGCGCTCGGCGACAGTATCAAAGCGACCATCGACCTGTACGTCAAAACGACGATCGATCGGACGCCCGTCCATCTAAAAGTCAATCCCGACCAGCCCGGCCGCGTATTCGACGGCGTGGGCGGCAACTTCCGGCTGCAGAACCCCAGGGACCCCAAGGTCATCGACTACAACCTGACCCACCTTCGCGTCGCCTGGGGCAGGGTAGAGCTGCCCTGGCGCTCCTGGCAACCAACACCGGACTCCACTCAGGTAAACGACCCTCACGTCCAGCAGTCGATGCGCATGGCCGCGGGGTTGGGCAAGCTGGGTATCCCCCTGATCCTTTCCGCATGGTTCCCGCCGGACTGGGCGATCATGGGCCCGTACAAGGCGCAGCCCGGCGTCGACGGCGTTTGGGGCAATGCCCTGAACCAGGACAAGATGCAGGACATCTACCGCTCCCTGGCCGACTACATCGTTTACCTGAGAGACGATCTCAGCACCGAGATAAAATTCTTTTCCTTCAACGAATCCGACATCGGCATCAACGTCCGTATGACGCCGCAACAGCACGACGCATTCATCAAGGGATTCGGAGCCTACTTAAAAGGTCGCGGCCTAAAGACAAAGCTCCTGTTGGGTGACAACTCGGACGCCACCACCTGGGCATTTATACAGCCCGCGTTGGAGGACACGGCGGCGCTGCCGTATATCGGCGCGGTTTCCTTCCACTCCTGGCGGGGTTGGGACACTGCTACGCTTCGGCACTGGGCCGACGCCGCCACCCGGCTGCACCTCCCGCTGATCGTCGCCGAAGGCAGTATCGACGCGGCTGCCTGGGCCTATCCGGCCGTTTTCGTGGAACCGACGTATGCCCTGAAAGAAATCGCGCTGTATACCCGGCTGATGGCGATCTGTCAACCCCTGAGCATCCTGCAGTGGCAGCTCACAAGAGACTATTCGCTGTTAACGGACAATGGAACGCCGACCCAACGCTTCTGGAACCTCCGTCAACTGGCAGCGGTCCCCGCCGGGCTCAATGCGATACCCATCAGCGCCGACCGGCCGGGCATTGCCTGCGCGGCCCTTGGCGCCAAAGGCAATATGGCCCTTCACGTCGTCAACGACGGCGCCACCCGCGAAGCCGTGATCGAGGGCCTGCCCGCCACCGTAAAGACGTTGCAGGTGTACGTTACCAATGCGCTAAAATCAATGGATGCCGCCGCGACCGTCAAAGTAGCAAACGGTAAGGCCAGCGTGACCCTGCCGGCCGGCAGTTTTGTAACGCTGGTTACGCCTCGTTTAATCCCAGCCCCTTGAGGATTTGCGGCGCGCATTTGTCTACGCGCGTGACCCGGGTCTGGGATTGTTTGGCCTGGCCGATGAAAATGATATAGGCTTTCTGGCGACCCGGCGTCAGCGTCTCGAAGGCCTTCTTTAACGCAGGCTTCCGCTCGAAAGCCTGTTTGAGCTCTGGTGGGATGGCCGGGGCCGCCTTTTTGACAACCGGGTCCTTTATCCCCGCTTTCTCCACCTCGATCGCCTGGTAGATATAGGACTTTATAGCCGCCTTTTGCGCCACGATCTCCGCAACGCTGTTAAAGCGGAGCTGGCGACCCACCACCGTATTCTCGCCCGTGAGCACCAGGAGCCCATGGACATCCGACAGT
>Ga0310811_10001461_pt1 | contig 29701 bp, 30 predicted proteins | sample YCmetagenome_FD_207642 | JGI IMG/M metagenome (GOLD analysis project Ga0310811, IMG submission 207642) | Soil microbial communities from experimental microcosm in Duke University, North Carolina, United States - YC | ecosystem: Engineered > Artificial ecosystem > Soil microcosm > Unclassified ...
GCGCGCGGGCTGCTACCTCCATCCCGAGGCGGCGGCGGCGCTCGCCAAGGCGATCACGCTCGCCGCGGCGGTGGGGCTGCGGCTCCGCGTGTTCGACGCCTTCCGTCCGAGCGAAGCGCAATGGGCGTTGTGGAACGTGCGGCCCGATCCCAATTTCCTCGCCGATCCGCGGCGCGGCTCGCCGCATTCGCGCGGCGTCGCCGTCGATCTGACACTGATCGGTCCCGACGGCCGCGATCTCGACATGGGCACCGGGTTCGATGCCTTCACGCCGCTGTCGCACCACGGCAATCTCGACATTCCGGCGGCGGCGCAACGCAATCGTCATCTGCTGCTCGGCATCATGACGGCCGCCGGATTCGACTTCTATCGCAACGAGTGGTGGCATTATCAGCTCTTCAACTCCCGGCGCTATCCGCTGTTGTCCGACGCGGACCTGCCGGAGCCGATGATGTAGCCGGATCAGGCGACCCGGCACACGTCTTCGAAATCGAATCGCGGCGAGCGCGGGAACAGCTTGGCCGGATCGCCGTGCCCGAGATTGCACAGGAAGTTCGACTTCACGCGCGTGCCGGCGAAAAACGCCGCATCGACCTTGGCGTTGTCGAACCCCGACATCGGGCCGCAGTCGAGCCCCAGCGCCCGCGCCGCCAGCATGAAATAGGCGCCCTGGAGCGTACCGTTGCGGAACGCCGTCGTGCGGATCAGCTCGTCGTTGCCCGCGAACCACGACCGCGCGTCGTCGTGCGGAAACAGCCGCGGCAGATGCTCGTAGAAGTCGAGATCGTAGGCGAGGATCGCGGTGCACGGCGCCGCCATCGTCTTGTCGGCGTTGCCCGGGATCAGCGCCGGCCTGAGCTTCTCCTTCGCCTCGCGCGAGATCACGAACACGAACCGCGCCGGCGAGCAGTTGGCCGACGTCGCCCCCCACTTCATCAGGTCGTAGATCGCATGGAGCGCATCCGCGGTGACCGCGCCCGGGCGCCAACCGTTGTGGGTGCGCGCCTTGCGGAACAGGACGTCGAGCGCCTCGTCGTCGAGGCGCGGCTCTGAGGGTGTGGTCACGGCGGACTCCGGTCATCCGCGCCGGGTGCGCGGCCCAGGCGCATTAGGCCGGGCGGACCGGACGGGCGCAAGCCCCCGCGAGGTTCAGGCGTTCGGCGAGCGCGGATCCGCGTCGGCATGGGACTCGACCGCCGTGCCGCCGGCGAGACGGCTGCGGTCGAACTGCTCGAGCCGGTTGTTGCGCATCACGGTGCGGATGTCGTCGAGGTAGGGCTGGCCGCGCTCGGAGTACGGCACCAGCGCACCGACCAGCTTGTCGCCGTCGAGGGCCGCGCTTTCGCCGGTCTTGGTCCGGAGCTTGGCGCGCACGGTGCGGAAGTCGCGGTAGGCCGCGTGGGTGTTGAGATTGCGCACGTAGGCGCGGACCGCGCCGAGCAGCGAATCGAAGCTGCGGAACACGGTGCCATCGGCGTTGGACTTGAGCGCGGTCGGCTCGGCGCCGCCCTGCTGGCCGATCTGGCCGAACAGCGCGTTACCCTCCTGGGCAAAGCGCGAGGTGCCCCAGCCGGACTCGATCGCCGCCTGGGCGAGTGCGAGCGACACCGGCACGGCGTCGAGCCGACGCAGCAGTTCGTCGCTGTTGCCGAGACGGACGCCATAGTCGGCGTAGAGATCGGCGAGCCATGCCTGGTCGCCGGCGGCGATCGGCTGGCCCGCAGCCTGACGATCGCGCAGATCCAGAACGCGCGAACGATCCGCCGCGAGGTCCTCGTTGACCTGCAGGATCAGCGGCAGCATTGCCTTGATGAACAGCGCCTTGCGGTTGTCGATCGAGTCGAGCGTCTTGAGATCGCCCGGCAGGCCGACCACCAGCAGGCGCGGAACCTCGGCCGTGCCCGAGCGCACGCCCTCGAGGTGATAGCCGGCGGCACTCAGGATCTCGGAGAGATTGTGCACGCTGTCGACGCGCGGCACTTCGATCGGGCGCGCGAAAGCAGCCGCGAGCGATTCCGGCGTGAGGCGCGTGAGGCCGAGGCCGTCGCCAAGCGTGCCGGCACCGCGGCGAGCCGCAGGCGACAGCATCAGGGCGGCCGCAATCACCGCCGCCAGCATGAAACCGCCGAGCCGCGCGCCGATGCCACGCTGCCCCTCGGCCGCACGCGCTTCGATGCGGGCGCATGGAACAAGCGACGACGTAATCGCTTTATTCGCCACGGGTGAATCCCCCTCAAATTTCGACACGCGCGCGTTTTCCCCGTGCGCAGCTTCGTTGCGGGCAGTCATGGGATCGGGTTAATCCGGGGCCGCTAGGCGACCTGCCGGACTTCCCGAACCTCCGGAACGTAATGCTTGAGAAGATTCTCGATCCCCGCCTTCAACGTGGCGGTGGACGACGGGCATCCGGAGCAGGAGCCCTTGAGCGACAGGAGGACGACGCCGTCCTCGAAGCCCTTGAACACGATGTCGCCGCCATCCTGGGCCACGGCCGGACGGACGCGAGTCTCGAGCAATTCCTTGATCTGGGTCACGACCTCGGAGTCGGCACCGCTGTCGGCGGTTTCCTCGGTCGCGGTGTCGAGCAAGGTCGGACGCGCGGCGGTGAAGTGATCCATGATCGCGGCGAGGATCATCGGCTTCAGCACCGGCCAATCGAATCGATCGTCCTTCGTGACGGTGATAAAATCGGAGCCGAGGAAGACGCCGGCCACGCCTTGGATGCGGAACAGCTCTTCGGCGAGCGGCGACAGGTGCGCGGCTTCGGCAGTCGGGAAATCACGCGTGCCCCGCTCGAGCACGGTGCGGCCCGGCAGGAATTTCAGCGTCGCAGGATTGGGCGTCTGCTCGGTCTGGATGAACATCGCGTGCGCTCCCAATTGCCAAAAAATTTCGTCACCACGCGCCGCGAAATCAGCGGCGCAACGAAGGTGTGTTAATGGGACGTTAAAATCAACTCGAATTAAAAGCGTTTTTTCAGTGACTTCCGATGCTTGGTTAAATTAACGGCGAATGATGTTTCGCGGTTCACAAGCGGAGCGAAACAATATGAGCGAGGGATCATCGTGCTCGCTGCGCGAATCGCGTCGCGAATCGGCCGCTCGCATCCCGAAAATTTTCCTCGCGTGACACGTCGCCGTCGCGCGGCAAGCGCGTTCGCTTCGCAACATACGCGTGAGCGATGACGCGTCGCCGTCACGCCCCGATCACGCGGGTCCACGACGATCGAGAGAGAACGCGATCAGGTCAGCGCGTCGATGACGTCGTCGCTGAGACTGCCCGGCACAATGGCGAGCGGCACCGGCAACTGCTTCCACAACTTGCCGGTGAGCGCGGTGATCAGCGGGCCCGGGCCCTTCTTTCCCGACGCCGCGGCCAGCACCAGGATCGAGATGCTCTTCTCCTCGTCGAGCACCTTCAACAGCTCGTCGCGCGGATTGCCCTCGCGCACGAACAGCACCGGCGTCTTGCCCGACCATTCCTGAACCAGCTTCGACCAGTGCTGCAGCGTCGCTTCCGCATTCTGGCGGATCTCGTCGCGCATCAGGTCCTCGACCGCCTTGAAGCTCTGGAATTCGGTGGGCTCGGTGACATAGAGCAGCGCGACACGGCCGCCCGTGTGCAGCGCACGGTTGGCGGCGTAGCGGACGGCGACGCGCAGCTCGTCAGACTGGTCGACCACGACGAGGAACACGCGCTCGCGCGAAGCTTGCGATGCAACGTCGTTCATGGCGAAGTCCTTATCGGTTTTTGGGTCGGCACGGTCAAACTCTGCGGAACACGGCGCCGGCGATCCAGCCGGTGCCGACCGCGAGCACGATGCAGATCAATCCGTAGAAGAACGCCTGACGGTGCGCGAACTCGTGGACGTCGGCGCTGATGCCGGCCTGCGAAATGTAAAGCGGCGTCGTCTGGGCGCTGACCACGGCGCCGTCGCGCACGAGCAGCACCTCGATGGTGTAGGGTCCGGTCGGCACGTTGCCGGGGAACACGAGGTTGGCGCGGAACAGCCGGGCACCGAGGAACGTGAGACGGCCGGCATCGTGGATGTAGAGTCCCTGGCGCTCCTTGGCGCGGATCAGCGCGTCGCGGAACTCATCGATCTGCTCGGGCTCGCGCGTCGACGTGGTCCTGAGCACGAGGTTGTCGGTGCCGATCTGGTGGATATCGGCAAGCTCCGGCGTGACGATGTCCTGGGGCGGCTTCGAGCCGAACACCGCGTAGTACTCGGGCACGCCCTGGAACACGACCTCGGGGCCGTTCACCCAGATTCCGCCGACGCGCACCTTGCGCCGCACCGTCTCGTCGCGCACCGGACCGCGCACGGTGACGACGACGTCGCCGGCGCCCTCGACCGCCCCGAACAGCAGGATCTGCGCGCCGGTGAAGCCGGTGGTAATGGCGACGAGATGATTGGAGAGGTCGGCGATCAGCGCCTGGCCCCGCGCGGCGATCGGCGCGACCAGCATCGTCGCGGCGATGGCCGCGATCGCGATCGAACGCTCGAGCTTCGTCGGTCTTGCCATCAGTCCACCGGCGGCAGCAGGACGTAGGTGTCGGCCGGCGCATGCACGAGATCGATCAGCAGCTTGACGCTGACCGCGAAGACGATGCATGCGAGCAGCGCGCGGAGCTGCTCGCCGGGGAGCCGGCCGGCAAGCCGACTGCCGAGCGGCGCACCAATGACACCGCCGACGATCAGCACCAGTGCCAGCAGGATGTCGACGGTCTGGTTGTGGATCGCCTGCAGCAAGGTCAGGTTGGCGGCGACGAACACAATCTGGAACAGCGAGGTGCCGACGGCGAGCACCGTCGGCATGCCGAGCAAGTAGATCATCGCCGGCAGCATCAGGAATCCGCCGCCCGTGCCGAGGATCGCCGACAACACGCCGACCCCGGCGCCGATGGCGAAGGGCAGCACGGCGCTGATGTAGAGCTTCGAGGTGCGGAACCGCATCTTGAGCGGCAGGCCGTGCACCCAGATGTGGACGTGGAGCTTGCGCCGCGGCGAGGTGTCGGTGCGCAGCTTGCGCAGGATCGCGCGCACCGATTCCTGGAGCATCAGCGCGCCGACGGTGCCGAGAAAAAACACGTACGACAGCGAGATGACGAGATCGAGCTGGCCGAGGGCGCGCAAGAGTGTGTAGAGGCCCACTCCCGCCGTCGAGCCGAAGAACCCGCCGGCGAGCAGCGCCATGCCCATGCGGATGTCGACGTTGCCGCGCCGCCAGTGGCTGATGGCACCCGTGACCGAGGCGGCGATCACCTGGTTGGCCTGGGTCGCGACGGCGACAGCCGGCGGCACACCGACGAAAATCAGCATCGGGGTCAGCAGAAATCCGCCGCCGACGCCGAACAGCCCCGACAGAAAGCCGATCCCGCCCCCGAGCAGGAGCAGGAGAAAAATGTTCACCGACATCTCGGCGATCGGCAGATAGAGCTGCATAGTGTCCTCCGCGCCGCGACCGCCACCTTGACGGAGTCAACGCAACGGTCGAACGGCAGGCGGGGTCCGGGGCCCCACGCACCCGGACATTTTTCTTGTTGTGCCGGTCCGCGCCCAAGGCGGCAAGAGAAATCAGGCGGTCGCGACGCACCGCGCCGCGACACGTACGGCGGCGCTACGTCACCGTTCAGACTTGGACCGACTTACGGCCGCAGCAGCCCGATCAGATCCTGGACCTCGGCGAGGTGACGGTCGGCGATCGCGTTGGCGCGCTCCGCGCCGCGACGCAGGATGCCGTCGATGTGGCCGGGATCGGCGGTCAGCCTGCGCATCTCGTCGGTGATCGGCGACAGCTTCGCCACGGCGACGTCGGCGAGCTCCTTCTTGAACTCGGAGAACAGCTTGCCACCGAACTTCGCCAGCACCGACTCGCGGCTCTCGCGGGCGAGGGCGGCGTAGATGCCGACCAGGTTCGCGGCCTCGGCGCGGCCCTCGAGCCCCTCGACGGCGGTGGGCAGCGGCTCGGGATCGGTGCGCGCCTTCTGCACCTTGAGGCGGATGGCGTCGGCGTCGTCGTTGAGGTTGATGCGCGAGTAGTCCGACTGGTCCGACTTCGACATCTTGGCCAAGCCGTCGCGCAGGGACATGACGCGGGTCGCCGGCCCGAGGATCTGCGGCTCCGGCAGCGGAAAAAACTCGACGTTGTAGCGGCGGTTGAAGGCGCCGGCGACGTCGCGGGCGAGCTCCAGGTGCTGCTTCTGGTCCTCGCCGACCGGCACGTGGGTCGCCTTATAAAGAAGAATGTCGGCCGCCATCAGCACCGGGTAGGAGTAAAGCCCGAGGCCAGCGTTCTCGCGGTGCTTGCCGGCCTTCTCCTTGAACTGGGTCATGCGGTTGAGCCAGCCCAGGGGCGTGATGCAGCCCAACAGCCAGGCGAGCTCCGAATGACCCGGCACCGTCGACTGGTTGAAGATGATGGCGCGCTCGGGGTCGATGCCGGCGGCGATGTAGGCGGCCGTCACCTCGCGGGTCGAGCGCTTCAGCTCCCCGGGGTCCTGGGGAATGGTGATGGCGTGCAGGTCGACGATGCAGAAAATGCAGTCGTAGTCGGCTTGCAGGTCGACCCAGTTGCGGATCGCGCCCAGATAGTTGCCGAGGTGGAGGTTGCCGGTGGGCTGAACGCCCGAGAAAATGCGGTTCATCGAGACTCCCTGCCGAGCGGCGTGGAACCCGTCGGCGCGCGAGTTATCGGCCAAGGGCCGGGCGGGGTCAAGGGAGGGCGGACGGGGCTGTTGAGAGCGGCACGCAGACCGTCGAAGATCGGTCGGTGGGACGGATCATGACCGAGGCAGTCGAAAGCCCGTCAAATGCAGCGAGGCGGCGGACGGCGTTCTGCTTGTTCGCGTCTGCATGGGCGATCCTTATTGAGCGACTGTTCTGGCTGCCCGATGGGTCGATAAGGCTCGACCTATATATCGCCGCCATCGCTGCTATTGCTGCCTTCGCCGGGGGTTGGTGCGCTCGCATATACGGGTACCGCGATCATGGTTGGCTCGGCGGCGCGTTCGCTGCGCCGTTGTTCGGGATCATGCTCGCAGCGCTACCCTTGGTTATCGTTCTCGTTGCCGCACCCGGATTTTTTCTTACGGGCCTCGCCACCGGTGTCGACATTGGTGTGAGACTTATTCCTTATTCGCTCGCTGGAACGGCGGCGTTCCTCGGCTTGCTCCAATTCATGCGATACGTGCATCGGCGCTGACTACCGCTTCATCAGCGACTTGACCTCGGCGGGCCTGGTCGCGCCGAAGGCGAGGGCGGCGACGCCGAACGAGGCGAGCCCCGCGGCGATGACGATCGCGAGCGCGCCGACGCGCATCAGGAGAGAGCCGGTCCAGGCGGCGGCGAGCATCTGGTCGGCGACGGCAACGACAAGCCCCATCGCGATCGAGGCGCCGACGATGCGCACGAGCCGCGCCCTGAGGCGCGAGTCGGCGGCGAAGTGGCCGCGCTTCATCAGCACGCGGCCGAGCATCATGGCGTTGAACCAGCCGGCGACCGAGGTCGCGATGGCGATGCCGACGTGGGCGATGAACGGCATCAGTGACAGCGCGACGGCAGCATTGAGGATCATCGCGCCGAGCGCGATCTTGACCGGGGTCTTGGTGTCCTCGCGGGCGTAGAAGCCGGGCGACAGCACCTTGACCAGCACCTGGGCGGGAAGCCCGGCGGCGAATGCCGCGAGCGCCGCGGCGGTGGCGCCGATCTCGTCACCGCCGAAGCGGCCGCGGCCGAACAGCACCGCGGTGATCGGGATCGCGGCGACGGCGAGCGCGATGGCCGCCGGCAGCGTCAGCAGGATCGCGCCCTCGATGGCGCGATTCTGGTCGGCGATCGACTGTGCCTCCTGGCCGGCGCGGATCTGGCGCGAGATGCGCGGCAGCAGCGCCGTGCCGACGGCGACGCCGATGACCCCCAAGGGAAGCTGGGCCACCCGGTCGGCGTAATACAGGAAACTGATGGCGCCGGTCGGGAGAAACGAGGCGAACACCACGTCGAGAAGCACGTTGACCTGATAAACACCGGCGCCGAACGTCACCGGCGCCATCAGGACGAGCAGGCGGCGGATGGCGGGCGACAGCCGGGGCCGTCGCCAGCGCAGCCCCATGCCGGCACGCTCGAGCGCCAGCATCAGCCACAGCGCCTCGGCGACGCCCGCTAGCGTCACCGACCAGGCGAGCACGTGGACCGGCGCGTCGGCGAAGTACGGCCACAGCAGCAGCGCCGCGATCATGAAGATGTTGAGGATCGTCGGTGTCGAGGCGGCGACGGCGAATTTCTCGATCGCGTTCATCACCGCGCCCTGGAGCGAGACGATCGAGATGAACGCCAGAAACGGCATGGTGATGCGGGTGAGGTCGACCGCGAGGTCGAACTTCGCCGGGTCGGAGGCGAAGCCGGGGGCGAACACGTACATCGCCCACGGCATGGCGAGCATGGTGATGGCGACGAACGCGACCAGCGCCACCGACAGCATCGCCTGGGCCTCCTCGGCGAAGGCGCGGGCGGCCTCGCGGCCACCGTCGTGGAGCTTGCCCGCGAACAGCGGCACGAAGGCCGCGTTGAAGGCGCCCTCGGCAAACAGGCGGCGGAACAGGTTCGGGAACTTGAAGGCGACCAGGAATGCGTCGCCGACGCCCCCCGCTCCGAGCACGGCCGCCATCAACATGTCGCGGGCGAAGCCGCAGACGCGGCTCACGAGAGTGAGACCGCCGATCGTGGTGATGGCGCGGGCAAAAGCCATGGCGGAGGTTTAGGGGATTTCGCGGGGCGGGGAAAGCAGGCGGTGTGACGGATGGTGGAACGGCTCGGGGATCATGGAACGGACCGGCGGCGGCGACGTGCGCAGACTGACCTTTGATGAGGGCAGCACAAAGGCATCGTCGCGCTCCATCTTTGTCGCAGTGGCGTTTTGCCTTTGCCCACCCGCCGTGCGTTAGGAACACAAGCACCGCAAAGCCCTTGAACCATCAACGCGAAACCCCCTGAGGTGGAGCATGGATTTCGAAAATCCGACGGAGGCCCGCGAAGTGGCGACCGAGTTCCGCGACCGCGCCCGGGAGCTGCGCGCCGAGGCCGACACGGCCGAGCCCGCCCACGGCCTGATGCTCAGGACGCTCGCGCGCGACTACGAGCGCCGCGCCACCAGTCTCGAGCTCTATGTCGACTCGATGCGCGTCGCCGGTCCCGCCCGGCAACGACCCCCTTCCGCGACCGCTAGTCGGCGTCCGACAGCAGGCGGCCGATGGTCTCCCGCAGCATCTCGAGCGTGATCGGCTTGGTCAGCACGGGGCCCGAGGCCTCGCTGACGTCGACGTCGTAGCCGGTGACGTAGATCACCTTGAGCTTCGGGTTGCGATAGCGCGCGGCGCGCGCCAGCGCGAAGCCGTTACCGCGGTCGAGCACGATGTCGGTGAGCAGGATATCGAGCCCCTTGTGGGCGTCGAGTTCGTCGAGCGCGTCATGGTAGCCGCAGGCGCCGATCACGTCGTAACCGGCGGCGCGCAGCAGCGCGACGGTCGCATCCACGAACACGTGATCGTCGTCGGCAACGAGGATTCGCATCGCGCGGTCTGGCATGGTGCGGCTCGACAAGGACGGACTCCGCCTCATTGATGGGCGGGAGCGCGAGTCCTGGCCGCTGGCTCGGCGCCGATGCCCTGGGGTCGCGTTCGAAGCTGCGCCAAGTTTAACACGGAGTCGCGCAGGCGACACAAGCCAAGCGAGACGCAGCCGTCAGCCGGCGGCGCTGGCCTTGGGTTCGTCGGTCTTCCCTGGCTCCCGCGCGCCATCGTCGGGATCGACGATGGCGTCGAGCAGGCGCTTGCGCATCTGCTCGAGCTTGCCCTCGTGCACGACTTTGAGGCCGAACAGATCCTTGACGTAGAACACGTCGACCGCGCGTGCGCCGTAAGTGGAGATCTTCGCGGTCGAGATCTGCAGGTTGAGATCGGTGAGCGCCGCGGTGACGTCGTAGAGGAATCCGGGGCGATCGCGGCCGTTGACCTCGATAACGGTGTGGGTTGCCGATACCGCGTTGTCGATCAACACGCGCGGCGCGACCCTGAAGACGCGGGTGCGGGTCGGGCCCGAGCGCCTGCCGGCAAGCTCGCGCCCCGGCCGCAGTCGCCCCGACACCGCGCGCTCGACCAGGTTCTTGAGCTGCGCGATCTTCTCGGGCGCGTCGAACGCCTCCTCGTTGACGTCCTGGATCCAGAACACGTCGAGCGCCATGCCGTTGGTCATGGTGGTGATGCGCGCATCGACCACGTTGCCTCCGGCAAGCGCGATCGCGCCCGCGATCTGCGAAAAGAGCCCGGCGTGATCGGTGGCATAGACCGTGATCTCGGTCACCGCGCGATAAGGGTCCGACGATTCCTCGATCGCGAACGACCGGCCCGCATCGACCGCGGCGCGCACGAGCCGCGCCTGGCGCGCGAGCGCCGGCGGATCGAAGGCGAGCCAGTAGGTCGGATAGCCGCGCGACAGATGCGCCGCAAACGCCGCGTCATCCCAGTCGGGAAGCTCCTTGCGGAGCTCCGCCTGCGCCGCGCGCACACGCTGGTCGCGCGCCTCGGCCTTCATGCCGCCCTCGATCTGCTCCTCGGCGGCGATCGCGAGCTCGCGCAACAGCGCGGCTTTCCAGCCGTTCCACACTGTGGGGCCGACGGCGCGGATGTCGACGACCGTGAGACCGAGCAGGAGGCGCAGGCGCTCGGCCGATTGCACCACGGCGACGAAATCGCGGATCGTCGTCGGATCGGAGACGTCGCGCTTGAACGCGGTGTTGCTCATCACGAGGTGGTAGCGCACCAGCCACGAGACGGTCTCGGTCTCCTCGTCGGTGAGGCCGAGACGCGGCCCGAGTTTCAGCGCGATCTCGGCGCCGAGCTCGGAGTGATCGCCGCCGCGACCCTTGGCGATGTCGTGGAGCAGCACCGAGAGATAGAGCGCGCGACGCGACTGCACCTTGTGAATCGCGTCCGAGATCACCGGCATCTCGTCCTTGTACTCGCCGAGCTCGATCTTGTGCAGGATGCCGAGCGCCATCAGCGTGTGCTCGTCGACGGTGAACACGTGGTACATGTCGTGCTGCATCTGCGCGACGACGCGGCCGAAGTCGGGGATGAAGCGGCCGAACACGCCGGACTCATTCATCCGCCGCAGCCAGAATTCCGAGTTGTCGGCGGACGCCAGCATCTCCATGAACAGGCGATTGGCCTCGGGGTTGGCGCGCAGCCTGTCGTCGATCAGCCGGAGCGAGCGCGTGACGAGGCGCAGCGCGTCGGGATGGATGTCGAGCTGGTGCTTGTGGGCGACGGCGAACAAGCCGACGAGCTTGACCGGGTCTTTCTCGAATGCGTCGGGGCTCGCAACCGTGATGCGGTCGCCCTTGATCGCGAAGCCGTCGACCTCGGTGAGGTCGCTCGCCTTGCGGCGCCAGCGGAAGCGGCCGAGGAACGACGTCGGCGCGCGCTTGTGGCTCTCCTCGAGCGCCGCGCAGAAGATGCGGGTGAGATCGCCCACTTCCTTGGCGTAGAGGAAGTAGTGCTTCATGAAGCGCTCGACGCCGCGGGCACCGGCGCGATCGGTGTAGCCCATCAGGCGGCCGACCTGCTCCTGCAGGTCGAACGTCAGGCGCTCCTCGGCCCGACCCGTGAGATAGTGGAGCTGACAGCGCACGTGCCATAAAAAGTTTTGCGCCTGGGCGAAGCGGTGCGCCTCGCGCTCCGACAGCACGCCGAGCTTGACGATCTCCGACACCTGCGAGACGCGGTAGATGTACTTGGTGATCCAGAACAGGGTGTGAAGGTCGCGCAAGCCCCCCTTGCCCTCCTTGACATTGGGCTCGAGCACGTAGCGCGAATCCCCCATGCGCGTGTGGCGCGCGTCGCGCTCGGCGAGCTTGGCTTCGACGAACGCCGACTCGGTGCCGGTCACCACTTCCTTCCAGAAGCGCCGCATCAGCTCCGCGTGCAGCTTGCCGTCGCCCCAGACCGGCCGCGACTCGAGGATCGCGGTGCGGATGGTGATGTCGCCCTTGGACAGGCGGATGCATTCGTCGACCGAGCGCACCGCCTGGCCGACCTTGAAGCCGAGATCCCAGAGCATGTAGAGGATGAACTCGATCACCTGCTCGGTGTGCGGCGTCTTCTTGTAGGGGCGCAGGAACAGGAGATCGACATCGGAGTAGGGCGCGAGCTCGCCGCGGCCGTAGCCGCCGACGGCAACCACGCCCATGCGCTCGCCGGCGGTGGGGTTGGCGACCGGGAACACGCGCTCGATGGTGAAGTCGAGGAGCGCCGTCAGCAGGTCGTCGACCAGCCGGCATTGGGCGGCGACGGTCTCGCTGCCCGACGCGCCGGCATCGAAGCGGGCGCGGATCGCGGCGCGGCCCTCGTCGACCGCCACCTTGAGGACGCGCAGCGCCTCGGGGCGAAGCTTGTCCGGCCGCAGGTCGGGGTCGATCGCCGCCAGCGCGTCGGCCGCCAGCGCCACCGCGGGAACGGTGCGCGGCGGGATGTCGATCGCCGAGGGGCTGGTGCCGTCCATCATCGGGGTACGCGGGGTCTTTCTGGCTCGCTCGGGGTGGCGGCGCGGGCCGACGCCACGTTCACTATAGATAAGTGGGGTTAAGGGTGCATCAAGCGCCGGTGCGGCCGGACGGGTGACATGCCGTCCTCACAGCGCCGCCGTGACGGCCCGGTTACCATCAGTTGTTCCTTATGACGGGAGTGACGTCTTATGGCCGATCCCGGTGAACTGCCTGGGCGCGATGACCTCATGCTGTCGGAAGCGGGCTTGCGGCTGCGCGCCGACGAGAGCGGCACCTCGATCGAGTTCGTCTGCCACGACGGGCGCAGCGTGCAGATCCGTATCAACGACTTCGGCGAACGCCTCAACCGGCATGAGGCGGAGATCCTCCGCGTCTGGTCGGCCGAACAGCAGGCGCGGCGGAGGCTGTAGGCGGCACAGCCGCAAACACGATGCACACGCGCGGACCGCTTGTATTCCCGCGACGGCGCATTACTTATAAGCTGACTGGCGGAACGACAATCTACGACGCGCGATGCGCGTGTCAGCTTCCGGTCCCGCGCCTCGTCTCCACCTTCCGCACCGGCCTCGGATTCCCAACTTGGGTTCCGGGCATGCTTCCACCTCCGCCGGTCCGCCGAGGAGGTTTTCATGGCCTATGTACCGCAGGAATATCCGGCGTCCCGCCCCGGCATCCCGACGCTGGTCGTTTCCATCGCGGCCGTCATCCTGTTCGTCGCCGTCATCTACTGGACGGAACTCAAATCGCTGTTCGGCGTCTGAGCGGTTGCCAGGCACCGTCATCACACGAGGAACGGTCAGTGACGGACGGCCCGTCACTGACGAAGGAGATGAGATGAAGACGGCAAGCGCGCTTCGCATCTGGTGGGAAGATAACTCCAACAACCTGATCTGGACGGCGCTGATCGCCGCCGGATTGCTCTTCGCATCCGCGTTCGTACGCCCGTGAGGTAGCACAGTCGCTGTCTCAGCCCGGCGGAGATCCTCCGCATGTGGTCGGCCCAGCAGCAGGCGCGGCGGAGGCCCGCCCCTCCGCCTCGAAAGGCGGAGGAGCGGGGCAATGAGGAGGAGCTTCGGTGTCGCGAATCGCGGCGGTTGCCCACCGTGCCGCGGACACGCGCCGGCGCCGGCACCCTATAGACCGCGGGTGCTCTGTCTTGATCCCTGGAGAGGACGCATCTGTTGCCCGGGGGTCAGTGCCGGGGGCTGTCGGCTGACTCTCTCCGCTCATGGCTGCGACGCAGGCCGTTGGCTCGGCCTCTGTTCTTATGTTCGGTACCGAGAAGGAGGAGCGTCGCGACCATCTGGGAAGCGCCGTGCTCGTTCTCACGCGACCAGGAGCGGCGGCGGGCGTCTGGCTTGTCATCGCGAGTGCTTTGCGATTCCGATCCATCCGACACCTCCTTTCCTGGTTGGGTGCCGCCCCGTGGGTCCTTCGCTCCGGACCGACGGTCCACGAGGCGACACGATCACCGTGCGCGCGGTGATCGCCGGGTGAAATGGGGGTGTGGAGAAATGCACCGCGTTGGCGGCCAGGCTGCGCGAGACATGAATGCGCTATGCGATTCAGCCCCCTCACCCACTCGGTCGGCTAAAGCCTCCCTCGTCACCCTCTCCCCGTCGGGGAGAGGGAAGGGTGAGGGGCTCTTCTTCCGTCCGTCCAGGGAAGCCGCTCCGAGTCTAACGGCTCTGGATTCCCGCCTACGCGGCAAGGACGAGAAAGAACGCCGAGAGGCCCTCCCCCTCACTTCTCCTGCATCAGGCTGGCCGCACGCTCGCGCACGGCCGAGGGCGCATCGATCACGTCGCGGACGATGGCCATCAGCCGCTGGTCGTCGATCGGCGCCACGTCGATCTTGAGCTTCTCGGCCTCGGCGAGAAACAGCGGGTCCTTCATGGTGGCGGCGAAGGCCGCGCGCACCGCGGCGACGCGCTCGGGCGGCAGGCCCGACGCCATGGTGAAGGGCTTCGCCATGTTCTGGGCGTTGACGATGAAGGCGGCGAGCGCCTTGTCCTCGTCGTTAGTCGCGAGGTCGGCGAGCTTCGGCGTGCCCGGCGGCATGTCGGGGGTGAGGTGGTCGGAGATGACGACGAGCGGCATGATTTTGCCGAGGTAGCCGTCGCGCCGCACCGCCGCCCAATTGTAGGTGCCGATGCCATCGACCTCGCCACGCTCCATCGCGAGGTGGGCCTGGGCCGAGACCTGGTAGCCGAGGATCACCTTGAACCTGGTGCCGGCGATCATGTTGACGACCTTGGGGTGCACCGCCGAGATCGAGGTGGCGCCCGACGCCGAGACGATGACCTCGCGGGCGCGGGCGTCGGCTATGGTCTTCACCGGCGAGTTGGCGTTGATCACCACCGCGTAGGGCGGACTGTCGATGACGCCGATCCAGTTCCACTTCAGCACGTCGTAGCGCAGGTCCTGCTCGCCGAACGCCTGGGCCAGCACCGTGCCCTGATCGGTGGCGAGAATCACGCTGCCGTCCTTGGGCGCGACGTTGTCGATGTACTGCGCCGCCTTGCGGCCGCCGCCGCCCGGCATGTTCTGGACGATGAACGTCGGGTTGCCGGGCAGATGGCGTGGCATGTGGCGGGCGAGGATTCGCGCGTTGGTGTCGTAGCCGCCGCCGGGCGGCGCGCGGACGATCATCGTGTAGGTGGCGATGTCCTCTGCAAAGACTGGGGCCGCGGCCGGCGGCGCCAGCAGCAGCGCGGTGAAGCCCGCGATCAGGATTCGTGAACGCATACACTCCTCCCCCGGTACGTCACGTATTGCGTCGCCGTATTGCCCGCGGCGATCGTGATCTCTTTTAAAACTGTCGGCGCAAGCGCCTCCGGAGTCACCAACCGGTCGGCGCCAACGATTCGTGGCGCGGGCTGCGGATCGGCCCGATGAAGGCGTCGGGCGGCTGCGCGAACACGCCCTTCTCGTCGATGACGTCGCCCATGATCGACGTAACTCCGGTGCGCGCGATCTCCTCCAGCCATTTGCGGTGAAAGCGCGGGTCCTGGTCGGCGTACTCGATCTGCCGTCCGCCGTCGCGGATCGAGGTGAAGGTCGCGAACTCGGCGCCCTTGCGGCGGGTGCCGACGAACGGGTAGCGCCGGCTGCCCATGCCGACCGCGAGGTAGCGCGCGGCCTCGGGCGCGGTGTTGAAGTGCTGGTGGAACATCCAGTGCGGCGGCGCGTACATCACGCCGTGGCGCCACGGCACCTGGCGGTACTCGGCGTCGCCCTCGTACCACAGGCACGAATAGCCGTGGCCGGTCACGGCGTAGATGTGGATGCCGTTGCCGTGGCGGTGCGCCTTCTTGTAGCGGCGCGCCGGGATCTCCGAGACGTGGGCGTGCAGCGTGCCGTCGCCCAGGATGAAGGTGATGTTGGTCGAGCCCTTGCCGCGCTCCTCGAGTTCCTTGAGCTCGAAGTTGGTGAGATCGGGAACGTAGTTGGTCTCCCACATGTGGCGGCCGGGGGCGACGCCGATGAAGGTGCCGTCGCCCTCGAACTGCTGGTTGCTGCCCACGCGCTCGGGGAACGCCGAGGGGTTGTCGAAGACGAACTCCTCGCTGTGGAACAGGTTCATCGTCAGCGGCAGGTTGTGGGTGCAGGCGAGCCGTGCCGACTCGCGCCCCGAGCCGTTGAAGATCTGATACCGGCAGTTGAGCGGAATGCAGAACAGCGCCTTCGGTCCCCACTCGAAGGTGTGCTTCGAGCCGTCGGGGGTCCACACCACGGTCGAGCCGCGGCCGGACAGGCCGTAGAAGAACGCCTCGTAGAGGTGCCGGATCGGCCGCGTGCTGCCGCCCGCCGGAACCTCGAGCACGTAGGCGCTGGTGTAGTCGCCCCGGCCGTGGACATGGGCGAGCGCGCCACGCGCGCCGTAGAGCGGCCAGTCGGCCACGTCGACGGCGAGCATATCGATGCCGAAGTCCTGGTGGATCGGAATGCCCTGCGCCTCGGCCCAGTCGAGATAGGGATCGAGGAGCGTGCCGTTCTCCTTGTTGCGATTGAGATCGGACGCGGACGCGGACTGCACCTGAGACATTTCGCGCTCCCCTGATCGACTGTTTTGCCCCTCCAATCGTTTCGGCTTACGCCGCGCGGAGGTCGGTGAAACTCAACTCCTCTAAGCCGCGGTCTTCAGCGGCATCGTGTCCGGCCTCACAAAGAAACTCGTGGATGCCCGCCTGCGCGGGCATGACGAAAAACTGCGAGCGGCTAACTCCTCTCGACGCTCGCCTTGAGGTAGACCGGCGCCTCGATCGACTTCTCCGCGGCCGCGCGCGGCGGCAGTGTGGCGTCCCATTCCTTGGCGACGAAGCGGCGGCCGGTGAAACCGTCGGACTGATCCGACATGATCCAGACGATCGGCGCCTTCATCACCTCGGGCTCGAGCATGTGGCGCGCCTTGGCCCGGTACGCATCGGGCACGAAGGCGGTGTTGGTGACGCCGCCCGGGATCAGCGAGTTCATGGTGACGCCGGTGCCGTCGAGCTCCTTGGCCCAGGCGAGCGTCATCGCCTCGATCGCGCCCTTCGACGGGCCGTAGGGCGTGTTGCCGCCGCGCTGGATGGTGCCGAGGCTGGTCGTCACGTTGACGACCCGGCCCCACTTCCGCGCGATCAGGTGCGGCGTCACGGCATTGGCCATCATGAAGGTGCCGATGACGTTGACCTGGATCATCTTGCCCCAGCGCACCGGGTCGGCTTCCCAGAACCGCACCGTGGTGTCGTCGATGCCGGGGCGCAGGTACGGCTGGCCGAGCGCGGCGTTGTTGATGAGGCCGTCGACCTGCCCGAAGTAGCTGACGCACTCCTGCACCGCGCGCTTGCAGTGCTCGGGGTTCGAGATATCGGCGTCGATCGCCGTCACGCGATCCTTGTCCGAGGATTTGCGCAGCGCCTCGACGGTGGCGTTGAGCTCGGCGGTGTCGGGCGAGAGCGCGGCGATGCGCGCACCCGACGAAAGCAGCGACTCGGCCATGGCGCGGCCCATGCCGCGCGACGCACCCGTAACGATGAACGCACGGTTCTTGAGATCGATCGACGCCATTAAGCGAACTCCCCTTTCTCTTGTTTCTGCCCTTTTGTCGTCATGCCCGCGAAGGCGGGCATCCACGTTCTTTTGTTCTGCCGGCTAAAGAAACACGTGGATGGCCGGGGCAAGCACGGCCATGACGAAAAACGCAACTCCGGATTCCCGCTTTCGCGGGAATGACGACAAAAATGCTGACTACACCCCTCGCGGCAGTCGCCGCTAATTCGCGTTCCGATCCCTAAACTGCTCGAGCGCCATCTTGACGCGGTCGACAAGCGCCGGCGGAGTCGCGTAGATCTTCCTGATCAGCGCCTCCATATCCTCGCCGGTCATCGGATCGACGTCCATTTTCATCGTCTTGGCCTCGGCGAGGTACTCGGGGTCCTTCAGCGTGGCGTCGAAGGCGCGGCGCATCGCGGTGAGGCGATCCTTCGGCACGTCGGGCGGGCCCATGTAGGGCCGGCCGATGTCGTTGGGGCCGAAGTAGAACGCCAGCATCTGACGGTCCTCCTCGGTCGGCGCCACCTCGATCGCGGTCGGCACGTCCTTCATCTCGGGCACGCGCTCCATCGCCATCTGGACGATGACCTTCAGCTTTCCGTCGGCGAGCCAGTCCGGCTTGATGGTCTTCAAGGTGTCCCACGACAGGCACACGCCCTCGACCTCGCCCTTCTCGATCGCCAGCATGATCTCGCCCGAGCCCTTGTAGCCGGGGATGATCTTGAACTTGGTCTTCACCACCGAGTTGAGGATGGCGGGATAGATCGTCGTCGCCGACGGGCCGGTGCCGCCGATCAGCACCTCGGTGGTGAGCGCGTCCTTCAGCGTCTTGACCTTGGCCTGGTGCCACACTGCGCAGGTCGGCGTCTGGCGGCCGATCGAGCCCAAGGCCGAGAGTTTCGTCGGGTCGAACTGCGCCGCCTTGTTGCCGAGCATCGGCTCGATGATGTAGCCGCGGTCGGAGATGCCGAACACCGAGCCGTCGCGCGGCGCACCGTTGGCCAGGAAGTCGATCATCTTGAGGCCGCCGGCGCCGAGCACGTTCTTGACGACGATCGACGGGTTTCCGGGGATGCGCTTCTGCATGTGTTTGGCGAGCAAGCGCGTGTAGGCGTCGTAGCCGCCGCCGGCGTCGTGGCCGACCAGGAACTGCACCTGGGCCGATTTGTAGAACTGCTCGACGGATTGGGCGCTCGCTCCGGTCGCGGCCATCGCACCAATGACGGTGCCCGCGATCGCGACGCCCAGCCCCCACTTCGTGTTCCGTGCCATTGCTCTGCCCCTCTTGCACGAGGGCCGGTGCGCACCGGCTCTCCTATTGTCTTGGCCCCTCAATGCGCGTAGCGCAAGCTCGCCAGCACCTTGATGACGCGATCGACGATCGGTTGCGGCGTGTCGGCGATGCCGGCGATCAGCGCTTCCATCGCCTCGCCGCTCATCGGGTCGACGGCGACGTTGATCTTCGCGCCATCGGCGATGAAGTCGGGATCGCGCATCGTCTCGTCGAACGCCCGGCGCAGCGCGGCGAGGCGCTCCTCCGGGAGGTCCGGCGGCGCGAAGTAGGGACGTCCCATCTCGTCGGGCGCGAAGAAGAACGCGAGCATGCCGGCGTCGTCTGGATTCCGGACGCCGTCGAACACGCTCGGGACGCGCGGCAGCTCGGGGTTCGCCGCGTGGGTCATCCGCACGATGGGGCGGAGCGTGCCGTTCGCCATCCACTCGGGGCGCATCGTCTTCAACGTGTCCCACGACAGGCAGACGCCTTCGACCTCGCCGCGCTCGATCGCCGTCATGATCGAGGGCGTGCCCTTGTAACCGCTGACGATCCTGAACCGCGTCCCGAGCACGGCGTTGAGGATCGCCGGATAGGTGACCGTGGCGTTGATCGCCTCGGCGCCGATCAGCACGTCCGCGGACTTGGCATCGGCGAGAGTCCGGACCGGTGCCTTGTGCCACACCGCGCAGGTCGGCGTCTGGGGGCTGATCGACCCGATCGCGCGCAGCCGCCGTGGGTCGTAGGTCGCCGCCTTGTTGCCGAGCATCGGCTCGATGACGAAGGTCCGGCTCGAAGTGCCGAACGCCGAACCGTCGCGCGGTGCGCTCTGGTAGATGTAGTCGACCATCTTGAGTCCGCCGGCGCCGGGTACGTTCTTCACCACGGCCGTCGGATTGCCGGGGATGTGGCGCGGCATGTGGCGCGCCAGCACCCGGGTGTAGAGATCGAAGCCGCCGCCCGCATCGCCGCCGACGTAGATCGAGAGCGGCGTTGCGTGGAAGAAGGCCGCGGTATCGGCCTCGGCCGCGGCGGACGCCGGTCCCACTAACGCCAGTCCAACCCACGCCAGTCCGAAGAGAGCACCCACCCTCGGGCCCATCACCATACCCCCGTTGATCGCCCGTCCGCGCGCGACGGATGCCTCAGGCCGCCGCCTTTGCCGATTGCCGGAACAGCCGGCCGAGCCCGGGGTCGATGGCGGTCGGCCCAAGCACTGGCGCCAGACGCCGCAGCGCCGCCCACAGCACCGCCTGGTTGGAGTTGACCACGGGCTTACCGGTCTCGCGCTCGATCGTTTCGATCGTCTCGATCTGCGTGGTGTTGGTGCAGGAGAGAAAGAAGCCGTCGAAGTCGGCCTTCCCCATCGACCCCTGGGCCTGCTCGCGGGCGAGCTCGATCCACCTGGTCACCGGCACGCGGATGTACTCGTCGCTCGAACCGACAGCGAGCGCTACATCGCGCACCACGGCGATGCCGTGGGCGGCGAGGAATTCGCGCTCGTGATCGTTGGTCTCCTGCGGGTACGGGCTGAACAGCACGATGCGCTTGAGCCCGAGCGCCTGCAGCGCCTCGACGATGGCCTGCGCCGTCGAGAAGCACGGCGCTTTGCTCTCCTGCACGACGCGGGCGACCAAAGCCGCCTCGCCCTCCGGGCCCTCGGCCATCGCCGTGCCGGTGCAGTGGAACACGACCGGATCGCAGCGGGCATCGCCCAGCGTCGAGGCGGCGTGGCCGACCTCGTCGAGCAACGCGGTGATCGGCTTCTTGTGGCGGCCGGTGATCTGGGCGCGGGCCACGTGGATCGCGACGCCGGCGGGGGCATAGCGGTGGAACTGCGGCTCGCTCATCCGGTTCGACGACGGGATGATCAGCCCGATCCGCGCCCGGGTTTCGGCGGCGTGGCAGCGCGAGGCGACAGCGCGTTCGAGATCGGCGGCGCTCATGGACTGGCCCTCATCTGGCGTCCCATCACTTGGCGTCAATGTTGAACAGCTTGAGCGCGGTGCCGCCGAGGATGTTGGTCTTGGCCTCGCGCGACAGGAACGGCAGGTCCCAGATCGTCGACGGCACGTCGAAGTTGTGGGCCGGGAAGTTGGAACCCCACACGAGCTGGGTGTCGGCGTTGATCGCCTTCATCGCCACTTCGAGAGCCGTCGGGTCCTCGGGGGATTCGAGAGGCTGGGAGCAGTAGAACATCCGCTTCATGTAGTGGCTCGGCTTCTCTTTCAGCAGCGGCGCCTCGGAGACATGGCTCATGTACATGGCATCGAGCCGTTGCATCAGGTAATGCGCCCACGCCACGCCCGACTCGAGCCACAGCACCTTGAGCTTCGGAAAGCGCTCGGGCATGCCGTTCACGATCCAGTTGGTGAGGTGGATCATATTGGAGTGCGGCGCACCGACGGCCTGGGTCGCCGCCCACGAGTTCATCGGCACCAGCGACGATTCGCCCCAGTTGGCCATGCCATGGAACGCCAGCACCATGCCGCGCTCCTCCATCGCCGAGAGGATGCGGATCATGCCCTTCGAGTAGATGCGCTCGTAGCGGGGGCTGGCGATGACGCAGCCGGCGACGCCGGGCTTCGAGCCCAACTGCTCGATCATCTCCAGGCACTCGACGTGGTGGTGCATCGGGAGATAGAGCATGCCGCGGATGTTCGATTCCTGCGCCAGCAGGTCGTTGGCGATCCAGCGATTGTAGGCGAGCGTCAGCCAGTATTCCCAGTCGCGCTTGGGCTGGATCGCGAGCCGCATCGCCGTCGTCGGGTAGAGGACGGCGAACTTCGCGCCCATCGCCTCAATGGTGCGCCGCGTCAGCGTGATGTCGCGATGCACGTTGGCCGGGGTCTGCTCGAGTTTGCGCGCGGCGAAGCGCTGGACGCGGCCGCCCGCGTCCTCGTAACCGATGTTGCGCGGGATCATCGGCCGCCGGCCCTCGTTGGTGCCGGAGCGCGCGAACTGGCGCTCGACCGTCGAGTCGATGTGGCCGACGATGTCGCGGAAACTGCCGGTCTCGTCGTGGTGGATGTCGCAATCGACCACGGTGATCTTGTCGAGGCCGCGCTCGCGCGCCTGCTTCGCCGCGTGGGCGAGATGCCTGGTGGTGTCGAACTCCTCGACCGTGAGCGCGCGCGTGCCGCTCGAAGGAAATTCCATCAATGCTCTCCCTGAAAGAGCTGCTCGTATTCTTTTGTTCGCGTATTCCCCTTACCCAGCTTCGGGTAAGGCTCGCCTTTCGGCTCGCCAACCCTTCACAACCCTCTCCCCTCTGGGGAGAGGGAAGGGTGAGGGGTAACAGACGCAGCGTGTTGGATACGCCTGCCTCAGCCCGCCCAGACCGGCTTGCCGTTCTCGTGCTTCCACGGCCCGAGATTGAACAGCTTTGCTGCGTTGCCGCCGAGGATGTTGCGCTTCGCCTTCTCGTCGAGGAACGGGATGTCGTAGACCGTGTTCGGCAGGTCGAAGTCCCAGTGCGGGTAGTCGGTGGCGAACATCAGCTGGGTGTCGGCGTGCATGTAGTCGAACGTCGCCTCGAGCATCTTGTGGTTGCGCACCAGTTCGAGCGGCTGCGACGAGAAGAACTGCTCGGAGATGTACTCGCTCGGGAGCCGCTTCAGGAGCGGGCATTCCGACGGGCGCATCATGTATTCGTTGTCGAGGCGCTGCATCAGGAACGGAACCCAGGCGAGGCCGCCCTCGATCCACAGCGTCCGGAGCTTGGGGAAGCGCTCCGGGATGCCATTGATGATCCAGTTCGTCATGTGGAGCATGTTGTAGTACGGGAAGCCGAGCGCATGGACCGAGATGAAGCGGTTCATCTGTTCCATGTACTTGGTGTGCCAGTTGTAGGCGGCATGGAAGGCGAGCGGCTTGCCCATCTCTTCGAGCAGCGCGTAGGTTTTCATGTACTCGTTCTCGTGCACCGCGTTGTAGCGCACGGCAGTGACGAGGAAGCCGACCACGCCCTTGCGGTCGCCGAATTCCTTGACCGCCTTGTAGCACTCGTCGGGATCGTTGAACGGCAGATAGAGCATCGACTTGATGCGCGGCTCGCTCGACAGCACACGGTCGCACAGCCAGTGGTTGTAGGCCTTGGCCAGCGAGATCTCCATTTCGACCTGCGGGTGCAGACCGAGCGACAGCATCGGGGTCGGGAACAGGCAGGTGTAGTCGACGCCCATCGCGTCCATCCAGCGGATGGTCAGCTCGACGTCGCGGCGGCCGTCCTTGAACGACGACTTTTCGAGCCGGCGCGCCGGCGCCCGGGTGATGCGCCCGCCCATGTCCTGATCGTTGGTGCGCTGCGGGAACATCGGCAGGCCCATCGTCTTGTGGAACGTCTTGGCGAGCTGCTTGATGACCGGCTCGTCGATGTACTCGTAGATCTCGCTGAGATGATCGGTCTCGTAGTGGTGCGAGTCGCAGTCGACGATCATGAACTCGCTGTACTTGCGCCGGCGCGCCTGCTGCGCGGCATGGGCCAGGAGCTTCGACGTGTCGAACTCCTGCACCGTCAAACGATGGATGTCGTCGGAGGAAGGCAGTTCCATGATCGTCTCCCGTCGAAAGGATCGAGACGGGCCCGGCACGCGTCTTGTTGTTGTGTCGCGCCGTGGAGCCCGATGAAGCCGGCAAAAGTATCGGCGCCGCCCGACGCCACCGCAACCGCTAAGCGCATGTCTGGAGCTGCGGAAAACCACCGCACCCGTTCACGTGGGACGCAAAAAGTGAAACAGGCGCGCGGTTTCGAGGCGCGTTAGGCTGACCCGATAAGAGCACAAGCTCGGGAGGCAGGGATGTCGGGATCGATCAGCCGCGTGGTCGCGGTGGGCGCGTGCGCGTTGCTGGGTTCGTTACTGGCCGGGAGCGCGTCGGCGCAGGCGCAATCCGTCGAGCAGTTCTACCGCGGCCAGAACCTGCGGGTGCTGGTCGGCTACGGCCCGGGCACCGGCTACGACGTCTATGCCCGCGTGCTTGGCCGCCACATCGCGCGCCACATCCCGGGCGGGCCCACCATCGTCATCCAGAACATGCCCGGCGCGGCCAGCCTCACCATGACCAACAACCTCTACAACGTGGCGCCACGCGACGGCTCGGCGATCGGGCTGCCGGCGCGCGGTCTGCTGATCGAGCCCTTGTTCGGCAACGACAACGCCCGCTACGACGGCCGCAAGTTCACCTGGATCGGCTCGATGAGCCGCGAGGTCGCGACCTGCCTCTCGTGGCGGGGCACCGGCTTCAACCGCATCGAGGACGTGCAGCAACGCGAGATGCTGGTGGGCGCGACCGGCACGGTGTCGCCGTCGTATCTCTTCCCGCAGATTATGAACGGGCTGATCGGCACCAAGTTCAAGGTGGTACCGGGCTATCCCGACTCGGGCGCCGTCGGCATCGCCATGGAGCGCGGGGAGCTCCACGGCTACTGCTCGTTCAGCTGGGGCAGCCTCAAGTCGGCGCGGCGCGACTGGATCGACAACAAGCGGGTGACGATCATGGTGCAGCTCTCGGTGGTCGGCACGTCGGAGCTCAAGGACGTGCCGTCGATCATGAGCTACGCCAGGGACGACGCGACCAAGCAGGTGTTCGAGCTGGTGTTCGCCGACCAGGAGATGGCGCGCCCCGTCGGCGGGCCGCCCGACGTTCCCGCCGACCGCCTCGCGGCGCTGCGCACCGCGTTCATGGCGACGATGAAGGACAAGGAGTTCCTCGCCGACGCCGAGCGCACCGGCATCGAGGTCGACCCGATCGACGGCCCCGCGGTGGCCGCGATCCTCGACCGCCTCTACCAATCCTCGCCGGCGGCGATCGCCACGGTGAAGAAGATCCGTGGCGACTAGGGGCGACTGAATCGCCGCGATCCTCCTCGGGTCTGACGCCTGTCCTTGCGAGAAATCCTCACGAGAACGCGAAGTCGCTCGCCGTCAGGTTGTGGTCGTTGACGACCAGGATGGTGTTCTGCGCATCGAAGGTGATCAGCGACCCGGCCGTGGTATCGGCGATGTGGCTCGTCAGGTCGCCGAAGGTCGCGACGCCGCTGTAGTTCTGCAGCGAGATGTGGTCCTTGCCCGGCTCGAAATCCTCGATCGTGTCGTTGCCGAGACTGGGCTGACTGGCGCGGTCGAAGAGGAAGGTGTCGGCGCCGGTCTGGGCGGTCGGCGCGACCACCGGGGCGTCGCCCCACATCAGGTCGTTGGCCGCGCCGCTGACCAGCACGTCGTCGCCGCCCCTGGCGTGGTCGAGCAGCTCGTGGCCATCGCCGTAGATCTGCGACCCGCCGCCGTTGGCGCCGATCACCGTGTCGTTGCCGCCGATGGCGAAGCCGCTCAGCGTGAAGGCATCGCCGTAAAGCTGTTGCGGGAGAGTTCCGAAGCCCTGCCCCGAGACGACATCGTCGCCGCCGCGGCCATGGTCGGTGATGGTTTGCGCGTCGCCGAAGCCAAACAGGCCGAAGCGGCTGGCGCCGACGATCACCGTGTCGTTGCCGCCGACGGCGTGGTCTTCGATGATTTGCGCATCGCCGTACAGGGTCACGGAGCTGCGACCGATGGCGGTCATCGTGTCGTTGCCGCCGTGCGCGTGGCCGGTGAGGGTCACGGCGTCGCCGACCACGGTCGCGGCGAACACATTGGCGTCGGCGATGAGGTGGTCGTCGCCGCCGGTCGCGTGGTCGGTCATCGTGATGGCATCGCCGATCGCGACGACGTCTCCGGTTATGCTGAACACGTCGATCGTGTCGTCGCCGCCGGCGGCGTGATCCAGGAGCGCGTTCGCATCGCCGATGACCGTGGCACTGCCTGTCAGGGACTGCGCGCCGCCGTGGTCGTGATCGGCCAGATCGTCGGACGTGTCGCCGTAGAGGATCGGTGTCGGCAGAAGGATCGCCATCGTGGTCTCCCCATCGGATGGTTCTCCGCCCAGGGACGCACAGACGGAGTCGCTCTGCTGCCGAGCCACTCTCGGGTGTTTCGCGCCACGGGAGTGGCGGGAAAGTAATGGCAACGCTGGGACGCGACTCGGCCGTTTCGGCGGCGCTCAATCAGCCGTGCGAAGTTTCACTCAGATCGGGCGCGCCCGCGATGAGTGGCGGCCACCACGCTGGAGCGGAGAACGCGACCTTCCTCAGCTCAACAGGAAATCGCTGTTGCCGTAGGTGATGACCGTGTGCCCGGCGCTGTCCGAGGTGGAGTGAAGAGGCGCCGGAGAGCGCTTCGGAGAGTGCGCCCCGGGGCGCGGTGGCGGCGGTCCCCGGGGCGACGGAGGTGATCGGACGGGAATCAGGTCGGGCTCAGTGATCCTTCCACCAGCCACCCTGGAAGCGGTGCGACTCGGGGTCGTAGTCGCTCCCCATCGCGCCGTCGGCATAGGCGTTGGTGTTGGTGCGCGCCACGGCCGGCGCCGCATCGGAGACGACGGCGTCGTTGGTGTGGAGCGCGGCGACATTGGTGGCGGTGGTGGCGGTCCCGCCGGTGGAGCACGCGGCGAGCGCGGACAGGGCGGCCAAAGCGGCCAATGCACGGGTGTTCATGGCTTCCTCATGTCGGATGTCGTGGATTTCGGAATCGATGGGCTGCCTCAGCGGTCCTTCCACCAGGCGTAGCCCGGGCCGGGCCCGACCTTGACGCTGGGGATGCCGCGGACGGTGTCGTCGTCGCTGCGCTGCCATTGCGACGGCGATGGCGACGCGTAGGGCGACACCGCGACGGCGTCGCCGCGCGAGGGCGACGTCATCGCCTGTGCCGACTGCGTCGTGCCCGACGGCGACGTGACGGCGGGTCGGGTGGCTCCAGCGAGATCGTTGGTGTCGCGGGCCAGCGCCGGGAGGGCGGCGGCGGGCGACAGGGCAACAGCGGCGAGAACCGAAAAGATCCGGGTGTTCATAAGAGACCTCACAAGTGACTGCGAGAAGGACGCCGCGGGACCGCGGCGATGGTTTGCCCTTCCGCTTACGGAAGGGGGCGTTCCCCACCCCGGAACTGGAATTCGGCGGATGCGTGAACGGCATGAGCCGTCGGCGAGCCGTGGCGCACCCGTATCGCGGCGACCATCACGTTGCCCAGAAGAACGACGAGACAGCCGATGAAGAACGCCGCAGTGTCGCTGTCGCGCGGCAGGACCGCCGGCAGCAGCAGCGCGGCGAGCGCACACCACGCCAGCAGGTCGACGGCGAGCACGTCGTCGTCGACGAACAGGCCCCAGAGTTCCTTGAGCAACGGCTTCATGACGTTCCCACGCTCCTTCAACGCAAAACCTGCGTCCGCGGCGGGCGGGCGGCCGCGATACCTGCGAGGAGCAGGCATGCGGCCTTTGCAACGATGGCGGAACCGCGCCGGGCCACGTGGATTCAGACGGCAAGCCGAGCGGAAATATTCCGGATGCCGAGTGGCCGGATCACGAAGCCCGACGCGGCGGATGATGCAGGGCGAGGCCCTGCGGAATGGTAGCGCGACTAGGGCTTCCGCAACTCGGGGGAGAAGGTGATCGTGCGCGCGGGCGTGCCGGAGCCGGCCGCGACGGCGCGGTTTTCATTCACCGATCGAAGAGCCGGATCAAGGCGCCGTCGCGAGTCCATACGGCGCGAGTCCCAGCACATTATGCCGCCGGTACTCGTTGACGTCGGTCGGGATGCCGTCGAAATCGGACAAGAATATTTTTATCTCGGGCGCGAATCCGTATGGCTCGAGGGGCATCGCGCTTAGGTATGTCGGGATCCGACCTCGCGGCAAGATGCGCAAGTGGAGGATATTCCTGTTACTCGCAGTAAAGAATGTCTCGGCATTCAGGATGCGATAGATCCGCATCGGAAAGCGCGTCCCGGGAACCTGAAGCTCCGTGACGAATTCCAGATCCATGTGCCCGCGCAAGGCTTTGAACGAAGCGAATGTTGCGCTCAGTCGCATCGTGTCGAGCCACACTCCCTTGTACCCGAGGTCTCGATAGGATCGCGTGGTCTCCGTCGGGTACGCTTCCGCAGGATCACGACGCGCCGCGTTCGCAGCGTTCGTCGCGCACAAAATCGCGGCGACGATAACAGCACCAACGCGGCGATTCACCGGAACCTCCTCTCGCGTCGCGGGATCGCCTACTCAGCGGTCGAACAACTGCAGGAAGTGCGGGTAGGCGCCCATCGGATGCGCGGGACCGACCGCCTGCGCCGCGCGCACGTGACGCGGCGAAAGCTCGGCGATCGACGAGCAGCCCAATAGCGCCAGCGTCATGCGGATCTCGGTCTCGAGGAGTTCGAGCGCGCGCTCGAGTCCTTCCTGGCCGCCGGCAGCGAGCGCCCAGCCCTGCAGCTTGCCGATGCCGACCGCGCGGGCACCCAGCGCGAGTGCCTTCACCACGTCGGTGCCGCGGCAGAAGCCGCCGTCGATGACGATCTCGGCCTGTCTGCCGACCGCGGCGACGACCTCGGGCAGGATGTCCATCGCCCCCATGCCGTGGTCGAGCTGCCGACCACCATGGTTCGAGACGTAGACGACGTCGACGCCGCGATCGACGGCGAGCTGCGCGTCCTCGGCCGTGGCGATGCCCTTGACGATGATCGGGAGCTTCGTGCGGTCCTTGCAGCGGGCGATGAAGTCCCAGGTGATCTCCGCCTGGTGCTTGAACTCCTGCTCCTGGCGCACGTTGCCGATGTTGGCGCGCGCCACGAACTCGCGCCGATTGAATCTATTGATGAGGTCGCGCTCGCGGCGGCCGTACCAGGCGACGTCGACGGTGACGCACAGCGCCTTGTAGCCGCCCGTCACCACGCGATCGAGGACGTCGTCGACCCACGCGCGGTCGCCGCGCACGTAGAGCTGGAACACTTTGGGCCCCGGCCCGAGCCGGGCCGACTCGTCGAGCCCCGGCGACGACACCGTCGAGATGAACGGGATCGAGCCGAAGGTCTCGGCCGCCTTCACCACCGGCACAGCGGCGCCGGGGTTCATGAGGTGCAGCGAGCCGATCGGCGCGAGGAACACCGGGATCCGCATCGGGATGCCGAGCAGCGTCGTCGTCGCGTCGACCTCGGCGACGTCGTTGAGGACGCGCGGGCGGAAGGCGAGCGTGTCGAGGGCGAGACGGTTGCGCCGCAGCGTCGTCTCCGACTCGGCGCCGCCCGACAGATAGTCCCAGGTCTGCGGCGAGAGCCGGCGCCGCGCCTCGACGGCGATCTCCTGAAGCGTCCTCAAGTCGTCGAGTGCCACGGTGAGTCCCCCTGACTTTCTTTCTGCGTTCCTCGCGCCTGCGCGAAGCGCTTGGAAGTTACGGCAATCTCCGGACTTTCAACAAGGCCCGATGGACGTGCTCTTGCTTGGTCATTTCTCCACAGCACCCCGCGCGTTTCTCCACACCCCCATTACGCGTGCTCGCGCGCACAGGCAGCATGGTCTCGTCCCACTTGGGAGGAGAACCATGGCGACACCGAGAGAAGGCCAGTTAGCAAGGATCGCGAGATTGATGAAGGACCCGCGCTACTGGAACAAGAAGCATCCCGAAAATCCGGAAGCGTTCAAAAACGTCCAGCGCGCGTTCGAGGATGCGTATCCCGAGTCAGCACCGGAGTCCGATACCACCGAGGGCACCGTTCACGTCCGCGCCTACACACGGGTCGTGGACGGGAAGGAAGTTGAAGTATCCGCGTACGACCGTACGCAGCAGATCGCGCTGCGTGGGTTGCCACTGCCGAATACCGGCCGGCGAGGTGACGTCGAGGACGTTAAATCAAGCAACGCGTTCCATGACAAAACTCAGTACGAGCTCGCGGCGATTTTGCGGTCGCAAGGGTACAGGGTGGAGACCGACGTTTGGGTGAAGATTATCGACGACGGATATTTTCAAC
>Ga0310811_10001463_pt1 | contig 29693 bp, 40 predicted proteins | sample YCmetagenome_FD_207642 | JGI IMG/M metagenome (GOLD analysis project Ga0310811, IMG submission 207642) | Soil microbial communities from experimental microcosm in Duke University, North Carolina, United States - YC | ecosystem: Engineered > Artificial ecosystem > Soil microcosm > Unclassified ...
GATGGAGCGTGCTCCACACTGGTGCATACGCGCATCCCCCACTATGCCCACACACTCTAGCGTGCCCTGATTGATAACCACCATTATGTCAACTCGTTGATTATTAACGCTTATTTTGACCATGGACCATCGGAAAGAGGACCCAAACCGCATGGATTCCCGCCCCGCCTTGTCCGCCGCCGCAACCATCACCCCCAACAAATTTTTCTGGTACAGTAGGGAAACGTTAGGTAATCCCTAACAAGGATGCAATTGACCGCAAAGAATGGGAGGCGATTCGGGCTTAGTTGGGGGGGTGTGTGGATAGAGTGGAACTCACGTTCAGGCTGCGACAGTTGGGGCTGAAGAAGCCAGCGTTTGCGAAGTTGTTGGGGATGAGTGAGAGCACGGTGTATCAGTGGGGCGAGGTGCCGCAATACGCGGTGGCCTTGCTGGAGGCGCTGGAGGAAGCGGCGCGGTGGAAGAGGAGGAGTGAGAGATGAATTCAGCATGGAACCTGTACTTGGCGCTCGGGTTGGAGTTTGAGCCGTGGACGAAGTGGCCGAAGCGTGGGAAGCCGGTGAACCGGCCCGCTGGCAGCAAGGTGGAGCGGACGTTGAAGAAGCACCGGGCGGTGAAGGCAGCGTGGCGCGATGCGGCGGGGGCGAGATGACGGTACTGGAGAAGTTGGACAATGGCCGGATATTCGGGGTGGAGTTGACGCGGGATTACACGCGGGCGCTCTTCAGTGAGCGGTGTGATGACCACTTCAAGCTGCATCTCACGAAGTACGAGATGAACCTGTTGATCTACGAGTTGCAGTGCCTGCGAAACGAAATGGAGGAGGACGCGTGAACCCGGAAAACGAAGCGAAGGTGGCGTTGGATTTGGATGCACTGCGTATGGCGCTGGTGCTGGTGATGGATGCGCAGCGTGGTGCGAGGATAGCGTACAGCCGGGATGACAAGACTGCGCAGTGGGCGTTATCTATTCTGCGGTTTATGGGGTATGACGTGGCGACAAATATTTCGGCTGAAAAATTGCTGGAGATATTTATTTCGCTACCGGGCGAGGATCACAGTGGATGACGATTTTCTGGCGTGGTGCATTATCGGCTTAATCGCATTTGCGTTTATCGGTGAGTTAATCAGGGAGATGCTATGAATACGAGCTACGAGATTGAATTGCGGGATACATTCGCAGGTAAAGCGATGGAAGCGCTGATAACCGACTTCGACATGAACGATCTGGATCGCGAGTGTTACGCCAACGATTTCGTGGATGCGAAACAGGCCGATATCGCCCGCATCTCGTATGAGATGGCCGACGCCATGCTGAAGGCGAGGCTGAAATGAACGCGAAAGAAGCACGCGCGATGACGGATGTGGTGAGGGCGAAGAAACACCGCAAGCCACTCGATGACGCGTTGGAGATGATCGAACGAGCGGCATCACAAGGCAATCATGGGGTGAGGGTGTTTGCGGACGCGAACCAGATGTCGTTGAAGGTTGCTGAGTTCGAGATGGCGCTGCGCGATCTAGGCTACAGCGTGAGGCGCGAGCAAGACAGAGTTACAGGGATGTGGCACACAACGGTATGGTGGTGAACTATGAACGAAGGATGGAAGTGCCCCGGTTGCAATCTGATCTACGCGCCCACGGTGAAGTCGTGCTCGTGCCAGCAGGTGCAGAATATCTCGGTGCAGAATATCTCTCATCACACACATGGCGTCACAGTAGGGAAAGGCGGTTTCGCTACCCTCACTGAGAACGAAATCAACGCGGCAATCAAATCACGATGAACCCGAATTGGGCGAAGCGACACATACTGGATCGGCTTGCTCACGGCGTGCCGATCCAGACCATTTTGAACCCACCCCCGCCGAAGATCGAAGTCATAGACCCGGTGGACGGGTCCGCACGCGAGGTGGATGATCCCGACTGGACGCCACCGGACCTGCCCGACTGGACCAAGGTCGTGGAGTGGTTGAAGGACGAAGCATTCAAGAAGGAATGGGAGCACGCACGCAAGCTCGGGGCGGCGTACAACGCCGACGAGCTAATCGTGCTGAAAAACAAGCTAATGAACGAGCACGATCCACGCATGGCCAGCAAGTACAAGGTCATGATGGAGATGGTCAAGACGGCAGCGATGTGGGGCGACAGCAAGTACAGCGATCGCACCATTAGCGAGCAAGTCAACACAGCACCACAAGCCCCAGAGGTGGTGCGGTCAAAAATAGCGCAACTAGAGCGCGAACTGGGAATTGGGCTTTCACAAGGCGTAGTCGATGTCGAAGTGCGAGAAGTGAAGCAGGCAACCCCTGCCCAACTCGCGCATCGGGAGAAGCTACGCGCTCTCGCGGCAGCGAGAAAGGGTAAGCCCCGTGTCCCTCGAAAACCGACTAGCGAAACTTGAAGAACTCAAATACCTGAAGCGGTATTACAGTCTCTACGGGTACAAGCCATACCCGAAACAGATCGAGTTTCACAACGAAGGCTCCCGCTACCGGCAACGTTGCCTGATGGCGGGTAACCAATTGGGTAAAACGTATGCAGCGGGCTGCGAAACGGCGTGTCACCTTACGGGTCTGTACCCAGACTGGTGGGAGGGAAAGAAGTTCGAGCGTGCGACGCGTGGTTGGGCAGGTAGTAAGAACGCGGATGTGGCACGGGACGGTGCTCAACGTATTCTTCTTGGACCCACAAATGCTCTCGGGACGGGGACAATCCCCAAAGACCGCATCCTCGATATCAAGAAAGCGCGAGGCGTACCAGATGCCGTCGAAAGCGTTCTGGTCAGGCACACCTCCGGGGACCAGTCTCTACTGGTTTTCAAAGGTTATCTCGACGGTCGCGAGGCTTGGCAGGCAGAGACACTTGACTTTGTATGGTTCGACGAAGAGCCGCCAGAGGATATTTACTCCGAAGGTCTCACTCGGACCAACAACACACGTGGCATTGCATATCTCACGTTCACTCCGCTTATGGGCATGACGAAGGTCGTGCTCCGGTTCTGGAACAAGGAACCGGGCACGATTTTGGTCATGATGACGATCGACGATGTTGGACACTACAGCGATGAAGAAAGGGCGGAAATTGTACGGGCCTACCTACCTCACGAGCGTGATGCGCGTAGCAAGGGCATCCCCACGTTCGGATCGGGCAAGGTGTTCACAACGGACGAGGATTTCCTTCTTGAGCCGCCTCTGGTTGAGATTCCGGATCACTGGCCTCAAATCATTGGCCTTGATTTCGGATGGGATCACCCCACGGCAGCAAGCCGGATTGTCATCGACCCCGAAAATGACATCTACCATTTGGCGTCTGCGTACCGGCAGCGGCAGCAAACACCTGTTATTCATGCGTCTGCCATTAAGAAATGGGGCAATTGGATTCCTGTCGCTTGGCCGAAGGACGGACTGCAAACGGACAAGGGTTCTGGCCTACAACTGGCGCAAATCTACCGCGACGAAGGGCTTGCCATGCTTTCGGAGTACGCGCAGTTCCCAGATAAGCGGGGCAACGGCGTCGAAGCGGGCCTCATTGAGATGCAGCAGCGCATGGACGATGGCCGGTTCAAGGTCAGTAACCAACTGCGTGACTGGATCGACGAGTACCGGATGTATCACCGGATCGACGGTAAAATCAATGCAGTGAATGAAGACTTGATTTGCTCTACGCGCTACGCCGTCATGATGGCGCGCTACGCGCAAAGTGGTCAGATGCACAACGCCATCTCTGACCGCTGGAGGAAAGGAAGGGGCGGTAACGGCGCATCATGGATGTCAGACTAAGAGGTGAGAAATGCAGCTAGACGAGTACGAAAAGATTCAACCCACGGTAGTTGTCGATGGCATGAGGTTCAACGTGCCGAACTCGCACATCGCGTGGCGCGTGCAGACGATATACACGAAGGAATCGGACACGGTTGCGTGGATTCAGGGCATGAAGGAAGGCGAGGTGTTCTACGATGTCGGCGCCAACATCGGCCTGTACACCATGCTCGCGGCAAAGCAAGGGCTGCACGTGTTTGCGTTCGAACCGGAAAGCCAGAACTACGCGGTGTTGATCCGCAATCTGGCCTTCAACACGCCGATGACGAACAAGGCCGTGGCGTTCCCCTTCTGCATCTCGGACGAACAGCGCATTGACACGCTGCGCCTGTCCAATCTCATGGCAGGCGGTTCATGCCATTCCTTCGCGTCAGACCTCAACTACAAGCGCGAAGAGAAACAATGGGCTTACAAGCAAGGCACGGTCGGGTTCACGCTCGATTCACTGGTTTTCGAATGCGGATTGCCGACGCCTCACCATATCAAGGTGGATGTCGATGGATTCGAAGACAAGGTGGTGGCGGGCGCGGCGAAACTTCTACCGAGCGTGCAGAGCGTACTTCTCGAACTGGATAGCGCGAACGCTGACCATATGCGTATCCGCGATCGTCTGGTTGATATGGGGTTTGTCACCGATGAACAGCAAATCGAACTCGCCCGAAGGAAACAAGGTCCCTTTACTGGGATCGGGAACATCATCTTCAAACGGCCCTCCGGGACCGTTCAGGAAGCCGAGGGTGCAGCGCAGAACGCCGTTGCAGATTGATTGCTCGCATGACTGGGGCAGTTGGATCGCCCGGAATGACGAGGAAGGCCGCTGGACTCTGTACCAGCGGCTTTGTCGCAAGTGCGGCTACATGGAAACCAAAGCAGTGAGGGCACTCAAGTGAGCGTCACAGAATCGTTGATCTACAACATCATGAACACGCCGATTCGGGACTATCCGTTTCCGCACTTCTACGCGAAGAATGTGTTCCCGGAAGGCATCTACGCCGACATCCAGCAATGGCTCGACGAGACGCACGATTTTCGCCCTCTGGCGGGCGGATATCAGCATCGCACCTTCACCGACGAGCTACCGCCGTTCCTCGCAGAACTGAACGCCGCGCGCTTTCCGAAGGCGATGATGCAGTATTTCTGGTACCAGTACGGCCAGCGGTACCCGAATCAGGACCGACCCAATTTCAACGCGGAATGGCGCTTTATCCGTGACGAAGAGGGCTACGCGATCGGGCCGCACACGGACGCGCCGCGCAAGGTCATGAGCCTGCTTTTCTACCTACCAAAGCACTACGACGATTTTGATCTGGGCACGAGCGTTTTTGTCCCCACCGATGGCAAAAAAACGTGCGAAGGTGGACCTCACCACCCGTTTGAGGGGTTTCAGAACGTTTTTACGGCCCCTTACGAGCCAAATTCGTGTTTTGGCTTCTGGAAAACGAAAAATTCGTGGCATGGGGTCGAAAAAATCCCTCGAAAAGTCCGCCGTGACGTGCTTCTTTTCAACATTTATGAGGCAGCGAGGGAAAATTCCCCTAAAATTGTGCTTCCGTGAGGATTTTTCTCGTGAGGAACACAAAAAATGCCACTCAGTCAGGAAGATTGCCGCAAACAAGCGGTGGATCGGCTCAAAAGCTCAGAGGGGCATTGCGGGGAGTGGCATAAAGCGGCTCGCGATGACTTCGACTTTGTAGCGGGCAATCAATGGACGGCAGAGGACGAGGCGATTCTTAAGGACCAGAATCGCCCTGTCGTCGTCTTCAACTATTCCGAGAAGATGATCGACGCCGTGTGCGGCGCCGAAGTCTCGAACCGGCAGGAAGCCACCTACAAGTGCCGCACGCTCGGCATGGACGCGGTAGCGCAGACAATGACCGCTGCATCCAAGTGGGTGCGCGACGAATGTCAGGCCGCAGACGAAGACACAGACGCGTTTCGTGACGCGCTTATCTGCGGCATGGGTTGGACCGAGATGAAGATGGACTACGCGGAGAACCCGGACGGGATGCCCGTCATGCCGCGCATCGACCCCATTGAAATGCGTTGGGACCCGGCTGCGGTGAAGCCCGGTTTGTCGGATCGCCGTTGGGATGCCCAAGGGGTCTGGATGGACAACGACCTGATCAAGATTCGCTGGCCGGATGCCGAAACATCCGGCGCTGGCGACGATAGTTCAGACGGCAACTTGCGGCACATCCAGCAAGGCAATCGCTACGATCCCAACAACCAAAGCACCAACGACAATCAAGACGACAAGCGGATCAATCAGACCCGTGTCTGGAGCTATCAGTGCTGCCAGAACGAGGTCTATTACCGCGTCGATGATGGAGACGGCCAGATTCAGGACGTGGACGCTAAGACGTTCGGCAAGATCAGGAAGGCGCTCGATCAGCACGGTTTGAAGTACGTCAGGGCGTGGAAGAAGGTCTATTACCACATGTTCCTGACGGACGGTGAGGACGGTTCCGTGCTCCAGTTCGGCCCGTTGCCGATCCAGAAGGGCTTTACGCGCCACTGCATCACGGGCAAGCGTGATCGCAACAAGAACCAGTGGTATGGCCTCACGCGCGTCATGAAGGACCCGCAACGGTGGGCCAACAAGTGGCTCTCGCAAATCATGTACATCATCAACTCGAACGCCAAGGGCGGGTTGATGGGTGAGACGGGCGCGTTCAAGGACATCCGCAAGGCGCGGGAGGACTGGGCCTCGCCGGATCGCATCATCGAACTGAATGAAGGCGGCATTAACAAGATCAAAGAGAAGACGGCGGCGGCATATCCTGCTGGCCTCTCTCAGTTGATGGAATTCGCCCTCAATTCGCTCCCGCAAGTTACCGGTATCAATCTGGAAGCACTGGGATTGGCCGATCGCGATCAGGCGAACGTGCTGGAGCAAAGCCGCAAGCAAGCGGCGTATGGTTTGCTCGCGCCGATCTTTGACTCGCTGCGTCGCTATCGCTTCGCGCAAGGCCGGATGCTCTTCTATTTCATCCAGAAGTTCATCTCGGACGGGCGCCTGATCCGTGTGGTGGGTCCGGGAACAGAGCAAGTGGTCCCGCTTCTGAAGGCACCTGACGCGTTTGAGTTTGATGTGGTGGTGGATCAGTCGCCGAACGCACCGGACACGAAGACGCAGACGTGGCAAGCGCTCATGCAACTGGTACCGGCTGCGCTGAAGGCCGGTATGCCCGTTCCGCCGCAGATTCTGTCGTATGCACCGATCCCCACGTCACTGGCCACGGAGTGGCAACAGTACATGGAGCAGGCGAAGCAACAGCAAATCCCGCCGCAAGTGCAGCAACAGATGGAAGAGATGCAAAAGCAGGTTCAGCAACTGACGCAAGAGAACCAAGCGATCAAGCAGGACAAGCAAGAGAAGATCATCGAGGCTGAGACGAAGCAGCAACAGATGCAGTTCGAGATGATGCTGAAAGAGAAGGAAGTCGAGCACGACATGATGATGAAAGAGATGGAACTGCGTGCGAAGTTGGGTATGCAGGCCGTGGAAATCGATGGAAAGATGTCGTTGGAGGACCAGCGCGCGAAAAACGAAGCAGCGCTGCAAGAGAAGCGTGTCAACAACGATATGGAGAACTCGAAGAAGTCTACGGAAGGCCAACTGCGCATCAAGGCGGCGCAATCTGGCGTCAAGTCGGGCAAGGATGGCACGGTCAAGATGCAGATGGACAACACTGAAGTCGTGGATGCACTTAATAAGGTCACCACAACGTTCAGCGGCGCTCTCGAAAAGATCGTGAAGCAGATGAACGCGCCGAAAAAGGTTGTGCGGGACAAGTCTGGGGCTGTGGTGGGAGTGAAAACAGGAGAGGTGTGATGGCGAGCTACAAAAAGATGTACGAGGCCGCGATGGACGAAGCCAAGCGGCTACAAGAGCAAATTCAGGCCATGTCGAAAATCGACAACATGTGCGCTGAACTGTCGGATCAGGATGCACGCGATTTCGTGTTGCATTTCGCTGATCGGTGTGAAAACCGCGCAGAGGTGCTTCTGCTGATGCGTGTCGCAAACAAATTGGGGGCTTAAATGGCTTGGGAAGACGTACCTGCTGATGTCGATGCTTTCTTTCAAACCGGTGAACTACCTAAAGGCTCTGGCGATGAACCTCCGGCGTCGTCTTCGCAGACCGAAGATCAAGTCGAAACGGGGTCTTCTGTTGAAGCGGCGACTTCTGTTGAAGCGGCGGTTACGCCTCCCGCTGAGTCATCGACGGTCACCGAACCGGCACCGCAGGCGCCGACGAATCCTTATGCGGAAGAGCTTATTCGCCAGCAGCAAGCGACTCTGGACCGGCTCACGAAGCAGCTTGCGGACATGCAGAAGGCTCAAGCTGATGCCGCCGCTGAAGCGAACAAGCCCGCGCCGATCGATCCGGAGAAGGACCCGCTTGGGTACCTGACGCAGCAAATCAAGGCGGTCGGTGATCAAGTCGAGGCCATGAAGACGGCCCAGACGCAGGCACAGCAAGAGACGACGCAGCAAGCACAGCAACGCCAGTTTATCGAGTCGGTGAACACGCAGATTGAAGCGTTCAAAGCGAAGCAACCTGACTATCTGGACGCCTACAACCACCTTGTGGGCTTGCGCACGGCAGATTACAAGCTGCGTGGCCTGACGGAGCAACAGATTCAGCAAGCCATCGGCGCAGAGGAGATGCAAATCCTCCAAGGGGCCGCTGCACAGCGGAAAAACCCGGCTGAACTGGTGTATGCGCTTGCTAAACAGTACGGATATCAGCAGAAATCCACTCAGGTTGTGCCTCCTGAGAAAAAGGCTGAATCGAAACTCGACATTATCAAGAAAGGATTGGAAACTACGGGTGCTGATCGCGGCGCACCACCGCCCACCTACTCAACGGAGTCGTTGAAGGAGATGTCGGGCGCGCAACTGACTGATGCCGTGGCGAATCACTGGGAAGAGATGTTCGGGCGTTCCGGCAACAAAGGTATCTTCTGATAGGAGCCAGTCATGGCAAGCGGTTACGTGCAAGTACCCCCGGATTCGACGGGAAAGAAGGTTGACTGCACCTCGATTTCATCGGGTGCTGTGCGACAGGTCATCGTCGTGGGGGACCCGACAACGAGTTCGGGTTTTGCGACAGTCACTGGCGGCAAGCTGAATGTGAACGCGTCTGTCGGCACGGTCACGGTTCAGGGCCAAGTGTCGGTGACGGGTTCCGTTGCCATCTCCAACAACATCAACGTGTCGGCGATGCCCGCCGTCAACATCTCGTCGATGCCCAACGTCACGATCGGCTCACTGCCGAACGTGAACATCTCGGCAACGGCGAACGTGGCGATCACGAATAAGCCTACCATAGACGGCATCAGCAAGACGGTGCTCGTCGCTGGCGTGCAAGGTGTTGGCACGTCTGGTACCGGTAACTGGCCGGTGCTTGTTGGTGGTCTGGACGGCGGTGATACCGGTAACGTCCACATGGCCAAGGTGGACTCGTCGGGCAACTTCTGGGTCCAAGGCACGGTGAATATCTCGTCGATGCCTGCGATCACGGTCAGTGTCGGCCCGATTACGACCATCGACAAGATCAGTCAGACGGTGCTGTGTGCGATCACGAATGCGATCAACATCTCGTCGATGCCTGCCATCTCGATTGGTCCGATCAGCACGATTGACAGGATCAGTGCCACGGTGACCGTTGCTGGCTCGGTGACGATCGCGAGCGGTGCCATCGACATCTCCAGCATGCCGAAGGTGACGGTGAGCGGTACTGCGCTGATTGCCGGTGCGGTCACGATCGCATCGACGGTGACGATCGCGGGTACGGTGGCCATCTCGGGCACGGTACCGGTATCAGGCACCATCGACAAGATCAGCGCGGCTGTGGTGCTCGCGGCAGGCACGGCGAACATCGGCTTTATCAACAACATCTCGGCAACCGTCCTCGCGGCAGTCACGGGTACCGTGAACATCTCGGGTACGCCAAGTGTTGTGCTGGCTGCGGGTACCGCCAACATCGGCACCCTGAACGGCATCAGCGCGACGATCCAAGCGCAGATTGCGGGTGTGGTCCGCGTAAACATCGAAGGCCAGTCCGCTGGCTACACGATGTACGTGCAGGGTGGCATCTCCGAAGGCATCTCCGCGACGGCGGGCAATGCGCCCGTCCTGATGGGTGGTCGGGTCAAGACGTCCATCTCGTCCACAGTCGGCAGCAAACTCGCGCGGTGGGCATGGTTCGACAAGGCCGGTCACCAAATCGTGCAGATGAACGCAGCGTGCCTGCCGCCGTCTGCCACGCATGGGCCGAAGTCGGTCACGTTGTCGGCGTCGGCGAATACAGTGCTCGTGGCCTCCGCTGGCACGGCGTGTATCTTCGTCGATTCGATCCTCATCACTGGCAATCTGGCGGCGGTTTCGCGCTGCGATGTGTACACGCAGAACAACTCTGCCGCACCGGAAATCTCCGGCTATGTCGGCATTGGCGGCGGGGGCTTCACGCACAAGTTTGATCCGCCGTGGCAAATCTCAGCAGGACAACCGTTGGTTGCCCGTCTGAAACCGAGCGCATCCGCGCAAGTAATCGCGACGGTCCATTTCCACGTTGGACCCAACTAAGGAGCAAATCATGGCAGCGAAGATGAATACGACGAAGCGCATCTCTTACGGCGGTGGCGCGGCGGCGACTGGCAAGACGGTTCCCGGACCCAAGTCGGTGCGGGGTGGTGGCACCACGGCGGGTGGCCCTAGCGGGAAGATGCAGAACACGGGTGGTGGCGGCTTTGGTCGCGCATCGGGCATCTCCAAGAAGGGCGGAAAGGGGTGCTAAATGCCTTACTCACAGTTCCTAGTCCTGACGGCAGGGACTTCGGTTGTCATTCCTTCCACCTTCAATATCAACGATAACCAGATCGAGTGTATTGGGGGTGGGAGTGGTGGCAACAACGGCCTCGGATTCACGGGCGGCGGCGGCGGCGCGTATGCGGCTGTCGTCAACGCTGCGGTGACTGCCGGGGCAACGTGGTCCTATTCCGTTGGTGCGTCCGGGGCTGGAGGTCCGCAAGGCTCTGCGGTTGCTTACGGCACTGCCGGTGGTATTTCGTTTTTTGGCGGTTCAAGCATTAGCGATGCCGCGTGTATCTGCGGCGCTGTCGGCGGCAATCCCGGAAGCGGCGGTGGTCCGGGCGGATTGTCATCCGATTGCAAGGGAACGATCAAGTTCTCTGGCGGCGACGGCCAATCGTCCACGGTGTTCTGCTCTGGCGGCGGTGGCGCGGCGGGTCCCGGTGGCTCGGGAAAGATCGGCGGTGACTCTCTCTCGCAATCAGGTGGCGGCGGCGGCGGTGGCGCTGGCGGTTCGAGTGCCACTGTCGGCGGCGGTTCAGTATCGAGCGGCAACGGCGGCGCGGGCGGCGCAGGTCCAGCGGGCACAGGTGGTGGTGCTGCTGGCACATCCGGGACGCCTGCGGGCGGGACTGGCTCAAACGGTGGCGGCGGTGGTGGTGGTTTCGGTGCCAACCCATATCCGGGATCAAACGGTAAGGGTGGAAACGGCGGCGCGGGCACTGACATGGCCGGTGGCGCGGCGGGCGCGGGCGGTGGTGGCGGCGCTGCGGGTTGCGGCAATGCTACAAACGCGAACTCCACTGGCGGCAATGGTGGTGACTTCGGCGGCGGTGGCGGTTCCGGTGGATACACGACCACAACCGATTCGACGAACGTTGCGGCTGCTGGCGGCAACGGGGGGCGCGGCGTGATCGTGCTCTCGTGGAACCTCTCTGCTGGCGGCGCCGTATCCGCTGCGTTGGGCTTCAAAAACCTTCTGGGCGTAGGAACGTGACATGCTTCTCGCGCTGTGGGCAGACTTCTGGAACCTCGCAGACTGGGTTCCCGCGCCGCCTCCTGTCGTCATCCCAGAGCCGACAGAGGGTGGGCACGGTCATTACGAGCCTCGGCGCGACCACGAATGGTGGGATGAATATGAGACGATGCTGCGGCGTCATCATCCTGCCGAAGTGGAGGAGCACGCACCGGCAGCGGTCAAGCGGGCGGCGAGCCAGCGGAACGCGCTGATCGCGAAGGCGCGGACGCATCGCCCGCCCAGTATCGAGTCGTTGCGGGCGGTCAACGCCAAAATGGAAGCCCTCTCTTTGCAAATTGAGGAATTCCGTCTACAATCCGCCGATGAAGATGCGCTATTGGCGATTCTTCTCTCATAGGGCAGCCTAATCGTGACGATAGGTGGACCCGTCAACCGTGATGGTCGATATTGCGTGCCGCGAGAGGCGCGTGACTTTGACTTGGTGCGACCATCATGGCAACCACTTCCTTTGCAACAGGCGATCCGCTTGCCGTAAAGCTGTGGTCGAAGAAGATGGCGGTCGAGGCATTGAAGCAGACGTGGGCCTATCGGTTCATGGGACGCGACGATAACTCGGTCATCCAGATTTTCGACGAAACCAGCAAATCGGACGGCGATCGTATCCGTATCCCTCTTCGTCGTCTTCTCGTTGGCGCTGGCGTTGCCGGTGACCAGACGTTGGAAGGCAATGAAGAAAGGATGAACTACTACAGCGATGACTTGTACATCAACCAACTGCGCCACGCGGTTCGGGAAGGTGGCAAGTTCACGCGTCAACTGGTCCCGTTCGACATCCGCGAAAACGCGCGTGCCGCACTACAAGACTGGTGGGCTGATCGCTTCGACACGTGGTTCTTCAACCAAATCTGTTCGAATCTGGCAGTGACGGATACCCGCTACACGGGTATGCAGGCCACGATTCAGGCGGACACCAACCACATCGTCAATGCCAACGGCTCGGGCGGCGTGGGTTCGCTTTCGGCGTCGAATACGTTCTCGCTTTCGCTGATCGACACCTGTGTTGAGCGTGCGAAGACGGGCGACATTCCGATTCGCCCGATCATGATCAATGGTGAAGAAAAGTACGTCATGTTCCTGCATCACTACCAAGTGACGGACCTGCGTACCAACATCTCCACGGGTCAATGGCTGGACATCCAGAAGGCCGCGATGATGGGGGGCAACGTCAGCAAGAACCCCATTTATACCGGCGCGCTCGGTGAGTACAACGGCACGATTCTCCATGCCAGCAACCGTGTTCCGAACTCTGTTTCGGGCAGCGCGGCGGCTGCGGTGGCGAACACGAAGGCCGCTGCATTCTGCGGCGCTCAGGCTTGCGGACTCGCATTTGGCCGCGACAATGGCCCGGAACGGTTCTCGTGGGTTGAAGACTTCTTCGACTACGACAACCAGTTCGGCGTCGCTGCTGGATCGATCGCCGGTCTGAAGAAGATGGTGTTCAATTCCGCTGACTTCGCCGTGATCCAAGTTAACACTTGGGCTGCGGCTCACTAAGCGGGGGATGAAATGGCTACCTTCACTTCTACGGCTTGCCAAACGTCGAGCGGCGGATTCTTCCTGAACCCGCCCCGCTACATCGAAAACGGTGTGGTGGCGCGTTCGGCCTCGTACACGAAAACCGCTGCTGAATCGGCGGGTGATGTCTACCTCATGTGCCCGGTACCGAAGGGTGCACAGATTGTGGACGTGATCCTTCAGCCGACAATGGGCGGCGGATCGGTGACGATGAATTGCGGCGATGCTGGCTCTGCCACGCGCTACGGTTCGTTGTCGTGCGCGGCTTCGATTGCGGTTCACGCTGCTGCTGGCGTCGGGTACTCGTACTCGGTTGATGACTCGATCAAGCTCACGGTCGGTACGGCCACTTCCGCTTCGGCGGTCGGCTCGTTCCGTCTCACTGTGCTGTATCAGTTCGACAACGCCACGGACGGTAACGGCTAAAGAGTCACCTCTCGCGGTTGGAATAAGCCCCAGATCGCGACTTCACCCTTCCACCTCACGGTGGAGGGGTTTTTTGCATTTTGAGCTAGAATTTACGCAAATAACTTATGAGGTGAGTATGAATATCGAGATGTATCTTCCTGATCGCGCCCTAAATGAATTGGTGGGCGTACCGATCCAGAAGAAGGTCCAAAACCCATTCTGGCAGGCCACGGAGATGGACAAGGCGGGCGACCATGACGGCGCGCAGCGCATCTATCATGAGTTGTTGGCCCCCGACTTCAACGACGCTGTAGTGCTCGGCGCGCTCGGCATGAGCTACGCCATTCAGGGCAATCAAGGCGTGGCGTTCACGTGTTTGACCAAGGCGCTGAACCTGTTCGACGAACGGTTCGCAGACGACTTGCGCAAGCACGGGATCAAGTTCGCGGAGAAGGCGCCCCCCGGCAAAGACACGTTCCTGACGCAGAAGAAAGCTGAACTGATGAACGCGATCGGTACCTGCTACAAGCAAGAGAACGTGATCGACAAGGCCCGCTACTGGTTCGAGAAGTCGCAGAACACGTTGAGCCGAATCAGCGCGGACGTGCAGAACAACCTCGCCACGCTCTACATCAACGAAGGCTCGCCTGAGAAGGCGATGTCCTATCTGAAGGCTGCGCTTGACGCGGAACCGAACCACCCGCAATCACTGTGGAACCTCTCGCTCTGCTATCTGGAGACTGGCGACTATGAAAAAGGCTTTGCTCTTTATGGCAACGGTAAGCGTGCTGCTGTACGCAGTGAGCGCAACTACTCGAACACGGGGCCGACTCCTGAGTGGGACGGAACTCCCGGCAAGACGGTCGTTGTGTACGGGGAGCAAGGCATTGGCGACGAAATCATGTTCGCGTCCATGCTCCCGGATGCACTGAAGGACTGCAAGGAAGTCATCTTCGAATGCCACACGCGGTTGAAGGAACTGTTCAAGAACAGTTTCCCGGCGGTCGATTGCTACGGCACTCGTGAGGAAACCCAAATTAAATGGGTGCTCGGACCTGAAGGCGTGCCGAACTACGCGATCGACGCCAAGATCAGCATCGGTGACTTGGGTAAGCTGTACCGCAAGAAGCTGGCGGACTTCCCCGGCAAGCGATACATCACGCCCACGCCTGAAAGCAACCTGCGCGCGGCGAAGCTGCTGAACGGCGTGTTCACGGACGACAAGCCTGTTATCGGTATCAACTGGATCGGTGGGGTGAAGCGCACGCGAGTGGAGGTGCGTTCACTGACGCTCGAACAGATGCTTCCTATCCTGTCGCAAGACGCCCACTTCGTTGTGCTCCAGTACACGGACTGCAAGGACGAAATTTTCGAGTTCGAGCAAAAGCATGGAATCAAACTTCACTACTGGCCGGAACTGGTTCAAGCAATGGACTACGACGTTACTGCTGGCCTTGTCGCTAATTGCGACCTCGTTATCAGCAATTGCAGTAGTGTCATTCACCTTGCCGGGTCCATGGGCGTTCCAACTTGGGTTCTTGTCCCTTCTCGTCCTGCTTGGCGTTACCGTCTTGATCTTGACTATATGCCTTGGTACGGACGCACCGTTCGCTTGTTCAGACAAGCCCACGGAACAATCGACTGGGAACCAGTAGTGAATGCGGTATCGCTGTCGTTGAACAGTTTGCTCTATCGAAAAGAGGTGACAGAGAATGCGGTACACGGCTGAATACGAAGCACTGCAACGGCAACTCCATGAGGACGCCAGCTATGGAACATCGGGTCATAAACATGCGGGCCGCATCGTGCAGTTGGCCAAACAAATTGGGACACGAGACATCCTCGATTATGGGCGAGGCAAAGGTACTCTCGCTAAGTCGATGCCGTTCAAGATTAACGAGTACGATCCCTTCGTGCCCGGTTATGACGCAGAGCCTGAACCCGCTGATTTGGTGGTCTGTAGCGATGTGCTGGAGCACATTGAGCCTCAATGTGTGGAGTCGGTTCTGGGGCATCTACACGGACTGACCAAGAAGGCGCTGTTTGTTGATGTAGCGTGCCGCCCCGCGAAAAAGGTGCTGGCCGATGGACGCAACGCTCACCTGATTCAATGGGAGCCACACAAATGGCTACTCGAATTGATGGATTACGGCTTGGCGGATGCCTTGGCGGTCGTATTCAAGCCCGCATTCTTTCAGACCTACGAAGGCGGATTCATCGCCGTGATGACGAAATGAGAAAGCCGTTGAAGGTGTACATCGGGTACGATCCACGGGAGGCTGTGACATGGCACGTTCTTGCTCACAGCATCCTCACACGGTCATCTGGTCCCGTGGAGATTTGCCCGTTGTCACTCTCGACACTGCGCGAGACATTTACGCGTCCTCGGGACCCGGCGCAGTCTACCGACTTCGCCTACTCCCGATTCCTTACGCCGTGGCTTGCCGGTTCGGATGTATCTATCTTCATGGACAGCGATATGCTGTGCCTCTGTGACATCTGGGAGCTATACGAATGCGCAAAGGCCGACCCCTACATGGACGTGCTAGTACGCAAGCACGACTACCAATCCAAGGTCACGACCAAATTCCTCGGGCAAAAGCAGACGAGCTACCCGTGCAAGAACTGGTCAAGCCTGATGGTGTTCAACGGTCATCGGTCGGCGGTGCGCCGTCTGACGCCGGAGTACGTCAACAAAGCCAGCGGAATGGAGTTGCACCAGTTCAAGTGGACAGACGCCGTGGGCGACCTTCCACCTGAATTTAATCATCTGGTAGATGAATTTCCGCACAATGTCAATGCTAAAATCGTCCACTATACTTTGGGATCGCCATGTTTTCGCGCCTACCAGAATTGCGGTTACTCAATGGAGTGGTTTGAGGAACTTGGGCGGATGACGCATTGCGACGATCCTATTCTGGAGCTTCGTGATGCCTACTTACATCGACGCGATTCAGGACGTGCAGAACGACTTCCTGAACAGGACGGACTTCAACGATCAGGTTCGACGGGCGATCAACACGACGATCCGCCACTACAACCGTGAGCGGTTCCAGTGGAACAGCACGGCCACCGCAGTTGCTGCTGTAGCGGGAGTGGAGACAATTCCACTCCCTTCTGATTTTGTGCTGCTGGATCGTCTCGAATACGTCTGGAACTCGACGGCGCTCGAAATCGTAGAGCAAGACTTCGATGTGATCCGCAAAATCAACTGCGATCAGTCGCAGGGCACCCCCGCCTACTATGCCATCTACGGCGACAACTTCTACATCGCCAACGTGCCCGACTCGGCATACCCCGTGAACGTCTATTACGTGTGCCGGTACCCCGACCTCTCTGCCGACAGCGACACGTCACCGTGGTTGACGAACGCCTACGACTTGGTTGTGGCGGGTGCCGCGAAACTGGTATGGGCACGAACGATCCGCAACGTGAGCGCAGCGCAGGTGTGTGCCCAACTGGAGTCCGACTATCTGGGCGAGCTTCGCTCGTATCGGGATCAGAACCTGAACGGCAAAATCCGGGCGACGAGGTTCTAATCATGAAATGGCGTCGTATGCACAACTGGAAGCCGCGAAAGGTTTATGCGCACTGGTATCCGATCAACCTCTGCCCAACTGAGATGCTTCACTCATGATTATCCCTCTCGGTGAATGGCTCCCTGACTTGCCGGTGCTGAACAATCCCGGCTTGACGGTGTGCACCAACGTGTTTCCGGGTCCGGGCGGCGCATACACGCCGGTACCGGGCCTCACTGCTGCCGGATCGCAGTCGGCGATCGGCGCCATCAACAATGGCTTCTACGCACGGGACGCAGCCAACAACACGTATACGTATGCTGGCGACTCGTCGGCGCTCTACGTGCAAGTCGGGCAGACGTTCAACGTGGCCACGCGCCTGTCTGTCTCGAACAGCGCTGTGGTGGCGTACAACGTGGACGCAGCGGATTGTTGGGAGTTCGTCTCGTGGGGGCAGACGGTCATCGCGGTTGATGGCCTGAACGATGTCCCGCAACAAATCTCACTGGGCGCGGCGCACTTCGCCAACCTCACGGGTGCTCCCAAGGCCCGCCACATTGCCGTCATTAAAGACTTCGTGGTGTTGGGAAATGTATCGGACTCCGCAGCAAATGTGCAGCGCGTTCGCTGGAGCGGGATCAACAACTCGGCGGCGTGGAGCGTAGACGCAACCACGCTGGCCGACTTTCAGGACTTGCCCGGCAACGGTGGGTGGGTGCAGAAGATCATCTCTGGCGAACAGGGCTACGTGTTTCAGGAGCGCGCTATCTGGCGCATGACGTTCGTTGGCTCGCCGCTGATTTTCCAGTTCGACAAGATTCACGATGGCATCGGCGCGTATGCCGCGCAGGGTGTGGCCAACTATGAGAACTACGTGTTCTTTCTGGCCAGCGATGGGTTCAAGGTGTTCGACGGCTCGAACGTGACGCCGATCGGTGAGGGCAAGGTGGATGCGACGTTCCTTGCGGACCTCGACATCAACTACATCGACAACATCAAGGCGGTGGTATTCCCGGAACTGAAGTGCGTTTTTTGGGCCTACGCTGGTATCGGTAACACGGGCGGCAAGTGCAACCACGTCATGGTCTACTCGTGGGCCTACAAGAAGTGGGCACGTATCGACTTCCCTGCCGACATGGGCGGCGGGGGCTTTGACACGATCGCCGTCTCGTCCGCGTCAGGCTACACGCTAGAAGGTCTGGATGCGGTGAGTTCGAGTCTCGACGCGCTTGCGTTCTCACTGGACTCCCGTGAGTGGACGGGCGGCGCGCTCTCCTTCTCCGCATGGATCGGCACGAACCTCTATTACTTCACTGCCACGCCGCTGGATACGGAACTCGCCACGGGCGATTTGTGCCTGATGCAGATTCAATCTGGCACGGTGATGAACAAGGCGCAGTTGAACGAGATTTGGCCGATCACGCAGGGCACGGATGTCGCCGTGACGGTGGCGGTGGGGCACCGTGAGAACGTGCGGGATGCGATCACGATTGGCAACGACACGGCGCCGGAGTCGGCGGGCTTTGTTCAGTCGCACGTGCTCTCGCGCTACCACCGTTTCATCATGAAGACGACTGGCGACTTCGAACAGATTCAAGGTCTGGACGTGATCTTTGTTGATGCAGGCAAGAGGTAATCATGGCAGGCACAGACGCAGGCGTATCGGTACCGATCTTTCAGCCCGACGAGAAGCGGCACCGCCGCGACATCGCCCAGTGGGCACAGTGGGCCACGCAGGGGCACCTCCAGAACGCCGGGAGCGTGACGCTGCGCGCCAGTCAGACGACTACCACCGTGACGGACGAGCGCGTGTCGGTGAATTCGGTTCCACTTTTCACACCGATGACATCGAGCGCCGCCGCAACGGTCCCCACCCTGTGGGTATCGACTGTAACCACCGGATCATTCACAATCACGCATAGCTCGACCGCCGCAGTGGACAAAACGTTCCGCTACGCGCTACTAGGGTAAACCCGGAGAAAGCACATGAAATGGGGCCTTTGGAGTACCACGGCAGCTTCGAACTCTTCCACGCCACCTGACGGGTGGCCGGAAGGCCAAGCGCCGTCTACGGTCAATGACTGTGCGCGCGAGATGATGGCGGCGATCAAGACGGGGATTCTCGATATCGCCCAAGGATTTGTGGACATCGGTCAGTCCCCCACCTTTGTTACCGCTACCACTTTCACGACGCCCAACAACGATTTGTCGTATATGGCCGTGGGCACGCGGCTGCGGTTCAACGTGGGATCGTCAACCCTGTACGGGACGGTGGTGAGCGCGAGCTATTCCACCAACACGGGCATCAACGTGACGCTCGATAGCGGGAGCCTGACGGCCTCGCTCTCGTCGATGGCGATCGGCATCACGGGCATCCGTGGCGGGCACTTCGACACGCCGGTAACCATCTCGACAACGACTTCCTTTAGTGTCCCGTTGACGCTCTGGAACACCACGACGATTTGCGGCGTGAAGTTGCACTGCTCTGCGGGTGAGAAGGTGGTCCGCGTCAACAACAGCAGCAACCTACAAGTCATCAACAGTGCGAACACTGTTGTCATTATGGACTTGACGGACGCTGGCGCGGTGACGTTCGTTGGCAACGTGACGGCGTTCTCTGACGAACGTCTGAAGTCGAATTGGCGCTCGCTACCGCCTGATTTTATCTCTCAGATGGCGGCGGTCAGGGTTGGCACGTTCGAGATGGAAGGACACGATGACCGCATGATCGGTGTGGGCGCGCAATCGCTACAGCGGCCCATGCCAGAGGCGGTGATGCGCAACGAGAACGGGGTTCTGTCGGTGGCCTACGGCAACGCCGCCCTCGCGACGTGCATCGAACTGTGCCGTGAGGTGGTGGCGTTGCGCAATCGGGTTGACGAACTGGAGAAAAAGCAATGACGCTCCCGGCAAGCGGAACAATCTCGATGACGAGCATCAACACCGAGCTTGGCTCTACCCGCACGAACATGAACGATTCGATCCTTCGCGCGCTGGCCAACAAGACGACGACGAACACAGCAATCTCGATGTCTGACCTGTACAGCAAGACTGGCAAGATCGCAAAGAACATCACGCTGAGCGCAGCGACGGTGAGCACCGGTTTCAGCGGCACGGCCAGCATGAACGGCACCGCTGATTCGCTGTTGCGCAACGCCGGTAACGGCAACTGCGAACTGGATTGGAGTGTGGCTCCGGTGTGGCAGGGGAACTACACGATCACGAACAACACGACTGGCGTCAGTAGCACGCTAGTCAGGCAGAACTCAGTTAGCTGGCAGGGCGCGAATCCTGCCAATTTGCTGCGTGCAAGTACCTCGGACTTTTTCACAATCATTCCTTCATAGATATGAACTACACGATCAGGGGCATTCCTAACGAGATGGTGAACAAAGTATGGCGGTTTGCAGAACCCTTCGTTAAAAGGGCGCTCGACCATACATTCGGCGAGATTTCGCATGAAGACGTACTGCGGATGGTGCTGAACAGAGACATGCAGTTGTGGATGATCAGCCGAAGTGACAAGCGCATCGTTGGCGCGGGCACGACGCAAATCATCCCGTACCCCGGACAGACGGCGTGCCGAATTGTGACGCTGGCCGGTGCTGAGTTCGATGAGTGGCGCGAGGAAGCACACGCCTTTATCGAAGTGTGGGCGAGGGCGCAGGGCTGTACGTGCATGGAAAACTATGTGCGCAAGGGCTTCGTACCGAAGCTGAAAGAGATGGGCTACAAGCACCGATATTCGGTGCTGCACAAAGACCTATAGGAGTAGATCATGAGCGGCGGCGGAAGCGGTGGAAGCACTACGGTCCAGAAGGCCGATCCTTGGGCGGGTGTTCAACCGTACCTCCAGCAACTGTATGCGAACGCGGGCAACATCACGGTCAACCCGAATGGGCAGCAAGGCCCGATGGTTGCGCAGAACAGTGGGGTCGCTCAACTCAACACGCAATCGCAGAATGCGTTGAATGCGATCCTACAGCGATCGCAGGGCACGTATAACGATGCCACGCTCGGGAACAATGCGGCTGCGATGTCCAACGGCAACGACGCGATCAGCCAGATTCTGGCTGAGTACGCGAAGGGCGGTGGTACCGCTAACAATGCCGCGAAGGATGTCATCAACGGCAACACCACTGCGACGCAGGTGTTGGGCCAACTCGCGCAGGGCAACGACGCATCGAGCCAGTACCTGAAGAGCGTGCTCGGTGGCCAGTACCTGAACCCGTCCTCGAACCCGTACCTCAGTGGTGCGGTGGACGCGGCAAGTGCCGATGCGACGCGCAACTTCCAAACCGCTGTGATGCCGCAACTGGCCTCACAGTTCTCGCTTGCGGGACGGTACGGAAGTGGCGCTCAGTCGCAGGGGATCAGCGACGCCACCAACAACCTCGCACAGCAACTGTCGCAGACGGCGGCGGGCATCTACAACCAGAACTACCAGAATGAACGTGGCCTCCAGCAAAACGCGGCAGGCACGTTGTCTGGGATTCAGGGTGGCGCGGCAGGCACGCTCGGTGGGTTGCAGGGCAGCGCGATCAACACGCTTGCAAGCAACACGAGCGGCAACGCGCAGGCGCTGTCGGGTCGCTCTGTTGCCGGTACCGGCTTGTTGCAAGCGGCGAATCAGGTGGACTGGAATAACCTGAATCAAGGGCTGAACGCGGCGGGTGTGTACCAGCAACAGGATCAGGATCAGTTGACGGGCATGAATAACCTGTTCAACGCGAACCAGCAACAGCCCTACAACACCCTTAGCTGGCTGTCGGGGATTCTGTCGGGTGCCGCTGGCTTGAACTCGCAAACGTCGAGCACGAGCAACAACGTTAGCCCGGTGAAGAGCGCAGTGGGTGGCGCGGCTGCGGGTGCGCTCGGTGGCGCCGCGCTCGGTTCGCAGATTGGCGCGATCGGTGGTCCGATGGGCGCAGGCATCGGCGCAGGGCTTGGGCTTCTGATGGGAGTGCTGTGATGGCTGACACTACGGGTGGTTTCGATATCAATGCCCTACTCCAGAACCCCGCCTTCTTGGCGGGGGTTTCTGGTTTGTTGGCTGACCCTAGCGACCGCTTCAAGGCGATCCTCGGCGGACTCCAGACTGGCTCGAACCTGCAAAGCCAACAGCGCGCGAACCAGCTTCGCGATCTTCAAATCAAGGCGATGCAGGCACAGCAGGACTTTGACCCGTCTGCCTATATGAAGACTGCGCCGGTCGCGCAGGGTATGGCCACGCCTACGGCACTGGCGGCAGCGGGCGCGAGCCAAATGCCTGCCACGCTCGGTGGTCCGATCGGTGGGCAAACGCAGATGGCACCGCAAGGGCCGACGAACGTCACGCCGGAACCGGGCATTCCCACGGGCCGCGTGGACATGGCGGGCTTGCTCGGCGGCGGGATGCAGGCGGGCCTCACGCCTGCGGCGATCCAGCAAGTGGGCAACATCCTCGATCCGCAAACGGCGTTGGAGAACCAGCTTGCGCTGAAGCGTGCTGAGGGCTACACGCTTGGTCCGGGACAGGCGCGTTTCGAGAATGGCCAACAAGTCGCGGTGAACGGCAATGCCCCGCCGAACCAGACTGTGCAAGCGATCCAGCAATTGACGGCGTTGCGTGACCAGCAACCTCCCGGTTCTCCGCAGTTCCAGATGTACGATGCGGCGGTGAAGAAGGCCACGGGTGAAACTGAGATGGCTCAGTTCCAGCAACGCCAAGCTGAACTGAACGATCGCGCGGCGACGAATGCTGACTTGCGTCGGCAGGGCATGGCGCAGCAGAACGAACAGTATTTGCAGAACAAGACGAACCAGTTCTCGAATCAGCTTCAGAAGATTGGCCTCCCGCAAGCACAGCAGCAGCTTGATTACATCCAGCAAACCATCGACAAGAACGGTGGCGATGTTCCCGGATATGGCCGCGCCGTGTCGATGCTCCCGACTTTCGCACTCTCGCCTGAAGGGCAGGGAATGCGTCAGGCGGTGGCATCGTTCGCGAACGTCTTGCTGAAGACGCGCTCGGGTGCGGCGGTGACCGATCCAGAACAGAAGCGGTTCATGGAGGAGTTGGGTACCGGTGCAGGGATGCCGGTGGAACGGCTGAAGCAGGGTCTGGAGATGATGCGCGGGTTGCTGGAGTCGGAGAAGAAGAATGCGGCGGCGGGTGTTTCCAATGACGTGCTCGACAACTACACTTCCACTCCCGGCGCGATCGATTTGACGCCCTATCGCAAGAAAGGCGGTGGAGGCGTATCCATCGAGAACGCCACGGCAGACGACATTGCAGCAGCAATCGCTCGCAAAATGGGCAAATAATCATGGCAAGCCTAGACGATCTTTCACTCGAACAGCTTCAGGCGCTGTACGCCCAGAAGACTGATCCGCACGTAGCCGCGATCCACGAGATTGAGAGCGGCGGCGCGGCTGCGACTGCGAACCCGGTGAACCCGGCGAGTGGCGCGTCTGGTTCCATGCAGACGATGGCGGCAACCTCGCGCGATCCGGGCTACGGCGTGAAGCCGTCCAACGGCACGCCCGTGGACAACACGCGGCTCGGCGTGGAGTATTACCAAACGCTGCGCGACAAGTACAAGGACCCCGTGAAAGCTGCGGTGGCCTACGACTGGGGTCCGGGCAACGCGGACAAGTGGATCGCCAACGGTGCCAAGCTGGATGACTTGCCGCTGGAAACCCTGAAGTACGTCCAGAAGTTCCAGACGAAGACAGGCGGGAATGCCCCTGCGGCTGCGGCACAGCCCGCCCAAGCGCTTCCTCCGCAACCGACGAAGACAGAGATGAACATCGTCGAAGAACCGGCTGCGGACACGCCTGAGTACACGCGTGTGGGTCGGATCGAGCAAGGGATCATGGATACCCTTGGCGGCGGCGCGCGTGCCGGTCTGAAGGGCCTCGGGTGGTTGCTCGGGAAGGCGGGCGACAAGCAAGGTGAATCGAGCCTGAATGACACGGTGCAGCAGGCGGAAGAAGCGCAGGCAGCGCGCGATCGTGAGTTCGCTCTGAAGGGACAACAGGCCGGTGCCGAACCCGGCTCGACGGACTGGTACCGGATCGGCGGAAAGATGATTCCGGGCTTTCTCGTGCCCGGTGGCGGCGCCACGTCCGTGCTCGGTGCAGCGGGACAGGGCGCGCTCGGCGGCGCGGTGCTCGGCGCGGCAGACACGCCGCCCGGTGAGTCGTACCTGAAGCACGCGGGACAGGGCGCGGCCTTCGGTGGCGTCGGCGGCGCGGCGGTGAACGTGCTCGGGAAGATCATCGGCGGCGCGCGGCTGTCGCCACAAGCACAAACGCTCGTGGATAACGGCGTGACGCCTACGTGGGGACAAGTGTTCGGCGGCGGCTTAAACCGTGCAGAGGAAAAGCTGGAGGCGGTACCGATCTTGGGTGACGCGATTATCGGCGCGCGGCGCGCGGCGGTGACGGACATGAATCGTGCCGCCTACCGTCAGGTGCTGGAGCCGCTTGGACAACAGGCGATGGACAACGCGCCGCGTCAGGTCGGTCGTGAGGCGATCGAACAGATTCACAAGACGCTCAGCGACGGCTACGACAACCTGTACCCGCACCTGCGCTTCAACATGGACCCCCAGTTCGTACAGGACATGAACGGGATCACGCAGCAAGCCAGTCGGTACCTGACTGACGACAACGTGCGCATCCTCAACAACCTTGTTGATGACTCCATGCTGTCGCCGATGACCAAGGCGGGAGCAAATGGTTCGCTCGGTGGTCAGGAACTGAAAGACGTTGAAACCGCGTTGGGCCAACAGATCGCCAAGTACACCAACAAGAACGATGTGCAGGCGGATCGGATTGCGGACGCGCTCAGCACCATTCAGGCGAGCCTGCGCTCGGCGCTCGCACGCCAAAATCCGGCCCAATCGCGCGAACTTCAAAATTTGAACACTGCATGGTCGCGGTACTCGGTGCTCCGCAATGCGGCAAACCGAGTAACCAACCCAGAAAATCCTGTCCTCCCCAGTCAATTGCAAGCGGCTGTGAAGCAGGAGTCGAACCCGATGTCGAAGTCTGCGTTCGGGGAAGGTCGCGCAAACATGCAGGAATTGTCAGACGCAGCCATGCAGGTACTTGCTGACAAATATCCGAACAGTGGTAGCGCGGGTCGATTGATGCTAAACGGAGCACTTCTGGGCGGTGGCGCTCTGCTATCTCCCGCAGGCACGCTTGGTGTTCTTGGAGGATCAGCGCTTTATGGAACCGATATCGGAAGGCGCGCGATGCTCGCGGCAATCGCACGCAGGCCAGAGCTTGCAAGGCAGATTGGTGGCGGTCTGCAAGCTGCTTCGCCTTACGCCGGAGTGCTCGCCGGTGGGCTGCTTCCTCTACTAAAGCAGTGAAGATGCACCATGTTGGGAACACGATGAAGTAACCTACGAAAAGCCAGTAAAATAACGTCTGCACAATATTTGCCCCTGTGAGGTTAATCATGCCCGAGAACCACATTGACCCCGTGCTCTTCGGGCGTGTACTTGCCAGATTAGACGAGCAGGACGAGCAAATAAAGGAGCTTCGAAAAGACGTTAAGGATTTGGTGCAACTGGCCAATCAGGGGAAGGGTTCACTCCTGATGCTGTGCACGGTGGGTGGAATTGTCTCCTCGATCCTGACGTGGATCGCCACCCACCTTGTGAAGTCCTAAGTCTCCGCGAGTTGGCAGAGGGCTGCGCACATGGTCACCGCTAGGCCCGCGTAGAACCAGAACGTGCCACAGCCCCAGAACCTGAAACAGCCTGCGAGTCCGATCACGAATGCGATCGTGAAGACGATCGCGATGTAGTCTTTGACTCTCATAGTTACCTCTTGGGTGCGCCGAGTTTTATCCATACGCCGTGGTCCCGTAAGCACTTCAGAGATACGAGATACCGCGTGCGTCGCCACATAAAGCGACAGTGTTGCAGTGTTCTCGTATCCACTTCAATCCCTCAATTGGTGGGGGGGATATCGTTGAGTGAGTCCAACTCGCGCATAGCGGTAGTCACAAGTTCGTCGGCCTCGTTATGCAGACGTTTAAGCATAGCCGCTCCCTCCTCCTCGGAGGTGTGACCGCCAACCGTGCTAATGAGTTGGCGCTGCACCGTGGAGAACGCGAGGGCGCCCATCGCGAACATAGTTTTCCGGGATGCAATCGTGTGCGTGGATGCCTTGCCGCTCGCTTCGAACGACGCCAGCAAGTCATTCCACATTGCTTCAATGCCATTCATATGTCACCTCAACGGATATGGATATCAGGAACGATCACGGACGGTTTGAACGTCACGCTGTAGTGGTACTTGCTCGATGCGGCAGGCTCAACCTGTTCGACGAAGTACGTCACGTTGTCTGACAGTCCAAGGAAATGCTTCTTGTACGTGCTCGAACCGGTTTGACACGTCACCGTCAGTTCACGTGCAGCATCATGGTTACCGAGCGCGCACAGACCTTCGATGGTCAGCATGTATTCGCCCGTGATGCCGTTATAGAACACGATGCGCCGCTCGACTTCGAAGTTGTCTGCCGCGACTGACAGATTCTTGCTCACCACATCGGCGCTCTGGTTGCATCCAGCGAACATCGCAAGAGACGCCAAGGCCAGCAACAGTTTCTTCATGGATCACCTCATAGTAGTTAGGGTGGAGGCTCTTGCGGGGCCACGGTGAGCCTGCCTTTACCGTGTAACCGGGACCCATCATGGGTTAGGGTATGAGCCTGTCATGATGTGCTGCCCCTATCCGTGCTAGGTCACGGAATTCAATAATCTGGTCCGTCTTCCTTCCATCGGAAGCCGCACTTTTTGCATGTAAGCCGATAGTAGATTCCGCTACCATCGGACTCGTCTTCGTCCTCGACGTCCAAGTCTGCGCTGCTGCATTTTGGGCACATGGTTAACCTCAGAACGGAATGTCATCGTTCATATCACCATCCGGTGGCCCGTACCCCTGACGGCTATCTCCCGGATCGCGACGCGTCGTATTGCGTTGCTGTCGTTGCTGCCCGCGCGCTTGGTTGCGTTGCTGCGGACTGCGCTCCTCTTTCGGCGTGAAGCGGATGTTGATCCGCTTGGAGCCATCGTCTTGCTCGTTCACCCATCCAGCGGCCCAGTATTCAACCCCCTCGACTTCAGCGCTCCCTTTCCAACCGGGGTCTTTTTCGTCGCGCTTGTCCTCGTTTTTCCAGAGGGTGCAAGACATGTTGTTGTCGTATTGTTTGCGGCCTCTGCCGCCACCGCCGCGAGAACCGTATCCCATGTTTCTTTCCCATTGATTTTCGTGCCACGCTTCGCCGTGGGCGGCTCTATGTCCGTGAGCACATAGTCACGATGAAAGGCTTCCAGCTTCGGGAGAAACATGTCAGCCCACTCTTTACTACGTTCAACCTTGCGAACAAACTGCGCGTCCGAGTCTTCGACCCAAGACACGAAGTAACCATATGGTGAATCCAAGCACTCCAACTGCACCTGAATCTGATCGAAGTACATCAGCGGCACATACGTGTGCAGCGCGCGCGGGCACTTGGCTTCAACTGGGTACTTGTGTTCGCCGACAATGATCGCATCCGGCGACGCTCCAAGCCAATCGAGTGTCGGATGCGGGACAAAACCACCCTCTTCTGTGAGTACGCCCAGATCAATTTCAAGTGAAGCGACCGCATCTGGCTCGTGCTCAATACCACGCACCATGTCATATGATGGCGCGCGATACGGCTCGCGACCCGTAATGACACGCCACGCCCATTTCTGAGACTGCGTGGAGTGACCGAGGATTGCTGCCGTAACACTCGACGTGACACGGCCGAATCGTTCGAAGTCGGTAAGGTGTCCATCAGCGTTACCCTCCATTGCCTTCTCCGTTGACATTCGCACGAATCCAATCGTCCATTCGAACGCCGTCCGGACAACCGGCATCGCTACACGCTTGCATCAGTCGATCACAACAGTCATTTGCAATCTTCAAACGCTGTTCAAGGGCGGAAGTTTCCGCCAATACGCGGGATTCGAGAGCGCGGGCAAAACCAGTAATATCCGCGCGCTCGTCGTCAGCATTGAATCCGGTTACTGCCAGCCAGAGCGCGTCGATTTCCTTGTCAGTCATTTGCTCGCTCCCTTGAGTGCGTTGCGCAGGGTGATTGCGGCGAACATTGCGCGCTGCATCTTTTGCGGGTCCTTCGGGCATCTGCAACCGCCGTTTGTGTGCATACCCTGCGGCTTGACGATCACGCATCCGCCGTCAGTGCATCCTCCGATCAGCGCCATGTGGTCATCGAATCGCTTCACTGCCGCATCAATCCTGTCTTGCTCTGCGGACTTGTCATCACGCAGGATCGACCCGGTAAGCCCTTTGCGCACCAAGTAGTCCAGTGCCTTCGCGCCTAGATCGTTGTCCGGCGAGGCTTTGTTGAGCGCGTGGACGAGTCGCTGAACGAGCATCCGCAAGTCGTCCACTACCGCGTCTTGCTTGTCGCTCATTTCGTCACCACACCGCGCGCCAAAAGATCGTGATAGCGATGGTAGTCCTCGATGATCAGGCGGATGCCCTTCGACAGATTGCCGCCACCGAGTTCCTTAATCCAAGTCGTCGTTGTTGGGTGCAGCGTTATGCACTCGCGTTTCACTAGCTCGTCCTGCTTCAGTCTGGGCTTTGCCATTTTTATCCACCTTCATTGCTTCGCGTTTGAGTCCGGGCATGTAGTCGCGCACCGCTGCGCGATCTATATTCTTCAGGTCCGAGTAGGCTTCCGTCAGTTCCTTCATGCCGTTCTTTGCTGCGTTCTGCAACAGCACCAACACACCCGGCTCGTGCTCCTTCAGTTCCCTCTCACGCCGTTGTGCCTTTTCAACCTCATCTGCCGACGCAACGCTAGTAGGCGAGCCAAATCCAAATGCCGCCAGCGCGCGCCCCCACGCCGAAGTTTCGGCATTTTCCATGCACGCTGTCCGATTAATCGAAGACGAGTCATGGAACTCTTGCGCATGGCCCTCTGCGAGCACGCAGAAAAAATTAGATTCTGTGTAGAAGCCAATCTGCGCTTTAATCGCGATCGAATCGTTGTCATCCTTCAGAATCTCCGTGAGGAGCGCATGAGTCGGGTACTTCTCACGGAACCGAGCCAGCCGACTGGCGACGGTTTCATAGCTCCGCGCCTCACCGCGCTCATTCTTTAACTGAACGACTTCTCTTTGATCTTCGCTCATTATTTATAAACCTGATAGATCATGTACGCGAACACGCCGATTACCGCCAGCACCCCAACGCATATTGTGTAGACGATCATTGCTTGAATAGCCGAGCACATTAGAACCTCCATCTGGCGAACAATGCGATCACGTTGGTTGTATCATGCGATACCTTCGGGACAAATGTTGTCTCGATCGAAAAACGTTTGTAGGTGACGCCGACACTGGGCATGGCCATGGGTCCATTCATCCCGGAACCGTTCAGGTAGCCCGCGCGCACCGCGCCGAACACAGACCAGTTACCGGTAACAGGGATCGTGTACTGGTACCCGCCGTAGGCCGCGTAAGCCTGCTTCCTGAACGAGTCGTAGTAAGTCATGCCGCCGACGAAGAAGCCATTCG
>Ga0310811_10001464_pt1 | contig 29686 bp, 17 predicted proteins | sample YCmetagenome_FD_207642 | JGI IMG/M metagenome (GOLD analysis project Ga0310811, IMG submission 207642) | Soil microbial communities from experimental microcosm in Duke University, North Carolina, United States - YC | ecosystem: Engineered > Artificial ecosystem > Soil microcosm > Unclassified ...
AGGATGGGGGCAAGGAAGCCACTCGCCCGCAGGTCACGGCAAAGCTCGATGCCGCTCCCGTCGGGGAGCATGACGTCCAGGATCGCGAGGTCGAACTCCTCGGCCTCGGCCATGCGCAAGGCACCGGCGACACGACCCGCGAGCGACACCCGATGCCCGGACTGCTCGAGCGCCCGCTTCAGCATGTCCCGGGTCGGCGGGCTGTCTTCCACGATCAGGATGCGCATGGCGATCGGGCTATGCCTCCGATGCGGCTCTTGGCCTTGGGGTCAAGCCGGGTATCGGTCGCTGGCCTCGACGAGTTGAACGGCGCCTTAACGGCTCCTCAAGCAAGCCCAGCATGCGAGAAACAAGGGGTTCACGCGAAGAATGCTCTTTTCTTTACTAATCAGATCTGAATACTCTATTAACGGTAGCCTAATGTAACATTTCACTACCAGCCACATCCTGTCTCCCCACGTTCGTCCGTACCCGGTCGCCCGCAGGAGGTCCCCACCCATGATCGGAGCCCTGGTCGCGTCTTGCCTTCGATTCCGACCTCTCGTCATCACAGCCGCCGCGGCCCTCATGGTCGTCGGCGCCGCTCGCCTTCAAGACATGCCCGTGGATGTGATCCCGGAGATCTCCCCGGCCACGGTCCAGGTCCAGACCGAGGCCTTGGGGCTCTCCGCGGCTGAAGTCGAACAACTGATCACCGTGCCCATCGAGGCCGACCTCCTGACCGGAACACCGTGGGTCGATGTGATGCGCTCGGAGTCCGTTCCCGGACTTTCCTCGATCGAGCTGACCTTCAAGCCGGGCACGAACCCGATGCATGCGCGCCAGGTGGTCCAGGAGCGACTGACCCAGGCGCACGCCCTGCCCAACGTGTCGCGGCCGCCGCGGATGCTGCAGCCGCTGTCGTCCACGAATCGCGTCCTGTTGATCGGGCTGTCGTCGAAGACCCAGTCCCTCATCGATCTGTCGGTGCTGTCGCGGTGGACGATCCGCCCGCGCCTGATGGGCGTTCCCGGCGTCGCCAACGTCGCGATCTGGGGCCAGCGCGAGCGCCAGCTTCAAGTCCAGGTCGATCCCAAGCGGCTGGCGGAGAAGAACGTCTCGCTGATCCAGATCGTCAAGACGACGGGCAACTCGCTCTGGTACTCGCCCCTGACCTTCCTCGAGGCTTCGGTCGCGGGTACCGGCGGCTTCATCGAGACGCCCAACCAGCGGCTCGGCGTCCGGCACGTGCTGCCGATCTCCGTGGCCGGCGACCTCGCCAAGGTTCCCGTGGAAGGTACGTCGATCCCGCTTGGAGACGTGGCCAAGGTCGTCGAAGACCACCAGCCGCTCATCGGCGACGGCCTGAACGGTGAAGGCGCGGGACTGCTGCTCGTGGTCGAGAAGCTGCCGGGCGTGAACACGCTCCAGGTGACGCGGGAGATCGACAAGGCGCTCGACGCGTTGAAACCCGGTCTCGGCGGCATCGAGTTCGATCGCGACATCTATCGCCCCGCGGGCTACGTCCGCACGGCGATGAACAACGTCGGTATCGCGCTGCTCCTGTCCTTGATCCTGGTCGCGGTAGCGCTGCTGGCGATGTTCCACAACTGGCGCGCGGCTCTGGTGGGCCTGCTCACGATCCCGGTCTCGCTGATGGCCGCGATCCTCGTGATCCAATGGACCGGGGCGACGCTGAACGCGATGGTGCTGGCCGGCCTCGTCATCGCTCTCGGCGTCGTCATCGACGAGGCGATCGTCCTCACCGAGTCCGTGTTGACACGGCTGCGCGCTGGGTCGGACCCGTCTCTGCCCCGGGTCTTCCTCGCCGCCGTGACCGAGACGCACCGGCCGCTGCTGTTCGCGACCGCCATCGTGCTGCTGGCGCTGGTCCCGGTGCTGTTCGTGACCGGTGCGGCAGGAGCGCTCATCCAGCCGATGGTCCTGTCCTACGCGGCAGGCGTGCTGGCGTCTCTCGTGGTCGCGATCACGTTCACGCCCGCCCTCGGCCTCATGCTCTTCCGCATGGGGCGGACCGGGGGTGGGGAGACTCCGTTCTCGGGATGGGTCAAGGGCCTGAGCGAGCGGATGTCGCCCATGGTGCCGCGCGCCGCCGTGGCGCTGGCGATCGTGGCCACGCTCGCGGCTGTCGCGGCCACGCCACGCCTTCGCGCACCGATCGCTCCCGAGTTCAAGGAGAGCGACGTGATGATCAAGTGGGATGCAGAGCCCGGTACCTCGCGTGCTGAGATGACCCGGATGATCGACCGCGTCAGCAAAGAGCTGAGGTCCGTCCCCGGGGTTCGCAACGTGGGCAGCCACGTGGGCCGGGCAATTCTCTCGGACCAGGTCGTGGGGGTGAACTCGAGCGAGCTGTGGGTGAGCCTCGATCCCAAGGCCGACCACGAAACCGCCATGGAGACGATCGAGGACGTCGTCGCGGGCTACCCGGGGGTCGAGGCCGAGGTGACGACGTACATCGGCTCCCGCATGGGCGAGGCCCTCAATACCGTGGACGAGCCGATCATCGTGCGCGTCTACGGCCAGCGGCATGACGTCATTCGCCGCGAGGCGGAGAAGGTGAGGCAGGCTCTCGCGGGCATCAGCGGCATCGTCGATCCGAGCGTGAACCTCGACTTCAACGAGCCGGTCGTCGAGATCGAGGTGAAGCTCGATGCGGCACAGGCGCGCGGGGTCAAACCCGGTGACGTGCGCCGCGCGGCTGCAACGCTGCTGGCGGGCATCGAAGTCGGGAATCTCTTCGAAGAGCAGAAGATGTTCGAGGTCGTGGTGTGGAGCGAGCCGCACGTGCGCCACAGCCTGTCGGCGATCCACGACCTGCTCATCGACGCCCCGGGGGGCCGTCATGTCCGCCTCGGTGACGTGGCCACGGTACGCATCGTGCCGCACCCGAACGTCATCGAGCGCGAGAACGTCGCTCGCACCGTCGACGTCGTCGCCTTCGTCAAGGGTCGGAGCGTCCCTGCCGTTGCCGCCGACGTCAGTGACCGGATCCGGCAGATGTCGTTCCCGCTCGAGTACCGCGCCGAGCTGCAGGGCGACTACGCGAAGCAGCAGCGGGCCGTGAATCGCATGCTCATGGCGGCGCTCGCCGCAGCGATCTGCATCCTGGTCGTCCTCCAGGCGGCGCTGGGAGGGTGGGCCCTGGCTTCTGCGGTGCTGTTGTCGCTCCCGGTCGCGCTGGCCGGCGGCGTCCTCGCGGCGCTGACCACGGGCTCGGCGCTGTCGGTCGGAGCGCTGGCGGGGCTTCTCACCGTGTTCGGCATCACCGTGCGGCAGGCCGTCCTGCTGATCCATCGCTACCACGCGCTGCGGAAGGAGGGACGCGTCTCGGGCCCCGAGCTCGTCCTCCAGGGCATCCGCGATCGCGCCACGCCGGTCCTGGCGGCGGCCATCACCACCGCGGCAGCCATGATCCCGTTCGTCGTGTGGGGGAGCACGCCCGGCCACGAGATCGTCGGACCGCTGGCGATCGTGATCCTGGGCGGCCTGATCACCTCCACCGTCTACGTGATGTGCCTGGTCCCCGCGCTCTATGCGCGGCTCGGGGCCGGCGTCGCGGCGACCGCACCCGAAGATGATGACCTGAATCTGGCGTCCCTGCCTGAGTTCCAGCGCGTCTGATAGGAGATCCCATCATGCGATTCTCGCACTACACGATCGTCACGCTGATCGGCGCCGCTCTGCTGGCCTCGGGCTGTCAGCGCGCGGCCATCGCACAGAAGCACAGTCCCGCTAAGGTCGACTCGACCGAGGTCAAGGGCATCATGCGCGTCACGCTCGAGGCCCGCGCCGCCGAGAGGATCGGTCTCCAGATCGCGCCGGTGCAGGAGGAGAGCGTGGAGGGGAAGACCCGCAGGGTCGTGCCCTACGGCGCGGTCATGTACGACACGAAAGGTGATACCTGGACGTTCACGAGCCCGGGCGCGAAGGCGTTGACCTTCGTCCGGCACCGGGTCGTGCTGGAAGACATCGTCGGAGACAAGGCGATCCTGGCGGAAGGTCCGCCCGCCGGAACCCTCATCGTGGTCGTCGGTGCCGCCGAGGTGATGGCCGCCGAACACAAGTACGGCCTGTAAGGGCGCGGCGCCAGGAGGGTCTCGGGCATGTTCCGCTGGTTTGTGAGGTCGAGCCTCAGATATCGATTCATCGTGCTCGCGATGGCCGCGGCGCTGATGCTGGTCGGCGCGGACCAGATGCGGGACATGCGCATGGACGTGTTCCCGGAGTTCGCACCGCCGATCGTCGAGATCCAGACGCCTTGCCTCGGGTTGTCTCCCACCGAGGTCGAGGCCCTGGTCACGATTCCCATGGAGCAGTCGCTGGCCGGCCTGCCCGACCTCGACATCCTGCGCTCGAAGTCGGTCACCGACCTGTCCTCGGTGAAGATGATCTTCAAGCGCGGCGCCGATCCGATGCTGGCGCGGCAGCACGTCCAGGAAGGCCTCGCGCTGGTGACGGGCGTGATCCCGAAGGACGTCGGCCCACCGGTCATGCTGCAACCGCTGTCGGCGACCGCCCGGTTCATGAAGATCGGGCTGTCCTCCAAGAAGCTGTCGGTCATCGACCAGTCGATGATGGCCTATTGGACGATCCGGCCACGGCTGCTGGCCGTGCCGGGCGTCGCGAATGTCGCCATCTGGGGCGAGCGGATCCAGATGCCGCAGGTGCAGGTCGAGCCCGCACGGCTGCGCGAGAACGGCATCACCGTCCAGCAGGTCATGGATGCGACGTCCGACGCCCTCGAGGCTGGCCTGATGTCGCACTCCGAAGGGGCGATGATCGGGACCGGCGGGTCCATCGACACGCCGAATCAGCAGCTCGGAATCCGCCACGTCCTGCCGATCGTCGATCCCGCCAGCCTGGGTGAGGTGCCTCTCACCGGTCGCGACGGCAGAACCGTGCGCTTGAAGGATGTGGCCCAGCTGGTCGAGGGCCACCAGCCGCTCGTCGGCGACGCCGTCATCAACGGCGGCCCCGGGCTGCTGCTGATCGTCGAGAAGTTCCCCTGGGCGAACACGCTCCAGGTGACCAAGGGCGTCGACGACGCGCTGGCCGCGCTCAAGCCCGGACTGCCGGATCTGGACGTCGATGCGCACATCTTCCGTCCGGCGACCTTCGTCGAGCTGTCGCTCCAGCACCTGGGCACGTCGCTGCTGCTCGGCTGTCTACTGGTGATGGTGATCCTCGCCCTGTTCCTCTACCAGTGGCGCGTCGCCGTGATCACCTGCGTCGCGATCCCACTCTCGCTGATGGCGGGGGTGATGGTGCTCTACGCCCGCGGGACGACGATCAACACCATGATCCTGGCCGGCTTCGTCATCGCGCTCGGCTCCCTCGTGGACGATGCCATCGTCGACATCGAGAACGTCGTCCGGCGCCTGCGGCAGCATCGCAAGGAGGGCGGTCGCAAGTCGACGGCCCGCGTCATTCTCGAGGCGTCACTCGAGGTTCGCCACGCGATCGTCCATGCCACGTTGATCGAAGTGCTGGCGCTGCTGCCGGTGTTCTTCCTCGGCGGTCTCTCCGGCGCGTTCTTCAAGCCGCTGGCGATCTCGTACTCGCTGTCCCTGCTCGCGTCCATGGTCGTGGCACTGACCGTGACGCCGGCGCTCGCCCTGTTGCTGTTGTCCGGGAGATCCACCGAGCGCGAGTCGCCGTTCGTGAAGTGGCTCCAGAATGCCTACACGGGGATGCTCAAGCGCATCGTTCCCAATCCCGGCATCGCGTATGCGACCGTCGCCGTGATCCTCACCACCGGGATCCTGCTCTGGCCGCGTCTCGGCCAGTCGCTGCTCCCGGATTTCAAGGAGCGCGACTTCCTCATGCACTGGGTCACGGAGCCGGGCACTTCGGTGACGGAGGAGGTCCGCGTCTCGGCCGCGGCGTACAACGAGCTCCGGAACATCCCCGGGGTGCGGAACTTCGGCTCCCACATCGGACAGGCTTTGATCATGGACGAGGTCTACGGCGTCTACTTCGGGGAGAACTGGATCAGCGTCGACCCCAAGGTGGATTACGACAGGACGCTGGCCGCGATCCAGAGCGCCGTCGACGGCTATCCGGGGCTGATCCGCGACGTCCAGACCTATCTCAAGGAGCGCATCCGCGAAGTGCTGACGGGCTCGCCCACCGCGATCACCATTCGCATCTTCGGCGACGACCTCGCCCAGCTGCGTGACAAGGCCGACGAGGTGAAACACACCCTGGAGGACATCCCGGGCCTCGTGGACCTCAAGGTCGAGTCCCTGAAAGCGATCCCGCAGATCGACGTGAAGGTGGACCTCGAAGCCGCGGAGCGCTACGGCGTGAAACCCGGCGACGTGCGGCGCACGGCGGCGGCGCTGGTGTCCGGCACCGAAGTGGGCGACATCTTCCGGGACGGCAAGGCCTACGACGTCAACGTCTGGAGCACACCCGAGAACCGCGGCAGCGTGAAGGCGATCCGTGACCTGATGATCGACACGAGAAACGGGCAGGTGCGCCTGGCGGATCTTGCCGAGGTGAAGGTCGTCTCGACGCCCAACGCCGTCGAGCGCTGGCAGATGAAGCGCAAGATCGACGTCAGGGCCAACGTCCGCGGCCGGGATCTCGGCTCGGTGGTCAAGGACGTCCGTCGCAAGCTGGCCGGGGTGACGTTCCCCCACGGCTACCATCCCGAGATGCTCGGAGAGTACGCGGAGCGGGAGGCCGCGCAGAAGAGGATGCGGTACATGATCATCGCCTCGATGATCGGCATCCTGCTCATCCTCCAGGCCGCGTTCATGAACTGGCGCCTGGCGATCGTGGGCTACATCGCGCTGCCCGCGGCGCTGGTGGGCGGCGTGTTGGCGGCATTCCTCGGCGACGGCATCATCTCGCTCGGGTCCATCGTCGGCTTCCTCACCGTGCTCGGGATCGTGGCCCGCAACGGCATCATGCTGATGTGCCACTACCAGCATCTCGAGCGTGTCGAGGGCGTGCCTTTCGGCCCGGAACTCGTGATCCGGGGAGCCCGCGAGCGCATCTCGCCGATCCTAATGACCGCATCCGCCACGGCGATGGCCCTCGTGCCCCTGCTGGTGGCGGGATCGATCCCCGGCCACGAGATCGAGCACCCGATGGCGGTGGTCATCATGGGCGGACTGATCACCTCGACGCTTCTCAACCTGTTCGTGGTCCCGAGCCTCTACCTCCGATTCGGGGCGACGCGAAAGGCGGCCCCCGCGATGGCGCAGTAGAGGAGGGCCAGCGGATCGTCGCGACTTCGCAATGTCGAGATGCGGCCGGAGCTCAGGAGAACTCCGGACGCTCAGTCAAGATTCCCGGAAGGACGGACAACCACGATATCGACCCTCCCGTAGGGCGCCGGCATCCTAATCCCCAGTTCGTGTTCCCTCCCATTTCAAGGAGGATGCCGATGAACCGCACACCGGCGGGACTGTCCGCCGCACTGTTCGCCGCACTGTTCGCGACCACGTTGATCACAGCAGCACTGTTCGCGGGCTGTACCTCACACGATCCGCCGACTCGCGCCGCGGCACTTCCCCCCTCTACGGTCGTCCTCACCTGCGGTGACATCACCGTTCTGACGCCGCCGAGTTGACGGAAGAGTTCGTGACGATGCCGTAGGTGTGGAGTGGCCGCCATCGGGCGGCGATCCCCCGGCGCGCGCCCCCAGGGGCTGCTGCCGCCGCCGCCAGCTCCACACCGACACCGCGGGCACAGTTCGTTCACGGCACGCGGATCACCCGCGACAGGGCGACGCGACCGCCGGCCCGGGCGCGCACGAGGTACACACCGGGCGGCACGGTGCGGCCGCCGCGGTCGAACGCTCCCCAGTTCAGGGTGTGCGTGCCCGCCGGCATCCAGGCATCGAGCAGGTCGGCGACCCGTCGGCCGTCGGCGCCGAAGACCTGGATGCTCACGATATCGTCGCGAACGAGATCGAGCGTGAACGCCGTCTGTCCACGGGAGGGATTGCCGAGCGGAGCGATCCGGAATGCCCGGGGCAGCGGCTCCGAATCCTCCCGCAAGGCGGTCCCGCCGCGCTGGACGTTGATGTTCACGGACGCGACGTTCAGGCTCTTCTTGCCACACGAACGATCCTGCACGGTGAGCGTCGCGAAGTACCCGCTCGATCCGCTCGCGGCCTTGTACTTGTGCGAGATCGTCGGCGTGCCCTGCGTCACGGGATCCGTGCCATCGCCGAAGTCGAATGTGTAGGCGGCGACCGCGTCACCCGCGTCGCGGTCGGTCGAGGTCGAGCCGTCGAACCTCACGGTGAGCGGCGCCTTGCCCTGCGTCGGCGTTGCCGAGAGACCGGCCGTGGGCGGCTGGTCCGCGGCACAGCGGCAGGCCGCGTTGCCGGCCAGCGTGTAGCTCCCGTTCACCGTGATGTCCGAGGCATTGTTCTGCGATTTCTGTCCGGCATCGGGGCGGGCGAGGTACGTCCTCACGTTCAAGTCCGCGAGGCTGTTACCGGCGCCCGTCGGCGTGCCGTCCAGCTTGTTGTCGGCGAGCCGGATCGTCATCACGCCCGAGGCCAGGTCGAAGCTCCCGAAGTCGGCGCTGCCGAGCGGGGTCGGCGTGTTGGCGTTGGGCGGTGGCACGCTGCCGTCGAGGGGCAGCGGCGGCCCGAAGTCGCCGTAGACGAAGCTCGCGGCGCCCGCCGCGTCGGTCTTCATCCCCACGAACCGGCGATCGCTGCCGTCGGCCGCCAGCGACTTACGGTTCCAGAGGATGTACCACTGGCTGCTCGGCGGGAGCGCGCCGGCGGATGGCATCATCTGCAGCGTGAACGTGACCTGGTTCACGTTCGGCCCCGCGTACGGCTCCGCGAGCGACAGCGCGCGGATGTTGACGCTGGGATCGGGAGGCAGGTTCTGTCCCGAATCGTTGTCCGACCCATCCGGGTTCAGGTCGCTGACGGCCAGGACGCCGGGCGCGGCGCACGGGCTCGCGACCGGAGTGCTCTCGGGCTGGAAGTCCTGACAGTACGGACCTTCGCCGAGCGCGTTCACCGCCGTCACGCGATAGGAGTTGGCGATCGTCGGATTGACCGTGTCCGTGTACGTGGTTCCGCTCACGGTCGCGATCCGCGTGAACGTGCCCGTGGTGCCGGCGCGGCGATAGACGTTGTAGCTGGTGATCGCGGCGCCGCCGTTGTCGGGCGCCTGCCACGACAACTGCACGGTGGCGTTGTCGATGCGGCCGCCGACCGCCGGCGCCTCCGCGAGCCGCGGTTCGATCGGGTCGAACGCGGCGAACATGCGCTTGCCGCCGCTCTGCCGCGTGATCGTCGCTTTCGCCGTGTTGGAGTTGGGCAGCGCGCCCACGCAACCGCCGACGCAGCCGTCGTCCCACCCGACCAGGACGCGACCCTCCTTGTCGATGGTGGCGCCGAAGAAGTCGAGCATGTTCCGGCAGTCGCCGCCGCCGCAGATCGGGCCGCGCTGGATGGGGTCTCCCGGCGTGACGTTCTGCGTCGCCCAGGTCTTGCCGCCGTCGAACGTGGTGGCGATGTAGAGGTACCAGACGCCGGTGAACAGGCTCGGGTCGTCATTCGACCCGCCGGTGTGGTCCTCGCCCGGGCCGTCGGCGGTCTCGGTGCCGTAGAAGGCGAGCGCCGCGCGATCGGGGTCGCCCGCGACCATCGCCGGGAACACCATGTTGTGGATGCCGACCGGCGTGTCCACGAACACGTTCGCCGACGGCATGCCCACGTCCACCGACGGCGCCCAGTGCAAGCCCTTGTCGTGCGACACCGCCACGCGCGCGTGCCCGTCGATCCCCTGGTAGCCGAGATACACGGTGCCGTCGGCGGCGATGCCCACCGACGGATCCCACTCGCCCGGCGAGGCGCCGTCCGGAACCGGCCGGATGGCCCATGTCAGGCCGTTGTTCTCGGACACCACCACCGACGCGTTGCCGCCGTTCAGGAGCGGCACGGTGCCGACCGCGCACTGCTTGTCGGGTACGTAGACGGTGCCGTCCGGGGCGACTTTCACGTGCCCGTGGAGCCCGTCGCAGTCGGAGATCGCGAACATCGGCACCCCGGGCGCGAACGTGACGCCGCCGTCGAGGCTGATCGAGCACGTCGCGTCGGCGATGCACTGTGATGCGTAATAGATGGCATTGGGGTAGAGCCCGGTGCCGCTGAGCCCTGCGTGGAACGGACCGCCCCCGAACGTCTGGTGGTCGATGCACGACGGGATGCCGCTGCCCTCGCTGGGCAGGAACGAATCGCCGTCGTTGTCGGTGAAATCGGTGGTGCTGCCGAGCGGCGTCAGTCCCTCGAGCTGAGACACGAACGTGCGCCCCGTCGTGGGGTCGGTATAGAGGATCGGATCGCCGAACACGCGCGGCGTGTTCGCGGTGAGGAGCGGCTTCTGTTCCCACGTGGCCAGCGCCGGCGACTGGCAGTCGTTGAACGTGATCTTGAGCAGGTAGGGCAGGAAACCGCCGAAGTACGTCGTGCTCCCGCCGTTCGGGATCGACCTCATGCTGTTGCTGAAGACCTGCTCGCGCGTCCAGTTGCTGCCGATCGACGGCTCCCCGGCGTCGTCACCGGTCCCTTGCGGCGAGACGTAGTTGAAGAACCGGGGCGTGCCCGCCGGAGCCGGCGGGGGAGGCGGAGGCGTGCGGGGTGCGGCCGCGCGCGTTTCCGTGCTCGCGAGCATGGCCAGCGCCATGCAGAACGCGATCGGGACGAGATTCGATGCGAGCGTGTTCCCGGGACCGGGACGACTGAGCGAGCCGCGCAACATGTGTTGCCTCCCCTCCGGCAAGTGCCCGAAACGGGGGGGCTCGCGGGCCCTGGCCACCCCCTGTCTATGCCTTACAGGAGAGTGGTCCTACTGACTTGAGTGGGACTTGAGTGGGGATGGGGGGCCTCGCGCCGGGTCGTGCGGATCCAGTGGGGGACTTGACCGAGTCGACCGCGGCCTGCTGCACTCTCGAGTTGTGTTCGAACACGGGAGCCGTGGGCGACTTCACGCGAGGAGAGGCCGTGACGTTCAAGTCGAGAGGAGTCCGCGCGCTCGTGCATCTGCAGATGCTGGAGATGAACGAGCTGTTCCTGGTGTGGAAGAAGGCGAAGCGCGCCGCCGTGAAGCTGCCGAAGACGGATGACCCGGCGTACCAGAGCCTCGACCTGCTGATGCGCCATCCGCTCCGGTCGTGCCGGGGCTACCTCACGTGGCTCTGCGAGGTCCTGAAACGCCCGGACCCAGGAGTGCCCGATCCGCCGGAGGCCGAGAAGGTGGCCGCGCAGGGCGCCGCCTACCTCGAGGTGCTCGCGAAGGCGTGGGAGAAGCACATGGCTTGGATGCCGGCCGACGTGCTCGACTCATTCGATGTGTACAAGTCGCGCTGGGGCGCCCTCATGACCGTGGAGGCCATGTTCGAACACGCCCTCGTACACCCGATGCGGCACCGGTTCCAGCTCGAGGAGCTGATCGCCAGGAAGCGCAAGCCGGCGGGCAAGGCGCGCGGGCGACACTGAGGTAACAAGCGCTCCGCCCGGCCGTAACCTCAGTGACGCACCAGGAATCGCCCGCGGAACGTACCGTCCGGAGTCCGCACCCTGTAGAAGTAGAGTCCGGGTCCGCCGGGCGAGCTCAGCGGGATCTGGAACACCCCGGCCCTCGCCTGCGCGTCGTCCATGGGCGTTGCGATCACGCGACCACTCAGGTCGAAGATGTCCACGCGTACGGCGCCATCCCTCGAGATCCCGAAGCGCAGTTGCCCGGAGTCGCGGATCGGGTTGGGCAGCACCCGAGGCGCCAGCAGTGCGCCGCCGTCCGCGACGCCGGCGGTGGCCTTCGTCACCAGGACGAACGTCGAGGACGAGCCCGTGCTCGCGTTGCGTGCGGTGAAGGTGACCGTCAGCGTATCGGCGTGCACGGCGCCCGGGGTCCAGGTGAAGGTGCCGGACTTCTTGTTGGGTGCGGGCGTGAACGTGGCCCCGGCGGGAAGCCCGGTCGCGGTCAGCTGGCTGATGGCCTCGCCGTCAGGATCCGCGGCGGTGACCTTCACCGAATGCTGCTGGCCTTCGACGAAACCGGCCGTGTCCGGTGCCGTCACCACGGGCGCTCGGTCGGTGTTGGAGATGGTGATCAGGGTGAGGGCGGAGCCCGAGAGCGCGTTCGAAGCGGTGAAGGTCACCGAGTAGCTGCCCGACTGGGTGAAGCTGGGCGTCCAGGTGAACGCGCCGGACTTGTTCCCGCCACCGGGCGTGAACGTCGCGCCCGCGGGAAGGTTCGTGGCGGTGAAGGACATGATGGTGTCGCCGTCCGGATCGGTGGCAGAGACGTTGATCGTGACCTGGCCGTTCTCGGCCCCGGATGCCGTTGCCGCCGCGGTCACCACCGGCGCGTGATCCACGTTCGAGACGGTCACCTGCGTCGTCGCCGCGCCGGAGAGGGCATTCGACGCGGTGAACGTGATGCTGTAGGTGCCCGACTGCGCGAAGCTCGGCGTCCAACTGAGGATGCCGGTGGTGTTCCCCGCCCCGGGCGTGAACGTCGCCCCCGCGGGCAGGCCCACGGCGGTCAGGGTCGTGATGGGATCGAGATCGGGATCGGCCACCGTGACGCTGACCACGAGCTGCGCGTTCTCGGCAGCCGTCACCGCCCCTGGCGCCGTCACCACGGGGACGCGATCGAGGTTGGTGATGTTCACCTGGGTGATGGCCGTGTCCGCGAGCACGTTCGCCGCCATGAACGTGATGCTGTAGCTCCCAGCCTGCGTGAAGTCCGGCGTCCAACTCACCGTGCCGCTGGTATTTCCGGGACTGGGAGTGAACGTCGCCCCGGTCGGGAGCCCGGAAGCAACGAGCGACGCGATGGCATCGCCATCGGGGTCGGAAGCCGTGATGTTGACGGTGAGTGCCGAGTTCTCGGGCCCCGTCTTGGTCACCGGCGCGGTCAAGACCGGAGCGCGGTCGGTGTTGGCGACCGTGATGACCGTGGTGTCCCTACCCGAGAGCGAGTTGGATGCGGTGAAGATCACGGTGTAGGTGCCCGCCTGGGTGTAGCCGGGGGTCCAGGTCAACGTGCCCGAGGTGTTCGAGCCGTTCTTCGAGAACGATGCACCGGACGGGACGCCGGAGGCGGTGAGTGAGTTGATGTTCGAGCCATCGGGATCGCTCGCGGTGACGCTGACCGAGAGCGGCTTGCCCTCGGCCACCGTTGCGGTCGCGGGCGCGACCACCACCGGCGGTGCATTCGTGTTCGTGACCGTGACGACCGTGGTATCCCGGCCCGTCAGCGAGTTGGAGGCGATGAAGATGACACTGTAGGTCCCGGACTGCGTGTAGCCCGGCGTCCACGTCAACGTGCCGGTCGCGTTACCCGGTCCCGGAGTGAACATCGCGCCGGCCGGGAGAGCCGAGGTGGTGAGCGAGGTGATGGGATCCCCGTCGGGATCGGCGACGGTGACGTTGACCGTGAGCAGGGAGCCCTCCGCCACGGAGGCGGTGGTGGGCGCGGTCACGGTCGGGGCACGGTCCGTATGGCTCACCGTGACCTGGGTCGTGACGGAGCTCGAGAGCGCGTTGTTCGCGGTGAACGTGATGTTGTAGGTGCCGGCCTGCGAGAAGGCCGGCGTCCAGGTCAGGGTGCCGCTGGTGTTCCCCGCGCCGGCGGTGAACGTCGCCCCGGATGGGAGACCCGAAGCGGTGAGCGAGCTGATCGGCTGGCCGTCGGGGTCAGAAGCGGTGACGCTCACCGTGAGCAGCGTGTTCTCAGCCCCGCTGGCCGTCGGCGGCGCGGAGACGACCGGCGGCTGGTCGCCGGCGAACTCGAACGCCCCGCGATCCGCCCACGGCACCGGCCCCGCGCCGGTGTTGGGGATCGTGAGGGTGTTCACGCGGGCATGCCCGACGGCGTCCGTCGACGGCCAGTTCGGCGCACCCGAGTTCGCCGCATCGATCGCCGGAGAGTTCGACAGCAGCCGGAAGTCGCCGCTGCCGGCGTTCGCGAACCTCGGATCGGACTGAAGGGAATGTGAATCCTGACCGCTCGCCGTCCGGTAGGCCGCGATCGTCGAGTAGGGCGTCGCCACGTACTTGAACGGATCCTGGGCGGTCGAGTTCCAGAAGATGTTGTAGTCGGAGACGAAGCCGGCGGAGGTCCCGTCCACCCACAGGTCGTAGCGATTCGTCGTCAGCCCATTGTTCACCGAGATACAGTTCTGAAGCTGGGTATTGGAAGCAGTGCCTTCGATCGAGAAGCCGTCGTGGAAGTTCCCGTACGACACGTCGTCGACATGGATCGTTCCCGTGCTCGACAGGTGGTCGAAGCCGTGGTCACCGTTGGCATAGGACACGTTGTTGAACGCGATGTTGTTGTTCGCGCCACCGGTGAAGAAGATGCCGGTATCCTGATTGTGGTGGGCGCGATTGGCTGACACGGTGTTGTTCGACGACGCCGTCAGGTAGATCCCGTTCGCCCTCGAGACCGCGGGGTCCACGTTGGAGAAGGTCTCGTTGCCGCGAATGATGCACCCGGTCGTGCTCGCCAGCAGCCCGATGCCGTGGAAGTTCGAGTAGGAGACGCGATTGTTCTGGATGGTGACGGTGGTGCAGCTGCTGAGGCGGATCCCATAGCCGTTCGAGAAGCTCACATCGTTGCTCGAGACGATCACGTTCGAGCACGCGCCGAGGTTGAAGCCGCGGTCCTCGGCGTCGCGGACCGTGAATCCGGTGATGTTGACCCACGACCGCGCGTTGAGATTGAAGCCGTAGAGGCGCTGCCCGACGAGCAACTGCTGGCTGCCCGGGTTCCCGCCGCCCACGTTGACGTAGAGCCCTTCGCCGGACACCCATACGAACGAGTTCGGCGGGAGGCTCGCGGGTTGTGCGGTGGACGGCGTGAGACGTGTGCCGTTCTTGAACACCTGGTTGGGGGGCAGGGTCACCGCGGCGGCGCGGTAGACGTTGCCGGAGAGGAGCACCCAGCTCGCCGGTGTCGAGTAGCTGTCGGCCCCGTCCACGATGACGCCCGTGCCGACCGTTTCGATGACGAACGGACTCCCGGACGCACCCGACGCGGGCACCGTCACCTGCTCGCGATACGTCCCCGGCTTCACCCGGATTGTGATCCCCGGCCCGTTGTGCGCGTTGAGCGCTGCGGTGATCGTGCAGTAGGGCTGCGCCTCGGTGCCAGGACCGGTGGGTGAGCACGACGCACTCGCCTGGTCCACGTAGTAGATCTGCGCTGAGGCGCTCGCGGGGGCGACGAACATCAGCACGCAGAACGCGGCTCGGATGGCGCGCCCACGCGTTGCGGGCGGAACAATTGCGAGAGCGCCCACGAGTCTTCGGAAGACCGTGCTCACACTGCTTGCTCCAGAGAGCCGGATCCGTCCGAGTGAGACAAGAGGGGAGCTCCGGTCGGGTCGGCATGCCCCGGAGCAGGAGTCGACGATACGCAGCCGTAACTTCGTACACGCGATGAGTGGAATCCAGAGGATTCGCGAACGAAGCACGCAAAGTCATCGTGAACACCGCATTGAGTATCGGCGCATCTCACTTCGTTTGGTGCCACGAGACACGCGCCGCCGCATTCATCGTGAATCAGGTTCAGGCGTGTGCGACGCAGACTCCTGCGCTGGCACCCCGGGGGCCTATGCCGCCCGCATCACCTTCCGGTGCAGGGCGATCAGGTGCTTGCACGGCCCGCGCTGAAGGCTCATGCGGACGTAGAACGCACAGTCACAGCGGCCGGCGGCGAGCCGACCGTCGCCGCCCACTTCGCACACCACGCGGTACCGCCCTTTCACGAGCGCTTCGTGGCGGCCGTCCTTGAGCACGACGTCCTGGACCTGGCCGCGGCTCACCATCTCCTCGGCCTCGCGCTCGCGCTGCGTCATGGGGGACAGGTCGGGCGGGTTCTCGGTGAACACGCGGCGTGCGAACCAGCGGTCGGTCTCGGGGTCGTACATCGCTCGACCCTGAAGACAGAGCTGGTTCAAGGCGCCGCGATCGCCGACCTTCATCACGAAGTGCTCCTCCAGCGTGGCGAGCGTCTTCGCTAGCGTCCTCTCGTCCGCAGCGGGCGGCTCGAAGAGACGGAAGCAGTCGTTCGCGGTCCACTCGCGCGCCGACCACGCGCTCATGCCGAGCAGGAACGTGATGTCGCCGAGGTCGCAGGTCCAGAACGACGGCCCGCCCGTGCCCAGGAACCGCACGCGGATCTCCTTCGTGCGCGCGAGCACCTTGTCGAGCAGCAGCAGCCGTCGCCGTCCCCACACCTTCACCGTCGCGGGCGGCCCCGCGTACGTCGACTTCCGCAGGGTGAACGTCTTGTCCCACGGCTGCACCGTCACCCTGGGTGTCGGACCCAGCTCGAAGACGAGACCGCGAGGTGACTCCTTCTCCTTGCGGCCCTTCAAGTACGCCAGCACGTTCGCCAGATCGATCGTCGCGAGCCGCAGCAGGTGCGCCGGCAGCCGCAGCGCCGCCTGCACCTCGAGGAACCCGCGCATCCACGAGTCCGGCAGGTCGATCTTGTCCTCGCGATCCTGCCGCTCGCGCTGCTCGACGACGATCCCCTCGCGTGCCACCTCGAGGTGCGTCGCGGCGCCGCTGCGGATCTGCCGCAGCCCCGACACCAGCAGGGGGGAGAAGCTGATGTTCGTGCAGCCGTACGCCGTGTCGTGCAGGCCGTCGAGCGCGCCCGGCCGCATCGCGATCCGGCCGTAGCTCGACTCGTCGAGCGAAAGCGCCTCGAAGAACACCCCTTCGGGCGTCACCGTGATCAGCGGATCGAGGATCCGCCGCTCGAGCTCTTCCGGTGACACGTACAGCTCCGAGCGGACGACGTCGTGGAGCGCGAGCATCGCGTCGCGGAAGCCGAGCGGATCCACGATCCGGCCGCGGAACCGGGCCGGATCGCGGATGATGTTGGGCGCCAACCGCAGGACGTCGCGATCGAGGCCGCTCTCGCCGTGATACGCGAACGTGGTCTCCATGTCCGTTACGCCGCGAGCAGCGGCTTCGCCAGCTTCTCGAACTTGCCCGGGTCGCTCTTCGACAGCTCGAGGATGCGCATGCGCGCGTCGCTCGGGAGCTTGCCCGGCACCGTCTTCATGCTCTTCATGATCGCCTGCAGCACGGGCGTCGCCTCGAGCTCGAGACCGTCGGCGAGCGCCGCGTACGCCTGCTGGCGAACGCGCGCATGCGCGTTGGCGAGCGCCGCCAGCGCGACCGCGGCCTCCTTCGCCGCGCCGCTGCGCGTCGAGGTGAGCCCGCGTGCGGCCGCCGTCACCGCCTCCTCCGCGCGATCCGCGACGACCGCGGGCACCCGGCCCAGGACCGCGAGGCCCGACGCGAGCACGGTCGGGCTCGAGGACTCGAGCAACGCCAGCACGTCGTCGCCAAGACCGTCGAAGTCCTCGGGGGACGCCAGGTCGAGGTACGTGCGCGGCGCCTCGCACAGCTCCGCGTGCCGGAGTGCGGCCTTCACCGTGGCCGCGGTGCGGCCTGCCTTCGAGGCGAGGGCCCACACGTCTGCCAGCGACACGCCTTCGCCGGTGTCGCTCCGCGCCGCGTAGTTGCGTGCGGCGTAGAATGGCTCGCGCTTCGACATCAGCGCCTTCGAGCCCTTCCAGAAGTAGGGGATCGCGAACCGCTCGAACGCGAGGCCGAGCACGTCCGCGTCCTGGCGCTCCCACGCGGCGTACATGACGCTCTGGAGCGGGTCGTAGAAGTCGCGGCGGTTGTTGTACTCGTTCACGTCCTTCGGGTACGGATGCCGCGCCAGCAGCTCGAGCGTCACCGTGCGCCCGGGCTCGCCGCCGCGGATGTAGAGCATGGCGAGCGCGCGGCACCAGCTCTGGGTCAGCTCGATCGGGAACTCACCGCACGTCGTGCTGAAGATCGCGTGCAGCAGCGCGACCGGCGTGATGTCGCGCTCGGCGAGCGCGTCCAGGATCTCGCCCGTCACGCCGTCATACAGGACCTCGTCGGTCTTGGGTCGCCTGGCCCATGCCTCGCCGAACCGGCGCAGACCTTCGCGGGAGAGGAGCGTGGCCGCGGAGGCTGCGAGCAGGAGCCCATGGTCCGGGCCCACCATGCCGACCAGCAGATCCGCGAGCGCGTCTGCGAACGGCGCGTTCTCGAGCACCGCATCCGGCACGTGGGTACGATCCTCGCCCCAGCGCGGACGCGCACTCGTGTCCACGCCGGGCCGCGTCGCGCGATGGTCGAGGATCGCCCTGTGCACGGCGGCGAGGACCTGCTCGTGCTCCGCTTGGCCGCCGGATTCCGGCGCCTCGTCGTCCTGCAGGTCCTCCTCCAGGTTGCGATTGATCTCCGCGTGCAGTTTCGGCAGGTGCAGGGCCTTCGCAAGGCGCAGCATCGTCCGCAGCGCGCGCTCGCCGCCCGGGCCCGCCGCGGCGGATGCGGCGGGGGACACCGACGCGGGAGCCGGAGCGTGTCCGCCCGACGCCGCGGCCTTGGCCGCGGGATCCACCGTCGCGGCGACGCCCGTCGCCGGCTCCGTCGCCTGCTTCGCCTCGTCCGGGTACTTCTCCTTGTAGTCCTCGACCGAGCGATCGAAGTACTTCTTGAGATTGGGATCCAGCGTGGGAACCACGGTGAGGAGGTTCCGGCAGACCGCGATCCGGTGCTCCTGGAGGAGCCCGTACTGGAAGTGGCGCGCGTACTGGACCAGCAGGTTCTCGCGCATCTTCGCGAACACCACGTCGCCGGCGTCGCGCACGCGTCGCGCCAGTTCCTTCACCACCGGATCGTCGGAGGGCTCGTCCAGGAGCATCGTACGGCCGGAGGTCCACCGCACCAGCGTCTCACCCCAGCCCTTCGCGTTCTTCGCCAGCGTCTCCTGCACCGTCTGGTGCGACCACGGCGTGTTCCACTCCGCATGCGGCCAGTCGCGCTTCTCGGTCTGCACCAGTCCCGCGATGCGGCCCGCGCCCCACTGGTACTCGCAGAAGCGCACCAGGTTCTCGTAGCTCGTCGCAGCAACGAGGAAGATCACGTCGTCCATGACTTCCTTGCCGTAGCGGTCGGCCTCGGCGTAGGCGAAGTTCGCGCCCTTGATCTCGAAGCTCATCTTCTCGTCGAGGATCGTGCGCGCGATCGGGCTCGCGACACCGCCGAAACATCCGAACAGGCCGTCGCCGGGACGGAACGGATCGAGCGCGTCCGCCGCGAGCGCGAGCAGCGAGGATGCCGCGGGCGCGCCGACCTTGGGCAGGTACTTGCGACAGAACCGCCGCACCGAGACCGAGGTGGACGTGGTGCCGAGCACGAACTGCCGCACCGCGGCCGGAACCTTGGCGGTCGCCGCGAGCGCCTGCTTCGAGACCGGCGGCATGTCGGCGTGACGGAGATCGGCGTGGTTCTCGAGAATGGCGAAAGCCTTCTCGGGTTCGCCTGAGGCGATCGCATTCTCGATCTGCTTCTGGTGGGCGGCATCAACGGCGGCCATGTCGGGATCCCTCCTCGACCGCTGTCATCGGCAAGTATGAGAAGGAACTATCGCGGCTCACCGCAGCGGGCGCCGAACGCTCCGCGGATGCGGTAGGTTCCCGCCATGCCGCTCTCCGCCGGAGCCCGCCTCGGTACCTGGATCGGCTTCACGCTCGCCATGGCCGTTGCGACCCATGTCGCACACGCCGATCCCGCGACCGCGAGCCGTTCCGCCCATGCCGCCGGCGGTCCGCCCGTGGCACCGCGAGTGCCGGTGGTGGACGACTACTTCGGCACCAAGGTCACCGACGACTACCGTTGGATGGAGGACCGTCACGCGCCGAAGTTCGAGCAGTGGTGCCGCGAGCAGGGCCGCTATGCGCGTTCGGTGCTGGACCGCATTCCGGGTCGCGACTCGTTGCAGGCGCGGATCGCAGCTCACACCGGTGGTGGCACCACGGCGTTCCAGGTTCATCAGGCCGGTGGCAAGGTGTTCTATCTCAAGCTCGAGCCGGGGCAGGACACGTTCAAGCTCTTCGTCCGCAGTGGCGTGGACGGCCCCGAGAGCCTGCTGGTCGACCCCGATCGCGGCGCCTCGCCCGGACATCACTTCGCGATCGACTACTTCGAACCATCGCCGGATGGATCACGCGTCGCCTATGGGATCTCGCCCGGTGGCTCCGAGAAGAGCGTCCTCCACATCCTCGACGTCTCCCCCCGGCGTGAGTGGCCGGAAGCCATCGATCGCGCCGACTACGGCAGCCCCTCATGGCGGAACGACGATCGCTCGTTCTACTACAACCGCTTCGCCAAGGTCGGTCCCGACGCCAAGGACACCGAGCAGTACCTGAACAGCCGCGCTTGCCTGCACGTGCTGGGAACCGATCCCGATCAGGACCGCGCCGTCATCGGCACGGGGGTTGCGGGCTCCCTGCCGGTGACGCCCGTGGACTATCCGTTCATCCAGTGCACCGCCGGCTCGCCGTACGTCATCGCCAGCATCAGCCACGGCGCCGACCCTGCGCTCACCGCCTACGTGGCGCGCGCCGGGAGCCATGACCATCTCTCGCCGTGGGTGAAGATCGCGGACGTGGACGACGCGATCACGACGATCATTCCGCATGGCGACAAGCTCTACCTGCTCACGCACAAGAACGCGCCGCGCTACAAGGTGATCGCGGTGGACGCATCGTCGCCGGATCTCTCCAAGGCCGTGACCGTGGTCGCGCCGAGCGAGCGCGTGATCCAGGAGATCGATGCCTCCTCGACGGCGCTCTACGTGCGTGATCTGGACGGCGGACTTGGCCGCCTGCGCCGCTATGAGTTCGCGAGCGGCCGACTGGATGACGTCGCGCTTCCGCTCCGCGGCGCCCTCTACGGACCCTATCTCGATACGAGATCGACCGTGGTTCTCGCGGGAATGGTCGGCTGGCTCTCGCCGCCGGCTTACTACCGCTTGGACGGCGCCAGCACGGTCCGCACCTCCATCGTGCCGCCGTGGAAGGAAGATGTGTCCCGGTACACGGTGGACGAAGTGCAGGCGCGCTCCTGGGACGGAACGCAGATCCCGCTTTCGATCGTGCACCGCCGCGACATCAAGCTCGATGGCAAGAACCCGGTCTGGCTCGCCGGATATGGCGCTTACGGGATCTCCCTCACCCCGGGCTTCGTCTCCCGATTCCTGACGCTGCTCGAAGACGGCGGCGTGTACGCGGTCGCGCACGTACGCGGCGGGGGAGAGTTCGGCGAGGAGTGGCATCTCGCCGGCAAGCAGGCCACCAAGCCCAACACCTACAAGGACCTGATCGCCTGCGCCGAGTACCTGGTGAAACAAGGCTACGGCTCGCCCGCGACGCTGGCGATCGAAGGCCGGAGCGCCGGAGGCATCACGGTCGGCATGGCCACCACGGCGCGCCCGGATCTGTTCCGGGTCGTGTTCAACGGCGTTGGAGACAACAACGCGCTGCGCTGCGAGCACGGCACCGATGGTCCGGCGAACTCGCTCGAGTACGGATCGACGAAGACCGAGGCCGGTTTCCGCGCGCTCCTTTCCGTGGATGCCACGCAGCACGTGGTGCCCGGCACGGCGTATCCGGCGGTGCTGCTCACTTCCGGCTTCAACGACCCGCGCGTCGCGCCGTGGCAGCCGGGCAAGATGGCGGCGCATCTGCAGGCGGCGACCACGAGCGGCCGGCCGGTGCTGTTCCTGGTGGACTTCGACGCCGGACACGGCATGGGCTCGTCCAAGTCACAGCGCGACCGCGAGCTCGCCGACCAGCTGGCGTTCCTCTACTGGCAGATGGGATCCCCCGCCTACCAGCCGACCCGTCCATGAGCGGCATCGGAACCGGAGCCTCGATCTGAAGCAGGAGCCGGTCGGGGACGACGCGCCGGGAAGATGACGTGCCGCGTTCGTGCGAGCGGCTCGACCACGGTCTCTCGAGACGGGCGTAGGTTGTCGCCGCGCGCGTGCTCCCCAGACCGACACGCGGGGTCCAAGATGGCATTCACCCAAGACGTTCGCTTCGCCTTCCGCACGTTGAACAAGAGCCGTGGATTCGCCGTGGTCGCACTGCTGGTGCTGGCCCTCGGCATCGGTGCGAACACCGCCATCTTCAGCACCGTGAACGCCGTGCTGCTGCGCGGGTTTCCGTACCCGCACGCCGATGAACTCGTGAACCCGGTGTCCGTCGACACGCGCTTCAGCACCTTCGGCCCCGCCATCCCGTACCCCGACTACCTGCAGTGGAAGGCCAACCGCCGGGTGTTCTCGGGGGTCGCCCTCTCGCAGGAGCTGAACTCCGACCTCGCCTCGGGGGACACGCCCCCCGAGCGCGTGAACGCCGCTGCGGTCTCCGAAGACTTCTTCACGGTCCTGGGCGCGAGTCCGATCGTCGGACGATTCTTTCGCGCCGAGGATCATCTTCAAGGCGCTGAGCGCGCGATCGTCATCAGCGAAGCGCTATGGAAGCGCCGTTTCGGCTCCGATCCCTCGATCGTCGGCCGGACCATCAAGGTGCGCGGCACGGATCGCCGCGTGATCGGTATCGCCTCGCGCCGCTCGGAGTATCCGCTCGGCACGCAGATCTGGCTGCCGTTCGTGAGCAGTTCGCTCGTCAACAGCGCGGTCGATGACTGGGAGTTCGAAGCCATTGCCCGGCTGGCGCCGGGAGTGACACTCGCCACCGCCAGGGCTTTCGTCGAGAGCGTCGGCCAGCGCACCGCCAAGGAATTCGAGGCGAAACGAAAGAACAGCGCGACGTCGGTGGTTTCGCTCCACGAGTTCGTGGTCGGGCGCGGGACGCGGCGCGCCCTCCTGGTGCTGCTCGCGGCGATCGGCTTCGTGTTGATGATCGCGGCGGCGAACCTCGCCAACCTGCTGCTGAACCGCGCCGCTGCGCGCGAGCGGGAATTCGCGATCCGATCCGCGCTCGGCGCCAGTTCCTCGCGCCTCGTCCAGCAGGTGGTTACCGAAGCCGGCGTGCTCTGCGTTCTGGGCGCGTTCGCCGCGATCCTGGTCGCGTACGCGATCATCAAGGCGGTCATCGCCTACGGTCCCAGCAGTATCCCGCGCCTGGGCGAGACCTCGATCGATCTCCCGGTGCTGCTCTTCACGCTTGCGATCGCAGCACTGACCGCCGGACTCTTCGCGCTCATTCCCGCGTGGCGCATCGCGCGGCAGGACGCGCGCGAAACATTGCAGCAGAGCGGGAACGCCGTCTCTGCCAGCAGGTCGAGTCAACGCTATCGTGAAGCACTGGTCGTGACGCAGATCGCGCTGTCGCTGATGCTGCTGATCGCTGCCGGACTCTTTGTCAAGAGCTTCGCGCGATTGCAGCACGTGGATCCGGGCGTGCGCACGTCCAACCTGCTGACGTTCGAGTTGTCCATCCCGCCGTCGGCGTATGCCCAGGGGGAACCCAGGGGAAGTTTCATCGCTGAGTTCCATCGCCGCGTCGATGAGATCCCCGGTGTGGTCGTTTCGGGGGCAGTGGGTGCGCTGCCGATGGGTGGCGGCGGGTTCTACCTGGGCCGCGCGTTCATCCGTGAGGGCGAGCCCGAGCCGCCGAACGGCACGGAATACTCGGCGCAGTGGAACGTCATCACCCCGGGCTTCCTCGGGGCCACCGGCTTGCAGTTGATCGCCGGTCGCGACTTCACGGATCAGGACACTCAGGATTCGCCGCCGGTCGTCATCGTCAGCCAGACGCTGGCGAAACAGATGTTCCCGAATCAAGACCCGATCGGGAAGGTGATCCGTTCCTGGCGGGACGACAACAAGCCCCGCGTGATCGTGGGAACCGTCGCCGACGTCAAAGTCAACACTTTGCAGGAGAACACGTGGGGCACTGCGTACGTTCCGCACCAGCAGGATCCGTGGGGCACGCTCGCGTACGTCGTCCGCACGAAGGGCGACCCCGTGCATTACGTCGCGCTCGTCCGCTCGGCGCTTGCGGAGATGAATCGCAACATCGCGCTGGCGAACGTCCGCTCGATGGCCGCGGTGCATGAAACCGCCCTCGCCGAGCCGAAGTTCAACATGTTCCTGATCGCCGGCTTCTCCCTGCTGGCACTCGTGCTCGCGACCATCGGCCTCTTCGGCGTGATCGCCTATGCGGTCAGCCAGCGCACGCGCGAGATCGGCATCCGCATGGCACTCGGCGCGCAGAAGAGCCAGATCCTCGCCATGGTGATGAGCCGCGGGATCCGCATCACGCTTCTCGGCCTGGCTCTCGGTCTCGCGGGATCGCTCGCGCTCTCGCGCGCGCTCACGACCGTGCTCTTCGACGTTCGCCCGACCGACGTGAGCATCTACGCGGGGCTGATCGTGGTTCTCGGCCTGACCGCGATGCTCGCCACGTACGTGCCGGCGCAGCGCGCCACACGTGTCGAACCACTCTCCGCGCTACGCTACGAGTGACAGCGCCGAGTCTTGTCCGTAAGCGAAGTACCTGACCCCGCTGCCCTTGCATCCACGTTCGCGGTGCGCGCCATGGCCGAGTTGAAGCCGTGACGCACCTTTCGGTTGAGTGGGTGATCGGAAAGGGTTTGCTTTATCCGCCCGGGTCGCCGATACTGTGCTCGTCTTGGGTAGACACTGGATTGCCATACACGTTCACTTTCCGCCGGGGACACTTGGCGGTTTTTTTTTGCCGTGACCTGCTTGGGCGCGGCTCGTCCGGGGGGCACGATCTGAATGCTGCGCAAATCGCTCTCGTCATAGGCCCCTTTCACGTCCTGCGCGGCCGTACGTGATCCCGTCGGCATCTCGCCCCCGGCCTGGCAAGAAGCGTGGCTCGGACGTTCTCGATGATGGAATGGCCTTCACGCAGCTCGGCCTGTCGGAACCCATCGTCCAGGGTGTGCGGGCCCTCGGTTTCAGCGAGCCCACGCCCATCCAGCGTCGCGCCATCCCGCTCATCTTGACGGGCCGCGATCTCGTGGGCTCGGCGCAGACCGGCACCGGCAAGACGGCCGCCTTCGTGCTGCCGATCCTCATGCGCCTCGCGGTCCAGGGTGAGGGCCTGCGGGCGCTCGTCCTGGTCCCCACGCGCGAACTCGCCGCGCAGGTCGAGACCCATGCGCGTGCATGCGCACGGTTCACCCGCGTCCGCACGGGGGTCGTGTTCGGCGGCGTCCCGATCGGTCCGCAGGAGCGGCTGCTCCGCCAAACCGGGATCGACCTGCTCATCGCCACCCCGGGCCGACTGCTCGATCTGTACCAGCGGCAGAGCGTGAGCTTCGAAGAGATCCAGGTCGTCGTGCTCGACGAGGCAGACCGAATGGTGGACATGGGTTTTGCGCCCGACGTGCGGCGGATCCTGCGATTCCTGCCGCGCGCCCGCCAGACGCTGATGTTCTCCGCGACCATGCCGACACAGCTCAACCAGGTGGCGAGCGGTGCGTTTGCATCGCCAACGCGAGTCGAGATCGCCGGGCCGACGCGGACGGCGGACGGCATCACGCAGTCGGTCGTGACCGTGCGTCGAGATCTGAAGTCGGCATTGCTCGGGCACCTGCTCGGCCACGCCGCCGCGAAGAAGGCGCTCGTGTTCTCGCGGAGCAAGCGCGGCGCGGATCGCCTGGCCGCCACGCTGCGGCGCAGCGGACTCGAGGTGGCTGCCCTGCATGGAGATCGAAGCCAGAGCCAGAGGGAGCGGGCACTGCTCGACTTCCGGCGTGGCCGGGTGATGACGTTGATCGCCACCGATCTCGCCTCTCGTGGACTCGATGTTCAGGACGTCACGCACGTGATCAACTACGATGTCCCGCGCGCGGCTGAAGACTACGTGCATCGCATCGGCCGGACCGGCCGCATGCATGCAGAAGGCGAGGCGATCACGCTCGTCTGCGCTGAGGATCGTGATTACTTGCTCGACATCGAACGGGTGCTGGGCCGCATGATTCCGCGCATGACGGTGAAGGGGTTTGACGCCGAGGCGCCGCTCGTCGTGGCCGCTGCCCATGACTCCCGTCGTGATGCGAAGGGCAGGGTGTCTGCGCCCAGCGGTCCGGCTGGAAGGCGCCCGGCCACGAGACGCGACCAGGACGCAACTCGATCGCACCGCGCCGGCTCGAGCGCGCCAACGACGCCAGCGGCCCCAGCGGTCGTTGCGAGTCCAATTCCCGCCCATGGTCGTCGCCCGCGACTCGCGGCGCTCGATCGTCGCAGCCGAAAGCGTATGTGAGGCCGCCACGTGGCGCCTCCGCACCCTTGGAGGGTTGAATGCCCAGGAGCAAGCGACCATCATTCCTGAGCAAGCAGAAGGAGCAGAAGCGACGCGCGAAAGCGAACGAGAAGCGCGAGGAACGTCGGGCGCGCCAGAAAGACAAGCTCGCTCGCGGCCGCGCCGATGTCGCGCCGACGGAACCTCAGCCCGAGGACGCACCCGAGTAGCGGCGCTTCAACCGGAGGCACCATGAAGATCTTTGTGGGTAATCTGTCGCCCAGCGTCACGGAGAGTGATCTCCAGGAGGCGTTCGCCGCGTTCGGCACGGTCGAGAGCGTGACCGTGATCAAGGATAAGTTCACCGGCGTAGGGCGCGGGTTCGGCTTCGTCGAGATGCCGAACAAGACCGAGGCCGCAGCGGCGATCTCCGGCCTCGAGAACCACTCGGTTGGCGGTCAGCCGATTCGAGTGAACGAGGCCCGTGCAAAGACCGAGAGCGGAAGCGCCGGCGGCCGGCGCGGCGGCCGGTTCTAGCCTCGGCGACGTAGGGAGATTGCGGCCGCCGCCGTCCGGGACGCGCGTCATCGAGGTCGCCCACCTGCGGAAGCTCTACGGCTCCACCGTGGCGGTCGACGACGTCTCCTTCGAAGTGTTCGAGGGTGAGATCTTCGGGCTCATCGGGCCCAACGGCGCCGGCAAGACCACGACCATGGAGTGCGTCGAGGGCGTTCGCAAGGCCGACGCTGGGCGCGCCACGGTGCTCGGGCTCGATCCCGGCCGGGATGCCTACGCGCTGCAGAAGCGCATCGGCGTCCAGCTCCAGCAGGCGCAGCTGCAGAAGCGTATCCGCGTCCGGGAGGCGGTCGATCTCTGGGCGTCGCTCTACCCGCGCACGGTCGACGGCCGTGCCCTGCTCGAGCAGCTCGGCCTGGCCGAGAAGCGCAATGCCTCATTCATGAGCCTCTCCGGCGGGCAGAAGCAGAGACTCTTCATCGCGCTCGCGCTCATCAACGACCCCGAGGTGGTGTTCCTCGACGAGCTCACGACGGGACTCGACCCGCAGGCCCGGCGCGCCATCTGGGACCTCGTGAACGGCATCCGCGGCCGCGGCAAGACGGTCTTCCTCACCACGCACCTGATGGAAGAGGCCGAGCGGCTGTGCGATCGCGTGGCGATCATCGAGCACGGGCGGCTGATCGAGATGGGCGCGCCCGCCGCCCTCGTCCGCCAGCACTGCCCCGAGCGCGGCGTGGTGTTCTCCAGCGATCGCGAGGACCTCGCGGGCGAACTGGAGCGCATTGCGGGAGCCGGATCGGTGCGCGTCGAGGGCACCACGTACACGGTGCAGGGGCGGGGCGACGACTTCGTCACCGCGGTCATTCGCTTCATCGCCGCCCACGAGCTCACGGTTCGCGACTTTCACACCGTGTTCCCGACGCTCGAGGACGTGTTCCTCAAGCTCACCGGGCACGTCATCCGGGACTAGGCGGCCACGATGCGGGGGCTCCTGAAGCTCACCTGGCTCGAGATCCGGATCTTCGTGCGCGAACCGCTCGGGTTCGTGGCGGCGGTCGGGGTTCCGCTCGCCATGTTCCTCGTGCTCGGACGCTCCGTGAGCCCGGGCACGGTTCACTCCCCGAGAACGACGCAGTTCCTGGCCCAGGACCTGCCGCTCTTCATCTCGATCTTCATCTCGATCAACGCCGCGCTCTCGCTCATCGCGGTCATCTCGATCTACCGCGAGGGTGGCATCTTGAAGCGCCTGCGGGCCACCCCGCTCCGGCCGGCGGTCATCCTCGGCGCGCACGTGCTGGTGAAGCTGTTCTTCACCGGGATCTCGCTCGCGCTCACGGTGCTCGCGGGCCGGCGCTTCTACCCGGTGGCGCTGCACGCGCACGTCGCCGAGTTCGCGCTCGCGGTCGTCGTCACCACGGTGGCAATCCTGTGCATGGGCTTCGTCGTCGCCAGCTGGGTGGGCACCGCCAGGTTCGCGCAGGTGATCGGCAGCGTGGTCTTCTACCCGATGCTGGTGGTGTCCGGCATGTTCGTACCGCTGTCATCGATGCCCCAGCCGTTGGCGGTGATCGGTAACGTGCTGCCCATGTCGCACGCGGTCGCGCTCCTTCGTGGCGCGTGGGTCGGAGTGAGCTGGCTGGAACTGCTGCCGCACCTCGGCGCGCTCGCGTTGACGATCGTGATCTGCCTGGCCCTCACGACGCGCGTCTTTCGTTGGGAGTAGCGCGACGCGGACTGCCTGGAGGGTTGGAGTGCCTGCTGCCCTCGCGGATCACTTGTCGCCGCGATCCCTCGCGCGCCGCAGCGTGTGGATCGCCTGGTCCAGCGCCTGGAGGAAGCGCGAACGGTCCCGTGCCTCGAACGGCGGCGGCCCGCTCGAATCCAGTCCGGCGCCGCGCAGCTCCGACAGCAGGTTGCGGGTCGCCAGCACATCGCCGATGTTGGACTCCGTGAAAGGTCGTCCCGTCGGGCCGAGCGCGTACGCACCGCGTTCGAGACAGCGCGCCGCGAGTGGGATGTCGGCCGTGACGACGATGTCGTCGCGCCCCGCGTGCGCGACGATCCAATCGTCCGCGGCATCGAAGCCCTGGTCCACGACCTCGAGCGAGAGATTGGGCGCGCTCGGAATCCACATCGGGCTTGCGGACACGAGCGTGACGTGAAGTTGGTAGCGCTCGGCGACCCGATAGATCTCGTTCTTGACGGGGCAGGCATCGGCGTCGACGTAGATGTGCAGGGAGTCGCCGCTCACCTCGAGAAGACCACCTTCGCGTTCGCCGTCGCTCCGTTGGAGGTGAGCCGCAGGAAGTAGATCCCGTTCTGCGGGAATGGGGCCGGCGAGCCGGCGGACCATTCGAACAGGTTCGGTCCGGCTCCGGAAACGCGATCGCACAGGGTCGCGACGCGCGCGCCCCTCGCATCGAACAGCTCGAGGCAGGCGCGGCCGGCCGCCGGCAGCACATACGATAGGCTCGCCTGGTTCGAGGTCACGACCGCCGAGCTCACCGCGAGTCGCGCGGAACGACCCGAAGCGGGCGGATTCACGGCCGGCGGCGGTTCCGACCCGGCCCAGCGCGCGATCGAGAACGACGATTGGTCGCCGGCGTGGCTGAAGGTGCCGCCCACGTACAGATCGCCTCCGACCTGACGGATCGCGCGGATGTAGCCGTTGACGCCGCTACCGAACCCGCCCCAATGCTCGCCATCCCAGCTCACGATTCCCCGCGAGCCGGGAACGAAGCGATCGACGCCTGCGTTGCCCGCGATCACGAGCTTGTCCCCGTAGCGGCCGAGTGCCAGCACCTGGCAGTACTCGAGGCCCATCGAGCCCCACGCGGATCCGTCCCAATGCATGACGCCCTCGTAGCCCGAGTACCCGTCGTGGCGGATCATTCCCGCCGCGTAGAGGTCGCCGCGGAAGCTCTCGAGATCGGTCACCTCGCCCTCGACGCCCGCACCGACCGCGAGCCACCGCTTCCCATTCCATGCCACGACGCCCGGTGAGGCGACGGTCTGCGCGCCAAGGAAGTTGCCCCCAGCGTAGAGGAGGCCGTCCTTCACCTCGAGGGCGGAGACGCGCGGA
>Ga0310811_10001465_pt1 | contig 29658 bp, 30 predicted proteins | sample YCmetagenome_FD_207642 | JGI IMG/M metagenome (GOLD analysis project Ga0310811, IMG submission 207642) | Soil microbial communities from experimental microcosm in Duke University, North Carolina, United States - YC | ecosystem: Engineered > Artificial ecosystem > Soil microcosm > Unclassified ...
TTACGTGACTGTCCGCGATGCCGGACGAAATGCGAAAGCTCGCGCCCCGGTGATGCGACCCGAGTCGGGGGCCAACTCGTCGTCGCGCGCAAGTCGATCGATGTCCGGCCGAACGCGACCGCATGGTAGTGAGATCCGCGCCGGTGCGACAAATACTTAAATGTGGATTAGTCATTTGACTTTGCAGAAGGCGACGTGCGCAGGATAGGTACTGTGCTCATTCGCGCAATGCTGAAATGGAAATGACCGAAGCGGTGCAATTCACAGCGCGATAGATTGTTTTGCCGCCTGCCACCGGCGACGTAGCATCGGCGCCTTGATCCAGCATGCTCCGGTGAAGGTCCGATGGCTCATTATCTCGACGACGCGCAGCGCGATGAACTCGGGCTGCGCGCAAGGTCGTGGCTGTGGCGCAGCGAATGCCCGACCTGGCTGCTGATTGCGGCCGTCTACGCGAGCTGGTTCGCGATCGCGCGGCATGCGGCGCAACTCGGCCTGCCGGCCGCGACCGTGCTGTTGACGCTCGCCACCGCGTGGTACGCGTCTTTGCAACACGAACTGGTGCACGGCCACCCGACACGCTCGCCGCGCGTCAACGCGCTTTTCGGCATCGCACCGCTGGCGGTGTGGTTTCCGTACGCGCTGTATCGCGACGCGCACCTGCGTCATCACGATGACGAGCGGCTCACGTCGACCGACGATCCGGAGAGCTATTTCCTGTCGAGTCGGCAATGGCACGCGACGACCGCGCCGATGCGCGCGCTGCTGACGTTTCGCAACACGTTCATCGGACGCATCACGACAGGGCCCGCGTTGACGATTGCCGCGGTGCTGACGCAAGGGTGTCGCGACGTGTCGGCGGGCGATCTGCGCGCACTGCGGATGTGGGTCGTGCATCTCGGACTATTGGCCTTGCTGCTCGCCTGGCTCGACCGCGACTGCGGCATGGGGCCGGGGCACTTTCTGGCGGGCGTGGCGTATCCCGCGCTGTCGCTCGGCGCGGTGCGCTCGTTTCGGGAACATCGGCCGGCGCTGCCGGTAGCCGGGCGCAGTGTGATCAACGAGGCCGGATGGCTTTGGCGGCTGCTGTTCCTGAACAATAACTACCACCTCGTTCATCACGATTTGCCGGGCGTCCCGTGGTTTGCACTGCGGCGGGTCTATCTCGAACGGCGCGACCGCTATGGCGAGCGCAACGGTCATTTTGTCGTCGATGGCTATTGGCGCTGGCTCGCGGAGTTCGGGTTCCGGTGCGCCGAACCGGTGCAGCATCCGCTCGACGCAGACACGCATGGGGCCGCTCCGATCCGGCATTCGCGCGGTCTGTCGGCGGATCCGGTGCATCGCGACGGCCTCGCGGGCGCCGTTCCCGCGATGTCATCCGGGTCGCGACGGGACGGGACGTGAGATGCCGGCGCATTGGGTCGCCGCGTTGCCGATGTACAACGTCACGCCGGCACTCGGCGCGCTGTGGCGCGCCTTCGCGCATGACGTCGCGGTGTTCGCGTTCGGCGGGGACGCGGCGAACGACGTGTCGCTGCTCGACGAGCCGTTCGGGGACTTGCGCGGATTATGGCGACGCAACGATCTGCTGCTGTCGCAGACCTGCGGATATCCGCTCGTGCACGAGCTTGCGAGCCACGTCGACATGATCGCGACGCCGATCTTCGATGCGAACGGCTGCGACGGCGCGCGCTACCGCAGTGTGCTCGTCGTACGCTCGAACGGCGACGCGCGTGTCATCGACACCCTGACCGATTGCCGGGGACTGCGCGCCGCGTACAACGGCGACGACTCCAACAGCGGCATGAACGCATTGCGTCACGCCGTGGCGCCGCTTGCACGCGGCGGGCGATTTTTCGGGTCCGTCGTCAGGACGGGGTCGCATCTGGCGTCGTTGCGGAGAGTCGCGGCGGGAGACGCCGACGTCGCCGCGATCGATTGCGTGACACTTGCGTATGTCAGCGATGAATTGCCGGATCTCGCGAAGCGCGTGCGCGGGATCGGCTTCACGGCGAGCACGCCCGGTCTGCCGCTGATCGCATCGCGCTCGGTCGGTGCAGCGCGTCTGTCACGCGTGCGTGACGCGCTGCATGCCGCGTTGTCAGCTGACCGCGAGCGGGCGAGACGACTGCGCCTCCGGGGATTCGCGCGACTCACCGCGAACGACTATGCCGCGATCGACGCGCTCGAACGCGATGCGATGGCAGCAGGCTACGCGACACTCGCTTGAACGTCCCGGGTTTTCGCCAATGGAGAAACGCTCGAAAAGCTGAGAAAACACCCGGATGAAAAAATCTCACTTCGCCGTTGCGCTACTCCTTTCCGGCGCGCTCTCCGTCGCTTCGGCCACCGAGGCACGATCCCTCCCCGCCGCATGCAGCGTGATGATTCACGCCACTTCCGTTTGCATGAAAGAAGCAGCGGACCGCGTGCAGGCACTCAATCCGGACGCGGCACAAGACCTGGTCCGGGAAGACTACGAGACCACGCTTCCGAAGATGCTTAAAAAGCGCGCGGACGCCGCCGATTACTGCACTTCAGCAAAGGCTACAAACTCGCTCGTGATCAGCATGCAGGACCTGTCGACGAAGTATGGCGTCGACAAGCGGCAGCTGTTGACGCCGGGCTGTCAGGCCGCGGCCAGGCCATTCTTCGATCAGGTGATCGCAAAGCATCCTGAACTCGCCAATTAACTTCATTCAGCTCGACGAGAAAAAGCCCCTGCACGCAGGGGCTTTTTCATTGACGGCGCCACGTTAAGCGTCTGCTTAGCCGAGCGTCGAAGAGGAAAGCGCCATGCGCTTTCTCTGCAGGAACCGGCGCACGGCGGGATCGCGCTCCAGCCCGATCGCGAGATCGTACGCACCGAGCGCTTCGTCAGTCGCGCCGGCGCGCGCCAGCAGCTCGGCGCGCGCGGCCCAGTACGGCTGGTAGTCCGCGAGCCGCGGATCGTCCGCATATGGCGCGAGCGCATCGAGCGCCGCCTGCGGACCGTCCCGTTCCGCCAGCGCCAGCGCGCGATTCACCGCGACCACCGGCGACGCGGCAATCGCGAGCAGCGCGTCGTAGAGCTGCACGATCTCGCCCCAGTTCGGGCGATGCGTGAGGCACCGGTACACATGCGCCGACTGCAACGCGGCTTCGAGCTGAAAGCGTCCGATCGCATCGAAAGCGGATGCGCGCCGCAGCAGTGCATTGGCTGCGTCGATCATCGGCAGGTTCCAGGTTGCCGCGTCCTGCGCCGAAAGCGGCACGTATTCGCCGGCCGCATCGCGCCGCGCGTCGCAACGCGCGTGCGCATACAGCATCAACGCGAGAAGGCCCAGCGTTTCCGGTTCGTCGGGCAACAGTTCGACGAGCAGCTGGGCCAGATACAGCGCCTCTCCGGTGAGATTGCGCCGCCCGCTATCGCCGCCGAGCGGGTCGGTCCATCCTTCCGCATACGCCGCGTAGACCGCCTCCAGCACCGCGGCAAGGCGAGCGGGCAACTCCTCGCGTTCGGGAACGCCAAACGGAATGCCCGCTTCGCGGATCTTGTTCTTCGCGCGCGCGAGACGTTTGCTCATCGCGGCGGGCGACGTCAGGAACGCGGACGCGATCGTCTTCGCTTCGAGCCCCAGCACCACCTGCAGCATCAGCGGCGTGCGGATCGCCGCATCGAGCGCCGGGTGCGTGCACGCGAACAACAGCGCGAGCCGCCGGTCGGGCAAGGCGCCGGCTTCGCGCTCGTCGATCTCGTCGGCGAGGAGGGCGAGCTGATTCGCCAGTTCGTCGCCGACGCGATGATGGCGCGCGCCGTCGATCGCCCGGCGGCGCGCGACCGTCATCAGCCACGCCTCGGGATTCGCGGGGCAGCCGCGTGCGGGCCAGGCGGCCAGGGCGGCCGCGAACGCGTCGGCGAGCGCGTCCTCGGCGGCCGCGACGTCGCGCGTGCGCATCGCCAGCAGCGCGACAAGCTTGCCGTAGCTGCGGCGCGCCACCCCCTCGGCGAGCGATTGTGCGGCGGCATCGGCGCCGCCGCTGGCGGACTGACTCACGCCGACGCCGGCGCGTCGTACGGCGCGGCCCACACCGGACGCACTTCGATGACGCCGTGTCCCGCGCCGGGGCAGCGCGACGCCCACGAGAGCGCCGCGTCCAGATTGGGCACGTCGATCAGGTAGTAGCCGGCGAGCTGTTCCTTCGAATCGGAGAACGGTCCGTCGAGCACCTGCGGCTTGCCGTCGACGAGCCGAACCGTGGTCGCCGTATTCGAGAACTGCAGCCGGTTCGCGCCCTGCAGCACGCCGGCCTTGCTCAACGACTCGGTGTAGGCGTGATACGCGGCGACGCCTTGCTGCCGCTCGCTGTCGGTCATCCGGCCCCAGCCGTTCTCTTCCGAATAGATCATCAACAGGTAGTGCATGTGAGCCTCCATCGTGGGTTCGGGCGGTGTGGGTTACGCCGCCATCACAATGACGCGCGGGCCGCATCCGGATGGACAGGTTGCGCCGAAAAAAATTGCCGGCGTCGTTTCGTTTGGTTCGTGACGGGCGGCTTGAGTCAGATCAATCGCGCCGAGCCGGCCGCTTCCACCATGGCAGCAGGCGGCTCGCCGTCGCGAGCCGGATCTCAGGCCGGGGGCTGCCATGGTTCACCGATCGGCTTTGCGCGGGGCCCTGTGCCGGCTGCTGCTGATAGCGACGCTTGCGGCGTGTGCGCACGATCCCCGCCTCGAAGCCTTCCGTCATTCGGAAACCGAACTGGCGGCCGTGCGCGAGCACTCGGCAATCGAATGCACGACGCCCGGCACGTGCGCGCAAGCATGGAGCCAGACGAGGGTATTCGTTCGATCGCATTCGCCGACGCCCATCGAGCGCGTCACGGACGAAACAATCGAAACGCGCATGCCGCACGAGTTCGGCATTGCGTATTTCTGGGCCGCGCGCAGCACGGCCTCGAACGGAACGGTAACGATACGTCTGAAGGGAATGTGCCGCGGCATGTACGACATGAATGGCGGCCCGGGCTGGCTCTATCGCAGTTGCGCCGCCCAGCTTCGCGACGCCCAGCGCGAATTCGCCCGCGAGCTTGGCGGCGTCGGCCAGGGACGTCCGGATGAGCGCAATGCGATGCCGGTCCCGAGGGCGGGAACGCCCGACGGATCCCCGCCGGCAAACTGAAGCCGGGCGCCGTCGGCGCGTTTCTCGCCCAAATCCTGAATTGACACACATCAATCGTGGGCCGAACCCGGTTTCTATAGTGGAGCAACGTTTCGATCGCGCGGTTTCACGATCGATAGCCAACGTGCGAGGCAGCCATGCGCCGCCAGCGTTCGGTGCGGCACGTGGCCGTGCGGCGCCGACAACGACGAGCGCTGCAGTTCGTTTTCTGCAAACGCACCCGTTGCCCCACCCAACCGAGCGAGTCCGGACGCGATGGAGATCCTGACGCTGACGGTCAACCCCGCCGTCGACGTTTCGACGGCGGTGGAGCAGGTCGTCGATACGCACAAGCTGCGCTGCGAGGCGGCCATCCGTCATCCGGGCGGCGGCGGGATCAACGTCGCGCGGGTGATTCAGCGCCTCGCTGGCGCGCAAGCCGACTGCGTCGCGCTGTACCTCGCGGGCGGCATCGCGGGCGACGTGCTGGAGCAGATGCTCGCGGAAGAGGGCGTGGCGAGCCGAAGGCTGCCCATCGCGGGCGAGACGCGCGAAAACTTCTCGGTGAAGGAACGCGCAACGGGCCGCGAGTTTCGCTTCGTGTTGCCAGGGCCGCTGGTCAGCGCCGCTGAGTGGGCGACGGTGCTGGACGTTCTGGCGTCGCTCGCGCCCGCGCCGCGTTATCTCGTGCTGAGCGGAAGTCTCGCGCCGGGCATGGGCGCGCAGACCTACGCGGAGGTGGCGAAGCTCGCCCATGCGCGACGCGTGCGCGTGGTACTGGACACCTCGGGGCCGCCGCTCGCGTTGGCGCTCGAAGCGGGGGTGTATCTCGTGAAGCCGAGCCTCGGCGAGCTGGCCGAACTCGCCGGGCACGCGCTCGACGACGACGCGGCGCAGGTCGCCGCCGCGCGTCGGCTCGTTGAAGAGCGACGCGCCGACATCGTCGCGTTGACGCTCGGCGATCGCGGAGCGCTGCTCGTTTCGTCTGACGAGACGATACGCGTGGACGCGCTGCCGGTTCCGGTATCGAGTGCGATCGGCGCGGGCGACAGCTTCCTCGCGGGCTTGCTCGTCGCGTTGCGCCGGGGCGACGGGCTCACGACGGCGGCGCGTCTCGCGCAGGCCGCGGCGTCGGCCACCTTGCTGACAGCCGGCACGGCGCTATGCGACGCGAAGCAGGTGATGCGGCTCTACGAGGCCGCGAGCCCGGTGAGCTGAACTGAGTTGCGGAAACCGGTCGGCGCGAATGCCGCGCTGATCGAAGCGACGGCAGACGCCCGGGAAGACTCGGCCGAACCGGCCCTGCAACTGATGCATCGAATCGCCCGAATCGTCGTCCATCCGACACGGAGGCACGAATGTCGTCACATCCGGATCGCTTTCGGGCCGTCGTCATCGGTTCAGGCATCGGCGGACTCGCTTCGGCGCCGCCTGGCTTCATGCCGTGGTTCGACGTGCCGCAGCGCAAGACGGCTGACGTGACGGTCGTGTTCGGCCACTGGGCCGCGCTCGGTCTCTTGAGAGCCCGCGCAGATTTCTGTCGAATGCACTGAACGTGCACACGCCGATCCGCGAACTCTATCTGACCGGGCAGGACGTCACGAGCCCCGGCGTGACGGGCGCGATGATGGGCGGCGTGCCGGCGGCCGCCGCCATCGAACACCGGATCTATGCCTGTCTGCGCTAGCCAAACGGCGAGCGTCGCGAAGTCGGCCCTCCATGTCGCTTGATTCAAATCAACGGCATACCGCCGCGCAATTCGATGATGACCATCGATCAGCGGATGCGACGCGCGGATGACCGGACAAGGAGGCAGAGCATGTACGAAAGAATTCTGATGGCGTTCGACGGCAGCGAGACCTCGAAGCACGCGTTCGGCGAGGCGCTGCGACTCGCGCGCGTGACGGGCGGGCAGCTTTGCGTGGTGCACGTGGTCGATGTCGCGGTGCCGTTCGGGATGGGGCTGACGTCGGCGCCGGTGGAACTGATCGACGCGTATCGGACAGAAGCCGAGGAGATGCTCGAAGGGGCACGGTCCGAAGCGAAGGCCGCATCCGTGAACTGCGAGACGCAACTGCTCGCGCTGGATCGCGTCAACGACAGCGTGGCCGAGTGTCTGCAACGGTGGGCGACGCGCTACGGTGCGCAACTCGTCGTGCTTGGCACGCATGGCCGTCGCGGTGTCAAGCGCACGCTGATCGGCAGCGTCGCGGAGGCGTTCGTGCGGAACGCCGAGTGCCCGGTGCTGCTTGTGAGGAGCCAATCATGAAGACTGTTTCCTCTCCCGTCCTCTGGCTGTCGGAGGTCACGCGCGCCGATCTCGCGCGTGTCGGCGGCAAGAACGCATCGTTAGGCGAGCTGATCGCGAACCTCGTGCCCCACGGCGTCAGCGTGCCGCCCGGCTTCGCGACCACGGCTGACGCGTATCGTCGCTTCATCGCGGCGAACCACCTCGACGAGGTGATCGCCGACGCGCTCGCCGACCTCGCGGCGCAGCGGCACACGCTCGCGGAAACGGGCGCGCTGATCCGCGCGGCCGTCCTGCGCGGCGCGTGGCCGGACGCCATCGCGGATGCGGTCCGCGCTGCCTACGCGGAGCTTTGCCGCCAGACGGGCAACGACAGTCTGAGCGTGGCGGTGCGCTCCAGCGCGACGGCCGAAGACTTGCCGGAGGCGAGCTTCGCCGGGCAGTTCGAGACGTTCCTGAACGTCAGCGGCGCAACGGCGGTGCTCGACGCGTGCCGCCGCTGCTACGCGTCGCTCTACACCGACCGCGCGATCAGCTACCGCCAGGCGAGAGGCTTCGATGCGCTCGATGTCGCGGTGTCGGTGGGCGTGCAGCAGATGGTGCGCGCCGATCTGGGCGGCGCGGGCGTCATGTTCTCGATCGATACCGAAACCGGCTTCGATCAGCTCGTGCTGATCGACGCGGCGTGGGGACTCGGAGAAAACGTGGTGCAAGGCGCCGTCGACCCGGACGAATACGAGGTTTTCAAACCGCTTCTCGACGATGCGTCCGTCACGCCGATCGTCACCAAATCGCGCGGCGCGAAGGCGGTCAAGATGGTCTGCGCGCGCAGCCGCGTGCGGCCGACGAAAAACGTGCGCACGTCGCTGACGGAGCGCGCGGCCTACGTGCTGCAGGACGACGAGATTCTGAAGCTCGCGCGCTGGGCGCGCCTGATCGAGGCGCACTACGGCTGCCCGATGGACATGGAATGGGCAAAAGACGGCGCCACGGGCGAGATCTTCATCGTTCAGGCGAGGCCGGAAACGGTGCAGTCGCGACGCGACGCGGGCGCGCTCAAGACCTGGCGCATCGGCAAGACGGGGCCGAAGCTGCTGTCGGGCGTGAGCGTCGGCGAGGCGATCGGCGCCGGGGCCGTCTGCGTGATCAAGCAGCCCCGCGACATGGGACGCTTCGTCGACGGCGCGGTGCTGGTCGCGCAGACCACCGACCCGGACTGGGTGCCGATCATGCGGCGCGCGTCGGCGATCATCACCGATCACGGCGGACGCACGTCGCATGCGGCCATCGTCAGCCGGGAGCTGGGCCTCCCGGCGATTGTCGGCACCGGCAACGCGACGCGCGTGCTGCGCAACGGCCAGCAGGTCACGGTGAGCTGCGCGCAGGGCGAGCAGGGTGTCGTGTACGAAGGAATCGCGGAATTTCACGCGGACGAAATCGACTTCTCCCACCTGCCGCCGACGCGCACCGAGATCATGCTGAATCTCGCGAACCCGGCAGCGGCTTTTCGCTGGTGGCGCATTCCGGCCGACGGCGTCGGTCTGGCCAGAATGGAGTTCGTGATCGGCAACCAGATCCGCGTGCATCCGATGGCGCTCGTCCATTACGACACGTTGAAGGACGACCAGGCGAAGCGCACCATCCGCGACCTGAGCGCCGGCTACGCGGACAAGACGGAATATTTCGTCGAGCAGCTGTCGCGCGCGCTCGGGCGCATCGCGGCGGCGCAGTTCCCGCGGCCGGTGATCGTGCGCATGAGCGACTTCAAGACCAACGAGTACGCGAATCTCATTGGCGGTTCGGAGTTCGAGCCGCGCGAAGCGAACCCGATGCTCGGCTTTCGCGGGGCCTCGCGCTACTACTCGCCGCTGTACCGCGAAGGGTTCGCGCTCGAATGCCGCGCGATCCGGCGGCTGCGCGAAACGTTGGGCTTCACCAACGTCACCGTGATGATTCCGTTCTGCCGCACACCCGAGGAAGCCGACCGCGTGCTGGAAGTCATGCGGGAGAACGGTCTGGAGCGCGGGCGCGACGGTCTCGAGATCTACGTGATGTGCGAGATCCCTTCGAACGTCGTACTGGCCCGCGAGTTCGCGCAGCGCTTCGACGGCTTTTCGATCGGCAGCAACGACCTCACGCAGCTCACGCTCGGCGTGGATCGCGACTCGGCGCAGCTTTCCGGTCTCTTCGACGAACAGAGCGACGCCGTCAAATGGATGGTGCGCCGGGTGATCGCCGAGGCTCATCATGCCGGGGCGAAGGTCGGTCTGTGCGGCGAAGCGCCCGCGCACCATCCCGAGTTCGCGGCGTTCCTCGTCGAGTGCGGCATCGATTCGATCTCGGTGAGCCCGGACAGCTTCGTCGCGGTCAAGCGACGCGCCGCGGACAGCGAATCGGCGCTCGGTGCGAACGCCGGACTCTCCGCGATGCGCGCCTGACCGATGGCGCGTGTCCTCAACCGCCCGATGCGCTGCCGAGCGGAGTAACGCCGTGGCGACCCGCACCGGTTCGAATGGCTCCGCCGCGCTTGCCGAGGCGTCCGCGCGCCCGGCTGCCGGGCGCGTGAGCGCGGTACGCGGCGCCGTGCTGGACGTAGTGTTCGACGAGGGGCCGCTGCCGGATCTGGAAGACGCGCTGTCGATCGTCCGCGACGACGGTACGCGACTGACCGCGGAAGTCGAGGCGCATCTCGGCGCGACGACCGCGCGCGCGCTCGCGCTGCAGTCGACGGCGGGGTTGCGGCGCGGCGCCCGCGTCGAGTCGCATGGCAAACCGCTCGACGTGCCGGTGGGCGACGCGGTGCTCGGCAGGCTGCTCGACGTGAGCGGCACCGCGCATGACGGCGGTGCGCCGCTCGATGCCGACGCACCGCGCCGCCCGATTCATCGCGCGCCGCCGCCGCTCGCCGCGCTGCGCGGCACCACCGATATCTTCCGGACCGGCATCAAGGCGCTCGATCTGCTCGCGCCGCTCGCGCAGGGCGGCAAGGCGGCGATGTTCGGCGGCGCGGGCGTCGGCAAGACCGTGCTCGTGATGGAGCTGATTCACGCGATGGTCGAGCGCTACCAGGGCATCTCGGTGTTCGCCGGCGTCGGCGAGCGCTCGCGCGAAGGCCACGAGATGCTGTCCGACATGCGCGGCTCGGACGTCCTCGGGCGCACGGTGCTCGTGTACGGGCAGATGAACGAGCCGCCCGGCGCACGCTGGCGCGTGCCGCTCACCGCGCTCACGATCGCCGAGTACTTCCGCGACGAGAAGCAGCAAAACGTGCTGCTGATGATCGACAACGTGTTTCGCTTCGTCCAGGCGGGCGCGGAAGTGTCGGCGTCGCTCGGGCGCATGCCTTCCCGCGTCGGCTATCAGCCTACGCTCGCGAGCGAAGTGGCCGCGTTGCAGGAGCGCATCGTCTCGGTGGGCGACGCGGCGGTGACCGCCGTCGAGGCGGTCTACGTCCCGGCGGACGATTTCACCGATCCCGCCGTCACGACCATCGCCGCGCATGCGGACAGCCTCGTCGTGCTGTCGCGCGCGATGGCCGCCGAGGGCATGTACCCGGCGATCGATCCGATTGCGTCGTCGTCGGTGCTGCTCGACCCGCTCGTCGTGGGCGACGAACACGCGGCGATCGCGATCGAGGTGCGCCGGCTCATCGAACATCATCGCGAACTGCAGGACGTGATCGCGCTGCTCGGGCTCGAAGAACTGGGCGCCGAGGATCGGCGGCTCGTGCAACGCGCACGCCGCCTGCAGCGCTTTCTCACGCAGCCGTTCGCGGTGACGGAGGCGTTTTCGGGGCAGCCGGGCCGGTCGGTGTCGATCGCCGACACGCTGGCGGGCTGCAAGGCGATTCTCGACGGCGAGTGCGACGACTGGCAGGAGCGCTCGCTTTTCATGGTCGGCACGCTCGACGAGGCGCGCGAGAAGGAACGCGCGTCGGCCACGGCGGGCAGCGCCGCATAGAGGCGAAGCATGACCGGCGCGAAGCTCGATCTGACGATTGCGACGCCGCTCGACATGGTCGTGGACCGGGCGGCGGCGGTGTCGTTGCGCGCCGAGGACGACAGCGGTTCGTTCGGCATCCGGCCCGGTCACGCGGACTTCATCACGATGCTTGCGCCTTCGGTGGTGCGCTGGCTCGCGCCGGACGGCACACGGCACTTCTGCGCCGTCGACGGCGGCGTGATGACGGTATCCGGCGGCGCGACGGTGGCCATCGCGTGCCGCGAGGCGATTGTCGGCGATTCGCTCGAAACGTTGGTGCGCGACGTCGCCCGTGTGCGCGCCGCGCAACTCGACGCCGGGCGCCGCGTGCGCGTCGAGACCGTGCGGCTGCATGCGCAGGCGGTGCGGCAGATGCTGCGCTATCTTCGCGGGTCGACCGCGCCGGCCGGCGAGCGCACGCCGGCCGTGCAGGAGCGCGAAGCATGAGCGATCCGTCGCGGGAGCACCGGGAGCCCGATCGCATGGCGCGGGCCGCGCAAGACGCGGCCGGGCGCGACGCGCGCGGCCGCGAGGAACCGGAGCCGTCGCTCGGCAGCCGCCTCGGGCAGATCGGCATTCTCGGCTGGACGATCGTGTTGCCGACGCTCGGCGGACTGGCGATCGGCCGGGTGCTCGACCGGATCTTCGGCACGCGCGTGTTCTTCTCGGCGCCGCTTTTGATGCTCGGCGCGGCGGCGGGTCTCGGACTCGCGTGGAAATGGATGCGACGACAAGAGGGAGGTCATCGGGATGACTGATCATTGGACCGTCGCGGCATGCGCAGCGGGGCTCGGCGCCGGCATCGCGGCCGGCGCAGCCCACTTCGCCGCGCTGCGGTGGAACGTCCGGCTCTTCGCGTCGGGCCGCGTCGGCTTCGCGTTCGGCGCGCAGGTCCTGCGCTGCGTGCTCACCGCGCTCGTCCTCGTGACGCTCGCGCGCGCCGGCAGCGCGGCGCTCGTCGCGGGCATGGCCGGTCTGCTGCTCGCGCGCCATGCCGCGCTGCGCGTCGTGGCGGTGAAGCGATGAAAACCTCGCCGCTCGTCACGACGCCGCTCTGGCATCTCGGCGCGCTGTCGATCACGGCGCCCGTCGTGGCGACGTGGGCGATCGTCGCGTGCCTCGCCGTCGCTTCGGCGCTGCTCACGCGGCGGCTCGCGCTGGTTCCGTCGAAGACGCAGACCGTCCTGGAACTGCTGGTCACGACGCTCGACGCGCAGATCCGCGACACCATCGAAGGCGACCCCGCTCCGTATCGCGCGCTGATCGGCACGCTCTTCCTGTTCGTGCTCGCGGCCAACTGGTCGGCGCTGCTGCCGGGCGTCGAGCCGCCGACCGCGCATATCGAAACCGACGCGGCGCTCGCGCTGATCGTACTCGCGGCGACGGTCTTTCACGGCCTGCGCACGCGCGGGCTGCGCGGCTATCTCGCCACGTTCGCCGAGCCGACGTGGGTGATGATCCCGCTGAACGTCGTCGAGCAACTGACGCGGACGTTCTCGCTCGTCGTGCGCCTCTTCGGCAACGTGATGAGCGGCGTGTTCGTGGTCGGCATCGTGCTCTCGCTCGCGGGTCTGCTCGTGCCGATTCCGCTGATGGCGCTCGATCTCCTCACGGGCGCCGTGCAGGCGTACATTTTCGCGGTGCTTGCGATGGTGTTCGTCGGCGCGGCACGCGGCGACGCACGTTCCGGCGCCGGCCATCGCGCGCGGGGATGACCATGAACCTGATCGAAATCGTCAGCATCGCCGCCGCCGCGCTCGCCGTGTCGTTCGGCGCCATCGGTCCGGCGCTGGCCGAGGGCCGCGCCGTAGCCGCCGCGATGGACGCCATCGCGCGACAGCCGGACTCCGCGGGCACCGTGTCGCGGACGCTGTTCGTCGGTCTCGCGATGATCGAAACGATGGCGATCTACTGCCTCGTGATCGCGCTCCTGCTGCTGTTCGCGAATCCGTTCGTCAAGTGAGGCGGCGCTCATGCGCATCGACTGGTCGACGCTCGCCCTGCAGACCATCAACGCTCTCGTGCTGGTGTGGCTGCTCGCCCGCTTCCTGTTCAAGCCCGTCGCGGACATCATCGACGCGCGCCAGAAGGCGGCGCAGGCCCTGCTCGCGGACGCCGACGCGAACCGCGTCGCGGCGCAGGCCGAACGCTCGGCCGCGAGCGCCGAAACCGCGCGGCTCGCCGCGTCGCGCGACGCGGTGTTGCAGGCCGCGCAGACCGATGCCGACGCGCACCGCGACGCACTGCTCGCCGCGGCGCGGGCCGAAGCCGCGCAACTGCGCGCATACGCCGCTCAGGAGATCGAACGCGCGCGGGCCGCGCAGTCGCGGGCCGTCGAGGACGATGCGGTGCGGCTCGCCATCGAGATTGCGGGTCGGCTCGTCGAGCGCATGCCGCAGGAGGCGCGCGTGCAGGGCTTCATTCAGGGCGCGGCCGACGCGCTCGCGGCGCTGCCGCCCGATGCGCGCGCCGAATTCGCGGCACGCGGCGAGCCGCTTGCGCTCGCCGCGCCGCGCGCGTTGAGCGCCGCCGAGCAGCAGGCCTGCGAGGCCGCATTCGGCGCGGTGCTCGGCAAGACGGTCACGCTGAACGTGCGAACCGACCCGTCCTTGATCGCGGGGATCGAACTCACGAGCGAGCACGCCGCGGTGCGCAACCACTTGCGCCACGATCTCGACGCGATTCGCGACACGTTGCTGGAGCGCGGCGGTGAGCGCCGCTGAGTTCGACGCCGACGAAGCCGGCGACTGGCTCGCGCGTCAGCGCGGCACGCTTTCCCACGTGCGCTTTGCCGCCGACGCGAGAACGTTCGGGCGTGTGCAGCGCATCGCCGATGGCGTGGCGCGCATCTCGGGACTGTCCGACGTCACGCTCGACGAAACGGTGCGCTTTGCGAGCGGCGCGACCGGCTACGTGCGCACGCTCGATGCGGAACTCGCGAATGTCGTGCTGCTCGACGGCGCAGCGGGCGTGGCGGCAGGCGAGCGCGTCGAGCGTACGGGCACCGTGCTTCACGTGCCGGTGGGCGAAGGGCTGCTCGGGCGCGTAATCGATCCGCTCGGGCGGCCGCTCGATCGCGGCGAGCCGATCGCCGCCGCCGCATCGCTGCCCGTCGAGCGGCCGGCGCCCGCCATCGTCGATCGCGCGGCAGTCAGCGAACCGCTGGACACCGGCGTGCTGATCGTCGACGCGTTGTTCGCGATCGGTCGCGGCCAGCGCGAGCTGATCATCGGCGACCGTGCGACCGGCAAGACCTCGCTCGCCGTCGACGCGATCGTCAACCAGCGCACGAGCGATGTGATCTGCGTGTACATCGCGGTCGGCCAGCGCGCGACGGCCGTGCAGCGCGTGATCGACACCGTGCGCGCGCGCGGCGAGCCGCACCGGTGCGTGTTCGTGGTGGCGCCGTCGTCGGCGTCGCCCGGGATGCAGTGGATCGCGCCGTTCGCCGGGTTCTCGGTCGCGGAGTATTTCCGCGACCGCGGCCAGCATGCGCTCGTGGTGATCGACGACCTGTCGAAGCATGCGGCCACGCATCGCGAACTGGCGCTGCTGACCGGCGAGCCGCCGGGCCGCGAGGCGTATCCCGGCGACATTTTCTATCTGCATGCGCGCCTGCTCGAACGCGCGGCGAAGCTCTGCCCGGAACTGGGCGGCGGCTCGCTGACCGCACTGCCCATTGCCGAGACCGACACAGGCAATCTCGCGGCCTACATTCCGACCAACCTGATCTCGATTACCGACGGCCAGCTCGTGATGGATACCGCGCTCTTCGCGTCGAACCAGCGGCCTGCGGTGAGCGTCGGGCTGAGCGTGAGCCGCGTGGGCGGCAAGGCGCAACTGCCCGCGCTGCGCAGCGTAGCGGGGCGGCTGCGGATCGACTACGCACAGTTCCTCGAACTGGAGATATTCACCCGCTTCGGCGGACTGATGGACGCGCGCGTGAGCGCGCAGATCGCGCGCGGCGAGCGCATTCGCGCGCTCCTCGCGCAGCCGCGTTTCAGCGCGCTTCGCACAAGCGACCAGGCAACGTTGCTCGCGGCGCTCGCACAAGGGGTGTTCGATGCGGTGCCGGTGAACGAGGTCATACGAATCCGCGAGCGCCTCGCGCAGACAGCTGCAAACGTGACGGACCGCGAATCGCCGGCGAGCGTCGACCAGCTTCGCGAATGGGTCATGACCGCGGACCGCGAACCGGGCAAGGAGCGGCCATGAGCGGCAAGCTCGGCGAGATCGAGGACCGGATCGCGGCGACCCATCAACTCGATGCGGTGATCGGCGCGATGCGCGGCATTGCGGCGAGCCGTTCGCACGAAGCGCACGCGCGCCTCGCCGGCATCCGCGCCGCCGCGGCGACCGCGGGCGCGGCGATCGGCGAGGTGCTCGCTTTCGTGCCCGATCGCGCGACGGCCGGCGATCCGGCCGACGGAGACACCGAGGACGGCGGTGACGTTTGCATCGTCGTCGGCACGGAACAGGGCTTCGTCGGGGCGCTCGACGACGAACTCGTCGCGCATGCGCGCCGTCGTCGCGACGCACGCGAGCGCCGCTGGCTGCTGGTCGGGTCCCGGCTCGGGAGCGTCGCCGCCGCGCAGGGGATCGCCGGCACCTCTTTTGCGCCGATGGCCGCGCACCCGGCCGGCATTCCGCCGCTTGCGCGGCGTTTGACCGACGCGCTCTACGCGCGCATCGCGGACGGCCCACGCGCGACGCGCGTGTCCGTCGTGGGCGCGCTGCCGGGCGAGCAACGCGTGCGCATCGCCGAGCGCACGCTCGTGCCATTCGATCTCACGCGATTCGAGGTGTCGCATCGCGCAGAGCCGCCGCTCGTCAACCTGACGCCTGCGCGGCTCTTGACCGGGCTCGTCGAGTTTTATGTCTTCGTTGAACTCTGTGAGGCGCTGATGCTCTCGTTCGCCGCCGAGAACGAGGCGCGCGTACGCGCGATGCTCGCGGCGCGCGCGAATGTGCAGCAGCGCCTCGCCACGCTCACCCAGCGTTATCGCGCGATGCGTCAGGACGAGATCACGTCGGAGATCGTCGAGCTGAGCACCGGCGGCGAGGCCGCGCGACGCAACGGGACGCGAGCTTGTGCGCGCCCGGTTGAGCCTTGATATGCATCAATCGGACGACCGCTTCGACGCGCAGGATGAACGCGTCCGCGCTCGATCGCGCAGCGCGGCGAGATCCGGTTGGGAGCGAATTCCATGAAATCCGATATCGAATTGAAGCGTGATGTCGAAGCCGAGCTGGCATGGGACAAGTCGATCAATCTCGCATGCATCGGCGTCGAAGTGTCGAACGGCGTGGTGACCTTGTCGGGCCATCCGCCCAGCTTCGCGGACAAGCAGGCCGCGGAAAAAGCCGCGGCGCGCGTGGCGGGCGTGCGCGGAATCGTCGTCGAAATGGCCGTGCGCCTGCCGCACGGCGACGAGCGCAGCGACCAGGACATCGCGGACACGGTGCGCTCGATCCTCGAATGGACGGTCGGCATCAATCACGAGAACGTGCAGGTGCAGGTCGAAAAGGGCTGGGTGACGCTCGCCGGACAGTGCGAGTGGGGCTATCAGAGCCACGTCGCGAAGCGCAACATTTCGCATTTGCGCGGCGTGACCGGCGTCACGGACAAGATCAAGGTCCGCAGCCAGACATCGGCCGACGACATCGCACGCGGCATTCGCGACGCGATCCAGCGGCACGGAGATCGGGAAGCGAAGCATATTCAGATCGAGATCGACGACGGCACGGCCATTCTGACCGGCAAGGTCTCGTCATGGGCCGAGCGGCGGCTCGTCTGCGGGGCCGCGAAAGCCGCGCAGGGCGTGCGCGAGGTCGTCGATCTGCTTCAAGTCGATTGAAGGGCGGCGCGCTCGCGACATGCGTGGACCGTGCGCGAATCACGACTGCCGGCAGCCTGAAATGGAGGCGACATGAATGCCTTTACGCTTTGCACACGCGAGGTCGCCACGTGCGGCCCGCAGGCGTCGATCATCGAGGCGGCTGAAACAATGCGGGCGCTGCATGCGGGCGATCTCGTCGTGGTGCGCGACGACGAAGGCGTGCGTGTGCCGGTCGGCGTGCTGACCGATCGCGACATCGTGCTGGCTGTCGTCAGCCCGGATGTCGCGCCGGAAAAGCTGTATGCCGGCGACGTGATGTCGACGCCCGCCGTGGTGGCCGACGGCGCCGACGACGTGTGGCTGCTCGCCAAGCGCATGCGCCTGCATGGCGTGCGGCGGTTGCCGATCGTCGGCGACGACGGCGGGCTGGTGGGCATCGTCGCGCTCGACGACCTGCTTCATGCGGCCGCGAACCTGCTCGACGAGTTGCGTCTCATCGCAGCGCGCCAGGAGCATTTCGAAGAGAAACGGCGCGGCTAGCAGGGCGAGCCGTCCTTCGTTCATCGTCTGGAGGGTGACGTGATGCAAAACCACTTTCGCGACCGTACCGATGCAGGCGTGCAGCTTGCCCGCTCACTGCAGCGCTATTTGCATTGTCCGGGGCTCGTCATACTCGCGTTGCCGCGCGGCGGTGTGCCGGTCGCGTTCGAGGTGGCGCGCGCGCTTCATGCGCCGCTCGACGTGCTGGTCGCCCGAAAGCTCGGTGCGCCGCTCGATCCAGAGCTGGCGATCGGTGCGATTGCGCCTCGCGGCGTGCTCTATCTGAACCACAGCGTATTGCGGGGAATGCGTATCTCCCAGGCCGAACTCTCCGCGGATATCGAACGCGCGCGCAAGGAACTCGTGCACCGCGAAACGCTTTATCGCGGTGGGCGGCAGGCACTGGATCTGAAAGGCAAGGTTGTCATCGTGGTCGACGACGGCCTTGCGACGGGTTCATCGATGCATGCCGCGCTCGAATCGGTACGCGCGGCCGAGCCGGCACGCATGGTAGTCGCGGTACCGGTCGCCCGGGCGGGCGCGGCCGAGAGCTTCGCGGGCGAATCGGACGACTTCGTCTGCCTGCTGCAGCCGGATTCGCTATACAGCATCGGCCGGCATTACGTCGATTTCACGCAGGTCAGCGACGCCACGGTGTGCGAGTTGATGGACCTCGCGTATCGGTCTGGCGCTGCGGCGGACTCCGCCGCCTCGAATGCTTCGACGCCGTCGAGCGGCGGCTCGGGCGCGGCGGGGCTGCGCGGGTCAGAACGCTGATGCGTAGTCAGCCAGGCGGTCGTCCGGATACGGTGCTATGGGGGCGGTCGCTTCACGCAGCCAGGCGACCCCTGAGTCAGAGAGCAACCATCGCCGGGACGTCAGGTGCTCAAGCCGGGCAAAAGACGTCTCTAACCCTTGATTACGACCGAACCCGCACCAATCGCCAACACGCGTACCTTGACAGCCTGGCTGAATCTCAGGGCAAACGGATAGTCATCGATCTGGACAGTGATCGGGTTCGCCCGACGCGACTGTGTGACGGTTGGTTACCTTCTGGCCGGAACGGGGCAGAGCGGGGGATCGCGGAAGAAGGACGAAAAAAGCCGCCCGGGCAGGACCCGGGCGGCTGGAGGGAGCGGAGCGCCTCGCTGTGCTTAGGCGCCTGACTCGTCGCCGACGTAGAACTTGCGCACGCGCGGCGAATTGCCGAGGCCGATCTGCACCATCGACGAATTCGTGCCGCCCATGCTGGCCACCTCGTCGACCGGGAGTTCCGGGCTCGTGAGCGTCACCGTCGCGTTCGACAGCATTTTTTTGTCCGTGAACGGTAGCCCGGTATTCATCTCGCGCGTATCCCCGTCACGGGCGAGCTGGTTGCCTTGCTCGTCGGTGACGAACGTGTCTCCGTCCTTCAGGCGGTGGCTTCCCTGCTGCGTCAGTTCCTCCCTGCGAGCCTCGACCTGCGGCCGGATGCTTTCGAGATCGACCGTGGTCATGTCCATCGACATCGCGCCGAGAATCGGAATGTCGACGTTGTGGAGGCCCAGTTGCGGATCGGACAGGCGCAGGCTGCCGTTGATCACGTTCTGGCCGTCCACGCGCTTGCCGCCCATCGCGCGCGGCAGGCCGTCGGCGTAGCCGGCCGGAATGGTGCCGAGCAGCGTCTTCTGCTCGGCTTCGTACTGCCGGCTGTAGCCCGGCGCCTCGCCCGGATGGAGGTTGCGCACTTCGGCCAGCGGCACGGTGACGGTGAACGGCTGCTTATAGGTGCCCTTGCCGTCGCCGAACAGCTCCTGGCCGTGAATCGCGCCGCCGATGCGCACCATGTCGTACTGGTAATCCTTGATGTGCAGCGCGGACGAAGCCGCGAGCGAGCCCTTCGCGCCGGGGTATTCGGCGAGGATCCTCTTGAACTCGTCGTGCTGCTTTTCCATCGATTCGCTCGGCGCGCGTTCGGCTTTCGCCGCCGGGTCCCGCGCTTCGGCGTTGCCGTCCTCGACCTCGGTGGCTTCGCCGGCCGTGGCGAGGTGGCTCATCACATACTTGATGTCGATGTGCTTGAGCGCGTCGCTGCCGTGCGCGACCTTGGCGCGGTCCTCGGGCGCGATGCCCGCGCGGTTCATGCCGGTATCGAACTGCAGGATCGCGGGCAGCTTCTTGCCTTGCTGGCGGCCGAGCTCGTTCCATTCTTCGACCTGATCGAGGCTGTTGAGCACCGGCGTGATGTTGTGGTCGAGAAATTGTTTGGCGGTGCCCGGCAACGGGCCGCCGAGCACCAGCACCGTGGAGTCCTTGTTGACTTCCGCGCGCATCTTGAGGGCTTCGTCGAGGGTGGCGACGAAGAACTTGTTGCAGCCTTCCTTTTCGAGCGCCTTGGCCATCTCCGGCCCGCCGAGCCCGTAGGCGTCGGCCTTGAGCACCACCGAGGTGTCCACGCCGGGCTTGAGTTGCGAAAGGACTTCGCGATAGTTCGAGCGCACCGTGCCGAGATCGATCTTCATCGCGACGGTGGCGCCCACTTTGTGCGCGGCTTCGTCGGCGGCGCGCGCGGCTTGCTGCGCGGAGGCTTGCGCCATGCCGCGCAGCGCCGTGTCGAGTTCCTTCGCTTGCGGGCCGGTGGTCGCGCGCGGGGCGCTCGCGGTGCCGTTGGACTGCGCGAACCTGGCGTTGACGCCGAAGGTGGTCGAGCCGATTACCGCGGGCGAGCGTCGGACGGTGGTTTGATCGTCCGTGACCAGGTTCGTCGGCAACAAACCGCGCGTGCTGGACAGCGCGCCGAGCACGCCGGCGTTGGGTCCGGGCACCGGCACGAGCTTCGCGGCGGCCGGGTTGGCGGGGGCGGACTCGTGGCTGGGGCCGAGCAGGGCGGCCGCGCTCGACGGGCCGGCATCGGAGGAAATGGGATTCATGGAAAGGCGCTCCTCGAAACAGAACATAGGGGCCCCGGACGGGATGGCGCACGACGCCGCGTCGGCCGGGGGACGACATGAAGACGTCATCATTCTTGGCTAACGCGAGGGATTTTCAAGCGCGGATGCGAAGCGAGGTCGGCCTGCGCGAAGTGTCACGAGCGCGGACCTGCCGGCATCAGAAAAAATAACGTAGGGCCCCGGAAAAAAACGGGGCGAACGCCAAAAAGCCAGGCAGAACAAACGGCCTGGCTTGACTGGATTGCCGGCGCCCGAAGCAGCGCCGTATCGAGACCGCGCTGCTTAGCGGCTGGCCGCGCTGCCTTCCGCTTCCTCGATCACGCGGCGCGTCACGAGTTCGCCGAGCGCGATGTCGGCGAGACCGATGCCGAGCGACTTGAAGACCGTGATGCCGTCGCGCACCCGCGCATCGCCGCCCTGGGCGGCCACCGCCGTGCCGAGTTCCATCACCTTGCTCCACTCGAACGTGCCGGCCGCCGCCATCAGCAGATCGCCGGCCTCGGCCTTCGCCTGCTCGATCGATTCGACCACGATCTGGCCGGCGCGCGCGAGCAGCGCGTCGTCGATTTCGCGCGCGCCGGGCTTGCTGGAGCCGATCGCCGCCACGAACGTGCGCGGCTTGACGTCGGCGCCGTCGAACAGCGGCACGGCGCTGCGCGTGGCGGTCACGATCACGTCGGCCGCCTGCACGGCCGCGCGCACGTCGCCCGTTTCGAAGCTCACCTGCGGGAAGCGCGCGCGCATCTCGTCGAGCGTGGTCTGCACGCCCTCGATGCCGAGCACCAGCACGCGCTCGATGCCCGAATCCTCGACCAGCGCGCGGATGTGGGCCTTCGCCTGCACGCCGGTGCCGAATACCGTGAGCACGCTGGCGTCGGCGTTGCCGAAGGTTTCCAAGGCCACGCGCGTGACGGCCGCCGTGCGGTACTCGGTGAGCGCGCCGCCGTGAATAATCGACAGCAGGCGCCCATCGTGAGTCGAGAACATCGGAATGACGAAATCGAACACGCCCTTGTAGGTCGAATAGACCTTGGCGCCGCACACGCTGAAGCCGGGCAGCACCGCGCCCATCATGCTCAGCGTGACGTTCTCGCCGGCCGTGCGCACGCGCGGCTGGACGCTCGCGCGGCGGCGTCCGTGTTCGGCGAGCGCTAGCCGCAGCGCGGCGATGGCGTCGCGCATGGTGATGAGCCGATGGACCTGATCGTCGGTAATGATGTGCATGATGTTTGGCGAATTTCAGTAACGGTAAAAAGCGGCTTGCAGCGCGGCGCGCTGGCCGCGATGGCTGGACAGCGCGAGCATCAGCAGCACGCGGGCCTTGGGCGGCGGCTGGTCGTCGACCACCAGCCAGCCGTAGTCGTCGTCGGGCTGGGCGCCGTTGCGGATCACCACGCCGTGGCCCGTGCGCGAGGCGCGCACGACGTACAGGCCGTCGCGCGCGGCCTGGCGCAGCGGCTCGACGATGTGCTCGGCGACGTTGCCGTTGCCGGTGCCGGCATAGACGATGCCGTCCGCCGCCGACGCCACCGTGGCGATCACGCCGGCGTCGAGCGCGCCGTAGGCGTAGACGATGTCGACCTTCGGCAGCGCGTCGATGTCGTCGATCGACCACGGCGTCGCGACGGTGTGCGCGCGCGCGGGCATGCGGTAATAGCGCGGCTGGCCTTCCACCACATAGCCGAGCGGGCCGTAGGGCGAGCGGAACGATTCAAGCTTGAAGCTGTTGGTCTTCATGACGTCGCGCGCGGTGTGGATTTCCTCGTTCGCCACCACGAGCACGCCCTTGCCGCGCGAATCCGGATGAATGGCCACGCAGATCGCGTCGTACAGATTGAGCGGCGCGTCGGAGCTCATCGACGAGGGCGGCCGCATCGAGCCGACCACGACCACCGGCTTGTTGCTTTTCAGCGTGAGGTGCAGGAAGTACGCGGTTTCCTCGATGGTATCGGTGCCGTGCGTGACGATCACGCCGTCGACGTCGTCGCGCACGAGCAGTTCGGCGACGCGCTTGCCGATCATCAGCAGGTGTTCGTTGCCGAAGTTCTCCGAGCCCACCTGCAGCAGCTGTTCGCTGCGCAGGTTCGCCAGCGCGGCGAGTTCCGGCGTGGCGCTGAGGATCTCGTCGACGGTGAGCACCGAGCACGCGTAGGCGGCGGTATCGGAGGAGGTCTCGCCGCGGCCGGCAATGGTGCCCCCGGTTCCGATCACGACGAGGTTGGCTTGTTCTCTCATGTGTCTGATTGTTGTCGTTGAGGGTGAACGGCACGGCCGGCCGCCAGCTCCGGCGGCTTCAGTAACGCAGCGCGAAGCTGTCGGCCAGCAGCGCGTCGGGCTGGCCGCCGATCCAGTCGGTCAGCACGCGCGCCGAGCCCATCGCGAGCGTGAAGCCGAGCGCGCCGTGGCCGACGTTGAGCCACAGGTTGCGATACGGCGTGCGGCCGATGATCGGCGTGCCGCGCGGCGTGGCCGGGCGCAGCCCGGTCCATTCGAGCGCGGCGCCTTGCTCCGCGGCCGTCATCGGAAACAGCGCGGCGGTTTCGGCGCGCAGCGTGCCGAGGCGCCGCGGATTGAGCGCGGTCGAGTAACCGTCGAGATCGGCCATGCCGGCCACGCGCAGCCGTTCGCCGAGGCGCGCGTAGACGATCTTGCGGCTGAAGTCCGTCACGCTGAGGCGCGGCGCGGTCGAGGCCGGCCCGAGCGCGTAGGTCAGGCTGTAGCCCTTGAGCGGATAGACCGGGACGCGCACGTCGAGCGGCTTGAGCAGGCGCGCCGAGCCGATGCCGCTCGCCACCACGATCTGATCGGCCGCGATCGGCCGCGTGCCGCTATACGCCTGCACCCGGCCGTGGGTGCCGGTGCGCAGCGCGTCGATGGGGGTGCCGAGTTCGAACTGCACGCCGCGACGGCGCAGCAGCGCTTCGAGGTTCTGGCAGAAGCGGTGGCAGTCGGCGGTGTCCTCGCTCGCCGTGTAGATGCCGCCGGCGAGTTGCGCGCGCACGCCGGCCAGTGCCGGTTCGAGCGCCACGCACTGGTCGGCGTCGAGCGCTTCCTGCTCGCAGCCGAGCGAGCGCTGGAATTCGAGCAGCGCGACGGCCTGCTGCATGGCCGTCGCGTCGCGATGGAGCACGAGCTTGCCCGAACGCGTGAAGTCGAAATCGAAGTCGGGCTCCTCGGCGATCAGCTGGTGAATCAGCTCGCGGCTCAGGAACGACAGCGACAGCAACTGACGCGTGGACAGGTCGCTGCGCCGGCGCGTGCAGGCCAGCATGAACTGCATGCACCAGCGCCATTGCTCGGGGCTCGCCGAGGGCGTGAAGCGCACCGGCGAATGCGGTTTCAGCAGCCAGGACGGCAGCTTCGACAGCACGCCGGGGCCGGCGAGCGGCGCCACGTAGCTATACGAAAGCTGGCCCGCGTTGCCGAAACTGGTCTCGCGCGCCACGGCGGGTTGACGGTCGACGACGATGACTTCGTGCCCCGCCCGGTTCAGGTAATAGGCGCTGGTCAGGCCGACGACTCCCGCGCCCAGTATCAGTATTTGCATCGCTTGTTCCGATCTTGCCTGATGCTGGATGCATCAAGTTTGCGTGGCATGCCAACTGCCACGGGTCAGAGCGGAAATTTAAGGTGAAGCGGTGCAGGCGAGATTGCACCGTTCGGCAAAAAAATAGAAGGAAAGCGACAAGAGGGCGCCTTCGGGGCGCTTCAGGCTGTCGCCGTGCCCGTCGGGCTCGCCGCGCGCGAGGTGCGCAGCTTGCCCGGTGTCACGCCATAAGTTCCGCGGAACACGCGGATGAAGTGGGCCGAGTCGGCGAAGCCGCATTCGTAGGCGATGTCGGTGACCTTGCGCGCCGTATTGAGCAGCATCCAGCGCGCGTAGCGCAGCCGCATGCGGCGGTAGAACTCGTTGGGGGAGGCCTTCATCTCGGCCATGAACGCGCGTTCGAGCTGGCGCACGCTAGTGCCGATCATGCGCGCGATCGAGGCGATGTTGAGCGGCGCTTCGAGATTTTCTTCCATCAGCAGCAGCGCGTGGCGCACCACCGCGTCGTCTACCGACAGATAGCCGAACGCCTTGCGGCGTTCGACGAAGGACGAGCCGCGCTGGCGGTTCACCGTCATCTGGTGCACGACCTTGGAGGCGCGGTCGGGGCCGCAGTGCAGGTTCACGAGGCGCGCCGCCAGCTCGATCACCGAGATGCCGCCCGCGCAGGTGATGCGGTCGCCGTCGAACAGATAGTCGGCGTGCGTCATTACCTTCAAGCCCGGAAACAGGGTGCGGTAGTCGTCGAAATGGAAGCTGTGCACGCAGGCGACGCGGTCCTGCATGAGGCCCGCGCGCGCGAGCACGAAGCTGCCGGTGCAGATGCCGACGAGCGGAACGCCCACGGCGGCGGCGCGCCGCAGGTAATCCCAGTAGCCGGGACCGACCTGGTCGAGATGCGGCAGCAGGCCGCCGATCACCACGAGGTAGTCGAACTGCTCGACGTTCGGGAAGGCCGATTGCACCGGCACCGCGATGCCGCAGCTCGATTCCACCGTGCCGTTGGTTTCGCCCACGACGGTCCACAGGCAGCGCAGCTGGCGGCTCTGGTCGCCGCGATCGGCGGCGTGGCGCAGCGCGTCGCACAGGCCGCCGAGCGAGAGCAGTGGAAAGCGCGGCCACAGCAGGATGCCGACGTTCAGCTCCGCGCCGGCGCGCCCGAGCGTGCCGTCCGGCGCGTCGAGCCGCTCGACGAGCTGGTGGGCGTCGAGCGCTGGGGGGATGGAATTTTCGGGCGTGCGCATGGTTGTGCGGGCTGGTCCTGATCGCCGCCATTATAGGGCCGAGACGCCCCGTCGGCGCTTGTCGCAATTGTTCTGTTTTCTGGCAGATCGATGCAATGCCATGCTTTTGTGACCGCATAAATTCGCACCCAGCCTGTCGGCATACGACAGGGCGGGCGGTTCGGGATCCATGCGACGGGGCGGATCGTGCGAATCGCGGAATGAAGAAAGAGCCGGGGCCGGCGGCGTCACGCCGGCGGTTACCGGACATAACTACCTGTGTAATCAAGCGAGAGGTCGAATAATGAGGACGAGAGACTTGAGCCGTGCCATGGCGGCAGTCGGGATTCTGGGCGGGCTGTTGGTGGCGCCGGTCAGCGCCGCCTACGCCGAGGTGGTCAAGCTCGGCGAGGTCGCGCCGTTGACGGGGCCGTCGTCGTATCTGGGCAAGGACACCGAGAACGGCGCCCGGCTCGCGGTTGAGGAAATCAACGCGCAAGGCCTCGTCGTCGGCGGCAAGAAAGTCACGATCCAGCTCGACGCGGAAGACGACGCGGGCGACCCGCGCCAGGCGACCCAGGACGCGCAGAAGCTGGTCGACGACGGGGTGGTGGCGGTGGTCGGCCACATGAACTCGGGCACCACGATTCCGGCCTCGAAAATCTACAACGACGCCGGCATCGTGCAGGTGTCGCCGTCGGCCACCAACCCGGCCTATACGCAGCAGGGCTTCAAGACCGCCTATCGCGTGGTCGCGACCGACGCCCAGCAAGGGCCGGCGCTCGCCGACTACGCGCTCAAGACGATGAAGGTCAAGACCGTGGCCATCGTCGACGACGCCACCGCCTACGGCCAGGGCCTCGCCGACGAGTTCGAGAAGAAGGCGAAGGCCGACGGCCTCAAGGTGCTGTCGCACGACGCGACCAACGACAAGGCCACCGATTTCCGCGCGATTCTCACCAAGATCAAGGGCGAGCAGCCGGACGTGATCATGTACGGCGGTCTCGACGCGACCGGCGGCCCGTTCGCCAAGCAGGCGAAGCAGCTCGGCATGCCGATGAAGGTTCTCGCCGGCGACGGCCTGTGCGCGGACGATCTGGCCAAGCTCGCGGGCGACGCGGCGGACGACGTGATCTGCTCGATCGCCGGCGCGCCGCTCTCGCGCATGCCGAAGGGCGCCGGCTTCTCGCAGCGCTACGAAAAACGCTTCGGCATCCATCCGGTGCTCAACTCGCCGTTCGCCTACGACGCCGTCTACGTGATCGTCGACGCGATGAAGCGCGCCGGCTCGACCGAGCCCGACAAGATCCTCGCCGCAATGCCGGCGACCAACTACGAGGGCGTGCTCGGCCAGACGCAGTTCGACAGCAAGGGCGACCTGCGCCACGGCGTGATCTCGCTCTACAAGTACGTGGGCGGCAAGCAGATCCTGCTCGATTACGTCACGCAATAACGGCCGGCCATTCCCTCGAATGCCGGGCGATACCAGGCGGCTGCGAGCCGCCGCCTGGCCCGCCGCGTCCGCCGTTCACGCAGGCGCGGCGGCGCTTCGTTTTTGCCGGATTTTTAGCTCTGGAATATGGATATTTTTCTTCAGCAAGTGGTCAACGGCTTGGTGCTGGGTAGCGTCTACGCGATCATCGCGCTCGGCTACACGATGGTCTACGGCATCATCGGCATCATCAATTTTGCGCACGCGGACGTGCTGATGGTCGGCGCGATGGTTTCGCTGTCCGCCATCACCGTGTTGCAGAATCACTTTCCCCATCTCGGCGCGGTGCCCACGCTGCTGATCGCGCTCGCGATAGCCGCGACGGTGTGCGCGGCGGTCGGCTTCACGATCGAGCGCGTCGCCTACCGGCCGCTGCGCCGCGCGCCGCGTCTCGCGCCCCTGATCACCGCGATCGGCGTGTCGATCCTGCTCGAAACGCTCGCGATGATGATCTGGGGCCGCAATCCGCTGCCGTTCCCGCAGTTGCTGCCGACCGATCCGATCGCCGTGGTGCCCGCGGGCGCCGGCGGCCCCGGCGTGGTGATCTCGATGACGGAGATCGCGATCATCGTAGTGGCCTTCCTGATGATGGGCGGCCTCATGCTGCTCGTGCACAAAACGCGCCTCGGCCGCGCTATGCGCTCGATCGCCGAGAACCAGCAGGTCGCGAGCCTGATGGGCGTGAATCCGAACTTCGTCATCTCGGTCACCTTCATGATCGGCTCGGCGCTCGCCGCGCTCGCGGGCCTCATGATCGCCTCCGAATACGGCAACGTGCACTTTTACATGGGCTTCATTCCGGGCATCAAGGCGTTCACGGCGGCGGTGCTCGGCGGCATCGGCAACCTCGGCGGGGCGATGGTCGGCGGCATCGTGCTCGGCCTCATCGAGCAGCTCGGCGCCGGTTATATCGGCAGCTTCACGGGTGGGGTGTTCGGCAGCAACTATCAGGACGTGTTCGCGTTCATCGTGCTGATCGTGGTGCTCGTATTTCGTCCTTCGGGCCTGCTCGGCGAACGCGTCGCCGAACGCGCCTGAGGCAGCAAGAGAAGACAGTAGGAACAGCAAGAGAAGGAGGAGCGGGAGATATGACTTCTATTCGATCGGCCGATCACCACCATCAGGCCGGCCATGACACCGGCAGGAACCCCGCGCGCGTGCTCGGCCTGGGCCTGCTGATCGCCGTGCTGGTGATCGCGGCGCCGTTTCTGATCGGCTCGGCGGGCGGCAACTACTGGGTGCGCGTGCTCGATTTCGCGATGCTCTACGTGATGCTCGCGCTCGGGCTCAACGTGGTGGTCGGCTTCGCCGGCCTGCTCGACCTCGGCTATATCGCGTTTTACGCGGTGGGAGCCTACGTGGCGGCGCTGCTGAGCTCGCCGCATCTGACCACGCAGTTCGAGTGGATCGCGCACCTGTTTCCGGGCGGCCTGCATGCGCCGTACTGGCTGATCGTGCCGCTCGCGATGGGCATCGCGGCTCTGTGCGGCGTACTGCTCGGCGCGCCGACGCTGCGGCTGCGCGGCGACTATCTGGCGATCGTCACGCTCGGTTTCGGCGAGATCGTGCGGATCTTCATGAACAACCTCGATCGGCCGGTGAACATCACGAACGGACCGCAGGGGATTACCGGCATCGACCCCGTGCATCTGGGCAGTTTCAGCCTGGGGCACGTGCAGACGGTGTTCGGGCTGCGTCTGCCGTCGGTGTACCTCTACTACTACCTGTTCGTGCTCTGCGCACTGTTCGTGATCTGGGTGTGCACGCGGTTGCAGCACTCGCGTATCGGCCGCGCCTGGGCCGCGATCCGCGAGGACGAGCAGGCCGCCAAGGCGATGGGCATCAACACGCGCAACATCAAGCTGCTGGCTTTCGCGATGGGTGCGTCGTTCGGCGGCCTGTCGGGCGCGATGTTCGCGGGCTTCCAGGGCTTCGTGTCGCCCGAGTCGTTCACCTTCTGGGAATCGATCGTGGTGCTGGCCTGCGTGGTGCTCGGCGGCATGGGCCATATTCCGGGCGTGATTCTCGGCGCGGTGATGCTCGCCGTGCTGCCCGAAATCCTGCGCTCGACCATGGGCCCGCTGCAACACGCACTATTCGGTCACCAGATCATTGATAGCGAGGTGATTCGTCAGCTCCTGTACGGCCTCGCGATGGTGCTGATCATGCTGTATCGCTCGGAGGGCCTGTGGCCGGCGCCGAAACACGAAGACAAGATCGCCCGGCGTGCCCGGCGCGAGAACGCAAGACTGGCGCGCACCTGAACGCGCACAAGGCAGGAGACATCAAGCAATGACGAATCACAACCGCCTGTCGGTGAAAAGCGTGAACAAACGCTTCGGCGGCCTGCAGGCACTGTCGGACGTGGGGCTGCAGATCGAGGCAGGCACGATTTATGGATTGATCGGCCCGAACGGCGCCGGCAAGACGACCTTCTTCAACGTGATCACCGGCCTCTACACGCCGGACTCCGGCGAGTTCAAGCTCGATGGCGTGGAGTACAAGCCCGAGGCCGTCTATCAGGTGGCGAAGGCGGGCATCGCGCGCACGTTCCAGAACATCCGGCTGTTCGGCGGGATGACCGCGCTCGAAAACGTGATGGTCGGCCGCCACGTGCGCACGAAGCACGGGCTGATCGGCGCGGTGCTGCAGACGCCGGCCGAGCGCAAGGAAGAGCGCGAGATCAAGGAGCGCGCGCTGGAGCTGCTCGAAT
>Ga0310811_10001466_pt1 | contig 29648 bp, 27 predicted proteins | sample YCmetagenome_FD_207642 | JGI IMG/M metagenome (GOLD analysis project Ga0310811, IMG submission 207642) | Soil microbial communities from experimental microcosm in Duke University, North Carolina, United States - YC | ecosystem: Engineered > Artificial ecosystem > Soil microcosm > Unclassified ...
ATGATCTGGTTAACCTTAAACGGATCCTTCCTGCTCAAAGCGGACTGGAGCTCGAAAACGTTATATTCCTTGCTGATACCAATATTATCCTGCACATGCTGCATGGTAATGGTTTGCCCGGCAGAGATGTTCAGCATCAGTTTTTCCAGTTCATTAGCGATCTTCGAAAGATCATTGCCAAGATATTCGGCCATCATAGCCGAGGCCTGCTGATCAATCTTATAACCTTTGCTGCCCGCGAAACTTTCTATCCACGATGGTATTTTATTATCGTACAAGGGCGACGATTCAAAAACGACGCCATTCTTTTCTATGGCCTTATAGGTCTTCTTGCGCTTATCAAACTTGCCATACTTATAACAGAAAACAAGGATGGTACTTGGCAATGGGTTTTCAAGATAGCCCAGCAGCGGATTGATCGTCTTTTTATCGTCATCATCGCGTCCCCATTTCATATCCTGGGCTTCTTTTACCAGCACAACCTGGTATTCGGCCATCATGGGATAACGTTTGGCAGCATTGAGTACCGTCATTACTTCAGTATCCTTACCATACAATACGGTCTGATTAAAACCGCGTTCGGCCTCGGACAATAGTTGATCCTCCACATAATTGCTTACCTGGTCGATAAAATAAGGTTCATCGCCATGCAGCAAATAGACTGGTTTATACTTACGGTTTTTGAGATCTTTTAGAATATCGTCGGCAGTCATATGGTGATTCAAAAGTAGGTATTTTTTAGTTGATTGAGTTGATTAGGTTGATTGAGTTAAGTGGTTATTGAGACATTTAATAGATGAACATTTAAATCAGAATTAACATAATCTAACTTAATAAACTCAACCAACTTCTTTTCAAAACCTAATCAACTTATCCCAACTTAATCAACCCAATCAACTAACTTTGAAACCATGCTCCAGCCGCTGCAATTGCCCCCCTACCCTTTCAGGATCATTGACGACAATGGCCGGCTGACGCTGTTTGATGAGATCAGGAAAAAGCATATCATCATCACACCAGAAGAGTGGGTACGACAGCATTTTGTGCAATACCTTATTAACCATAAAGGATATCCAAAAACGTTGATCAAACTGGAAGGCGGTTTAAAGCTTCATGGCAACCAAAAACGGAGCGATATTGTGGTATTTAATTCTTCAGGTGAAAAGATTTTGCTCATAGAATGCAAAGCGCCATCAGTAAGTATCGATCAAAAGGTTTTTGACCAGGTGGCGCGTTATAATATGGTGCATAAAGTAGCACTGCTGGCAGTAAGCAACGGGCTAAAACATTACTACTGCCGTATAGACTTTGTAAACCAGAGCTACCAGTTTATTGAAGAATTACCCGATTACAATCAGATTCAGGTCTGAATAGGTGTGCTGCTCAAAAGGCTTTGCATCTTTTCGCGCAGTTCATCGGGCTTAAATGGTTTCGACACATAGTCGTTCATACCTGAACCAAACACACGTTCGCGTATATCAAATAAGGCAGAAGCAGTCAATGCAATGATCGGGATATTAGCCTTCTTAGGATCAGGCAGTTTTCTGATCTCGACAGCGGCATCAAAGCCGTTCAATACAGGCATCTGCAAATCCATCAGGATGATGTCAAAATTGCCGTATTGAACCATCTCAATGGCCCGCTCACCGTTCTCAGCAATCGTTGGAACAATGTTCCATTTGGAGAACAGCTTCTTCATCAGCATAACGTTCACCATGTTATCTTCAGCGATCAAAACACGCGGAGTACCCATGCTCTCAACTGTGGCGGCAGCTATCGTAGGTTGTTTTTCAGGTTCAGCAACGTTTTCCGTAGTAACCGGGAACTCCATATTGAACGAGAACTCCGAACCTTTTCCTGGCTGGCTTTGTACGCTCATACGCAGGTTCTGTAACTCAAGCAAACGTTTAACAATAGCCAGGCCTAAGCCCGTACCACCATACTGACGGGTAGTAGTGATCGACTCTTGGGTGAACGGCTCGAATATCATATCCAGGTTCTCTTTATCAATGCCGATACCAGTATCCTTTACAGAAAAATCAACCGTAATCATATTGTGCCGGTTCTCCAGCTGGGTCACGTTCACCCAAACCGTGCCATTATGTGTGAACTTGATAGCATTACTTACCAGGTTAAATATGATCTGGCTTAAACGCGTCGGGTCACCAAAAACATCCTTGTTGCGCAGGTTATTGTCAAGCTCCAATATAAAATTGAGACCTTTTTCTTCCGCCTTCAAACGTTGGCCACCACACACATTCTGCATCAGTTCAACCAGGTTGAATTTGATGTTCTCGAATACCACCTTACCCGACTCGATCTTATTAAAGTCGAGCACATCATTTACCAATGCAAGAAGGTTGTTGGCAGAGAATTTAAGAATTTCGAGATTATCCTTTTGATCAGGTCTTGGGCTGCCCATTATCAGCAGGTTGGTCATACCGATCACCGCATTCATCGGTGTGCGGATCTCATGTGACATGGTCGAAAGAAATTCCGATTTAGCTTGTGAAGATTTCTCAGCCTTCTCCAATACTTTTTCGAGTTCTGCGTTCAGGCTACCGCGTTCTTCGGCAGTAATTTTTAGTTGCCGGATATTTTTTATAAACGCCCGGTAAAAGTAGTTCTGGACAAAAATGATGAATATAAATGTGGCACAGATGGATATGATCTTAGTCGACTCATCAACCACCTTTGGTTTCAGGCTGATCACGTAGCTGCTGTTAAACATCAGCACCAGGAATATCAGTATGGGTATCAGGTTAACCAGCGAATAAAACAAACCGTTGGTTTGCCCAAGCATGTAAAAGCCAAATACAATGATCAGGAAGGTGATCTGCGCCGTAATAATATCGACGCTCTGTAAGGTAATGAACACATTGGTGAGGTTCACCATGGTAGCCAGAACGAGCAAGATATGCGATATAATGCCCCACCTCGGTCTGAAAGTAAGGTATTTAAACAGGATTACAAGGCTTAAGAATAAAAGGCTTGTGCTATAGGTAAGTATCTGGCGGTGTTCTATGTATAAGTTGAGCCAAACGGCGCCTACGGCTACAATTGCCAGCCATAAGCCGTAATATAATAAGCGTATGCGAGCCTGATCGAGAATGGTCTGATCTTTGGTGAGTATTTTATTAACGGAAAAGTTAAAAAAACCTACGTCTTTATTCATTTAAGAGGTATTACTATTTTATCAAATAGCAAAATAAAATTACGATGCGCTGGTAGATCCGGCGTCATCAATTTATCAAGATTGCCTCCATTTATTAACAATTAACCTGCCAAAGAATCCAGGTTTTCGTCAATTATTTTCAGCTTGGTTTCGGCGTCTGCTTTTTTCTTTAACTCATTCTCAATAATCTCCGGTTTTGCGTTATTCATAAACCGTTCATTACCAAGCTTCGCATCCACCGACTTTAAGAAACCAAGAAGGTATTCTTTCTCCTTATTCAGCCGCTCCCTTTCCGCAACAGGATCTATATTTTCTGTTAACGGAATATAAAATTCATCTTTCGACACTATAAAGCTAACCGCACCGGCTACCTTATCATTCACTATAGCAAACTCGCCGATGTTGGCTAATTTAGATATAATTAATTGATAATCTGAATATTCTATTTCGGAATTTACTTTTACCGATAATGTCAGTGTTTCTTTCGGCGAAATTTGCTTGCTGTTGCGAGTATTACGGATATCAGTAATAATCTGCTTAACGGTTTCAATTTCGCCCAAAAGTTGGGTATTTATTTGCCCGATTTCTGGCATTTGGGCAATAATACAGCAATCTTTTTCGCTGCGCTCGCCAAACAACTCGTCATGCCACAGCTCTTCAGTAATGAATGGCATAAATGGGTGTAATATCTTCAAAACATCTTCAAAGAATTTGATGGTTTGCGTGTAAGTTTCCCTGTCAATCGGATGCTCGTAAGCCGGTTTGATCATCTCCAAATACCAGGCGCAAAAGTCATCCCAAACCAGCTTATAGGTAGCCATCAAAGCATCAGATAACCTGAACTGAGCGAAATTACTTTCAATCTCGGCCAACGCCTGGCTAAAGCGGCTTTTGAACCAGTCGATGGTTACTTTATTGGTATTTTCTAACTGGTCATTTACCTGCCAGCCCTTCACCAAACGAAAGGCATTTAATACCTTGTTCCAGAAATTACGGCCCTGTAAACAATGGTCTTCATCAAACATCAGATCGTTACCGGCAGGCGAACTCAGCAGCATACCCACACGTACTCCGTCTGCACCATACTTCTCTATTAACCCCAATGGGTCGGGTGAGTTACCCAATGACTTGGACATCTTACGGCCCAGCTTATCACGAACGATACCGGTAAGGTATACATTCCTGAATGGCAGCTCTCCTCTAAACTCATGCCCGGCCATGATCATACGCGCCACCCAGAAAAACAATATTTCCGGCGCTGTTACCAGGTCGTTTGTTGGATAGTAATAATTGATGTCGGCATTGTTAGGGTCTTTAAAACCATCGAAAACGGATATCGGCCACAACCATGAAGAGAACCACGTGTCTACTACGTCCTCTTCCTGTCGAATCAGTTTCAATAGCCTTTCAATGGTATCGTCATTTATTGGGAGCCCCCCATCTTCAATTTGCTTCTTGTAATAAGCAGTAAATTTCTCTTCTGCTTCCTCTCTGTTTTTTGCAATTTCAATGTGCTCAATGTTTCGAATGACTGGATCGGAAGGACCGTACCAGGCAGGTATGCGTTGCCCCCACCACAATTGGCGGCTGATCGTCCAATCATGAACGTTCTCCATCCAGTGACGGTAGGTATTCACAAATTTATCCGGGATCAGCTTGATATCACCTTTCAATACATAATCCAGGGCAGGCTTTGCCATTTCTTCCATTTTGCAAAACCATTGCATCGAAAGTTTTGGCTCGATCACTGCGTCGGTACGTTCTGAAAAACCGATCTGTGATTTGTAATCCTCTACTTTTTCAAGCTGGCCTGCTTCCTCCAATAAAACAGCGATCTTTTTACGAGCTGCAAAACGGTCTACCCCAACCAATATCTCGGCTTTTTCATTCAGCATACCGTCATCGTTCAGAATATCGATAACAGGCAAATTATGTTTGATACCCAGGTTATAGTCATTCAAATCATGCGCAGGCGTTACTTTCAAACAACCTGTACCAAAATCCATCTCTACATATTCATCCAGTATGATCGGAATTTCGCGATTGATCAAAGGAATGGTAGCTTTTTTACCATGCAGGTGTTTATAACGCTCGTCGTTTGGATTGATACAGATAGCCGTATCCGCCATGATGGTTTCGGGGCGAGTGGTCGCGATGATAAGATGATTAGCACCGGCAACTTTATATTTAATGTAATAGAGTTTCTGGTTAACCTCCTTACGATTTACTTCTTCATCAGAAACCGCAGTTTTTCCTTGCGGGTCCCAGTTTACCATGCGCACACCGCGGTATATCCAGCCTTTTTTGTATAGGTGGATGAAAGTGTCGATCACCGCATCAGACAAATCTTCATCCATCGTAAAGCGGGTCCGGTCCCAGTCGCAGGATGCGCCGAGTTTCTTTAATTGTTCAAGTATAATACCGCCGTATTTCTCTTTCCACTCCCATGCATATTTCAGGAACTCCTCGCGGGTAAGGTCTTTTTTGTTGATGCCTTTCTCCTTCAGCATGGCTACTACTTTAGCTTCGGTAGCAATACTGGCGTGATCGGTTCCCGGTACCCAGCAGGCATTTTTACCTTTCATACGGGCACGACGTACCAACACATCCTGGATAGTATTATTCAGCATGTGCCCCATGTGCAGAACGCCGGTAACATTTGGCGGAGGAATAACTATGGTATATGGCTCGCGTTCGTCAGGCACCGACCTGAAAAACTTCTGATCTAACCAATACTGATACCATTTCTCTTCTGCTTCTGTGGGTTGATACGTTTTAGCAATATTCATAGCCCGCAAAAATAGCGAATTCTGTTTGTCTGAACCATGATTTTTGTGATTTAGGGATTAACCTGATTCTAAGCGCTTTTTGCTTCGTCTTAAAACAAATCATGGGAATCATTTAATCCGATAAATCATGGTTCAGACAATCTCTATCACAATATTTTTACAATCCCAAAGTTTATATAGTATACTGTTATGAAAACTATATCTGCTCATAAATTTTGGGACATTGTGTTGCGGAGATCGGGAATTTATGCTGTGCTCTGCTGGTTTAACCGCTAAACCAACTTGTTAATTGTTGCATGTGTCGGGGTTATTTCACTAACTTCAACGTTTCTCAATTAATTAACATGAAACTAAACATGACGAGCCTGCTTCTGTCGGGCGCAGTACTTTTTTCGGCCTTTGCATTCGCACCTGATGGTGATAAAAGCAATGCAGGCGGTCCTCCTTCCAAATTAATCGATCCTGCCAATATGGATCTTTCCATTAAACCCGGAGATGACTTTTTTGATTATGCCAATGGTACCTGGTTGAAGCAAAATCCCATCCCGGCCAAAGAAACGCGTTGGGGTAGCTTTAACATTCTTCGCCAGGAAAATACTGATAAGTTATTGAACCTGCTTACGGAAGTGAGCAATACCTCTGGTCAGCCAAAAGGCAGCCTGAAACAACGTGTGGGCGATTTGTATGCAAGTGGTATGGATAGCCTGACCATTGAAAAATTGGGATATAATCCAATCAAGCCCGATATGGCGCGTATCAAAAAGATCAATGACCTGAGTGGCGTTATTGCTGAAATGGTTCACGAACGCGTTAATGGCGAGGGAAGTCCGCTGTTTGGCTTTTTTGTTGGGGCCGATTCCAAGCATCCAACCAAAAACATTGTGCAGTTTAGCCAAGGCGGCACCAGCTTACCGGACAGGGATAACTATTTAAAGGACGACGCCCGTACCAAAAAGATACAGGATGCCTACAAACATTACATCGTAACACTGTTTACCTTAACCGGTACCAGCGATGCTGATGCTCATAAAAATGCCGAAACTATTTTCGACCTTGAAACTAAGCTGGCTAAAGCACAAATGAGCCGCGTGGCAATGCGCGATCCTAATAAAACCTATAACAGGTTTGCGGTAACCGATTTTGATAAAACAACACCTCATCTTAACTGGTCGCAATTGATGCCGCAGATGAATGTGACCGGACAAGATACCGTACTGGTGGCCCAGCCTGACTTCTTTGCAACCGCTGACGCCTTGCTGGCAGCAACCCCGGTAGCCGACTGGAAAACCTACCTGCAATGGAACATATTAAAAGGTTCAGCCGGTGCATTAAGCTCGCCGTTTGTAAAAGCAAACTTCGAGTTTAGCAGCACATTAAGCGGACAGCAGGTTCAGACACCGCGTAATGAGCGCATGTCGGGCATGGTAGATGGCAGCGTTGGCGAATTGCTTGGGCAATTGTATGTAGCTAAATATTTCACTCCAGCAGCCAAGCAATACATGGTGAACCTGGTAAATAATCTGAAAGAAACATTAGGCGAACGCATTCAGCATCTGGATTGGATGAGCGATGCTACCAAAGAAAAAGCGCTTAAAAAATTAGCGGCTTTTACGGTTAAGATCGGTTATCCTGATAAATGGCAAACGTATGCCGGCTTAGAAATAATCCGGAATGATTACGCGGGCAATCTACGCCGCATCTCTAAATGGAGATATAATTTCAGCATCAGGCAATTGGGCAAACCGGTTGACAAAACCCGCTGGGGTATGACGCCGCCAACGGTAAATGCCTCATACAGTCCAACATACAACGGCATTACTTTCCCTGCCGGAATTTTACAGTTCCCATTCTTTGATTTTGGTGCTGACGATGCCGTAAACTATGGTGGCATTGGCGCAGTGATCGGGCATGAAATGACGCACGGTTTTGATGATCAAGGTCGCCAGTATGATGGCGATGGTTCTTTGCGCGACTGGTGGACAAAAGATGATGCGGACAAGTTTAAAATGCGCGCCGACCAGGTAGTGTCCCAATACAATGCATTTACTGTAGTGGATACACTGCATGTAAATGGTAAACTGACACTTGGCGAAAATCTTGCCGATTTGGGTGGATTGAATGTTGCTTATGCGGCGTTTAAGAAAACCAAGCAAGGGCAATCAGGCGAAAAGATTGATGGATTTACACCTGATCAGCGTTTCTTCCTCTCATGGGCTCAGGTTTGGAGAAGTGTTCAGCGCCCGGAAACGGCAGCGCAACGTATCCTTACTGACCCGCACTCGCCCGAACAATACCGTTGCAATGCGCCTATCCAAAATATGGACGCATGGTACGCGGCATTTAATATTCAGCCGGGCGATAAGAATTATAAGAAGCCGGAGGATAGGACAAAGGTTTGGTAGTCATTAGTCATTAGTCATTAGTCATTAGTGAATGAACTGACGAGATCTGTTTAAAGTATGAGATTAATGCGGAGCCAATTAAATAAATATTAAATAATTTTACTAATCGGAAAAATGTCATTAATTGTGTGTACCTTTGTAACTTATCAATAATAATATGCAACAAGGAACAGTAAAATTTTTTAATGAAACAAAAGGTTTCGGATTTATCACACCAAATGATGGTAGCAGCGAGATCTTTGTTCATTCAACTGGTCTGATTGACAACATTCGCGAAAATGATGTTGTTAGTTTTGACGTTGAGCAGGGCCGTAAAGGACCTAACGCAGTAAATGTAAAAGTAGCTTAAGACACTATAGATCATTTTGAAGCATCTTTCTGTCAGGAAGATGCTTTTTTTGTTCATCAGCTTTCTGAAAAGCTGGTTGCTTATAAGAAATAGAATTTATTAATGAGAGTTTCATTTAAATGAAGCTCTGCAATGTTACACTTCAATCAATATATGGGTAAATCCACAGAAACATTTAGTAAAAAAGAGCGCGAAAAGAAAAAGCTCAGAAAACAACAGGATAAAAGAGAAAAGACCGAAGACAGGAAAGCGAATGCGGTTAAAGGGAAAACTTTAAACGAGATGATGGCCTATGTTGACGAAAACGGCAATATCACTTCAACTCCCCCGGATCATTCAAAACGCAGGACCGTATTGGCAGAAAACATCCAGATCGGAACACCAAAACAGGAGGATATCGAAGTTGAGGTGGTCAGGAACGGCGTGGTTTCGTTTTTCAACGAGTCAAAAGGATATGGATTTATTAAAGATTTGCAATCACAGGAAAGCATTTTTGTTCACATCAACGGCATCCTGGAGCAAATCAGGGAAGCTGATAAAGTGACCTTTGAAACTGAACAGGGGCCAAAAGGCCTTAATGCGATAAAAGTTAAGAAAGTGACAAAGTAATCTCTGTCGGTTAGAGTTGCTTTCGGAAATTATAAGTTAAAGTCTGGTGAAAGCCGGGCTTTGATGTTTTTTTGACTTCTACTTTCAAACTTTACAACCAAACAACACTTACAACCTTTACAACGCCTCCAACCTCTGCAACAAATCCTATCTTTGTCGATTATTTATGATCATCCACCAGTTTTACGATAAGGGTTTGGCACATGCGTCTTACGCTGTGATCAGGTTAGGGAAAATGGTTATTATCGATCCCGCCCGCGACCCGCAGCCTTACTATGATTTTGCGGAATTAAATAATGCTGATATAGTTGGTATTATTGAAACTCACCCGCATGCCGATTTTGTTAGTTCTCATTTAGAAATGCATGAGGCTACCGGGGCAACTATCTACGTCAGCAAATTGCTTGGCGCAGAACATCCTCATGAAGGTTTTGATGACGGCGATACCATTCAGCTGGCTGATATTAAACTGAAAGCATTGAATACGCCCGGCCATTCACCTGATTCTATTTGCATTTTGGTTCAGGATGAAAACGGAAATGATAAGGCCATTTTTACTGGGGATACTTTGTTTGTGGGTGATGTTGGTCGCCCTGACCTGCGCGAAAATGTAGGCAATATTACGGCTGCCAAAGAAAAGCTTGCCCGACAGATGTACCAATCCACCCGCGAAAAGCTGATGACACTACCGCATAGTGTTACCGTTTACCCGGCACATGGACCAGGCTCGCTATGTGGTAAAAACTTGAGCCCTGACTTACAAACGACCATCGGCCGCGAACTGCGCGAGAACTATGCTTTGCAATTGATGGACGAGCTTACGTTTGTAAACACCTTAACTGCCGATCAGCCCTTTATACCGAAATATTTTGGCCATGACGTGGATACCAATAAAAAGGGAGCCGAACCATTTGCAAAAAGTATTGCCTCAGTACCGAGGATCGATAAAAATTCAATATTGGATAAAAATGTTTTAGTGGTCGACACCCGTCCGAAAGATCAGTTCAGAAAAGGACATGTAAAAGGCGCTTTCAATATACAAGATGGCGGTAAGTTCGAAACCTGGTTGGGTTCTATCGTTGGACCGAATGAGTTTTTCTACCTTATTGCCGAAAATGAAACAGCTATAGACATTCTGATTAAGAAAGCGGCAAAAATTGGATACGAGAAAAATATTAAAGGGGCCTTATTGAATCCGGATAATGCTGTTGAAACGTTGCCCAAGCTGGAAAATTTCACCGCGGAAAACTTTCAGCCTGAAAAATATACCATAGTGGATGTAAGGAACTGGGGCGAGATCAACGTAGGCAAAATATTCCCACATGCCATTGCGATCCCTCTGCCCGAACTGCGCGAATGGGAAAATGAGATCCCGGTACACCGACCTATTGTTGTGCATTGCGCTGCAGGGTATCGCTCTGCTGCCGCCACCAGTATTATTGCGGGAAAAATAACATCTGTGCCGGTGTATGACCTGGGTGAAGCGATTACGGAAGTCGGCAGTCAGAGGTCGGAGATCTGAGCATGACTATGAGCGCTGAACTAAAAATAGTTAACACTGCCGATGGTTCTAATACCATTTATAACAGTGCTGTGGGCGAAAATTATCATTCGCGGCATGGGGCTTTGCAGGAAAGCAAACACGTATTTTTAAATTCGGGATTGAAATATTATCTCGATAGTTATGCATCCAATTCGGTTAAGATTTTAGAAATTGGTTTTGGTACGGGGCTTAATTTTTTGTTAAGTGCGGACTACTGTATTAAAGATCAAGTCTACCTTGACTATATAGGAGTCGAAGCTTTTCCATTAACCAAAGAAATGATTAGCCAAACTGGGTATGATGAATATGTATCATCTCCAATATGGAAAAGTTTTCTGAGCCATTATCATGATGCTTTAAAAGCCGCCGTCCAAATCAACAATTGCCAATTGCAAATCGCTCACTATAAACTGTTGGAATTTAGTATCGCAGAGCAATTTGACGTAATCTATTTTGATGCATTTGCTGCTATCCATCAACCTGAAATGTGGACCGAGGAAGCAATAGCACACACCGTTCAATTTCTGAAACCGGGTGGCATTTTTGTCACCTATGCCATTACCGGTAATCTAAAGAGGATGCTTAAATCACTTGGATTTAAAGTAGAAAAAGCTCCGGGTGCACCTGGTAAGCGGGAAATGCTCCGCGCGGTTAAACTTTAGAATCTGAATCCGACGTTAAATTTCATGGTGAAGCCATTCGAAACCGGCAATTCGCGTACGGCAAATTCATTAAAAGCAGGTGTGCTTCGGGTTGCATAAATTATCGGTCCACCGCATACGGTGAACGAGAACCGGGATGATACTGGTGCAAAGTTTAATGATGGGCCAATTAGCAGTCTCGCACCGCCTTCAGCTTCATCCGTTTCCCAAAAGCCTTCCAGGTCCTGCCCTATAGCTTCAATACCACCGAAGAGTTCACCGCTTATCTGACGGTGAATACCAATGCTGCTGATCACATCCACACCATCGCGATCCCTGTCAAAAGCTTTTTCAAAACGAATGTTGCCTCCAAAACGCCAGTTGATATTCTCATAAGCAGCTGTCACGCGGGTTAGTGCCACTTTATCATTATTAAACTCTCTCCTGAAACCCAGACTCGCTCCCAGGCGGAACCCTGACGGTGTATTGCCGCCGATAAAATCACGAAGGGCCTCAATCTGCTGTAAGCTTTTCACATCGCCATTGTTGCCAAAACCAATGCCCATAGACGCCAGGAAGGTAAATTTAGCTCCCAGGTACCCTTTAACACCGATGTCCTGATCTACTCCGTCATAACCCAAAGGAGTTACCGTACGTTGCCCGTAACCACCATTGTAGTTTAGGCTCCAGCCACGTGCAGCGGGGTTAAGCGTGTTAACTGTAAACAGGAACGGCTGTGGTTGCGCCATGGCAGGAGTTCCTTGTTGCTGGTTAATTGTTTGAGCCTGAATAGTTAGGGGAAAAATAAAGCCCAGGATTGCAAAAAGGTAAATGTTCTTTCTCATAAGCTTGCCAGAATGTGTTTAAAAATACGACTAATAAACACACTTTAAATTAATCTATCATTAATAAATATGCAAATATTCGGATTTGCAGATGTGCAGATGTGCGGATGTGCAAATGCTGAATACATTAGGATAATCAAATCTAAAATCTGCACATTTGCACATCCGCGCATCTGTCCATCAATTACATTTGCACATCAAAAATATGCCACTTACCGCCCCCATAGCCTCCAATACTCCATCCGGCGCTTTTGAACGCCTGTTGACGATCATGAACGACCTGCGCTTGAATTGTCCCTGGGACAAAAAGCAAACGCTCGAAAGTCTGCGCCACCTTACCATTGAGGAAGTTTATGAACTTTCCGATTCAATACTGGATGGCGATATGCCGGAGATCAAAAAAGAGTTGGGCGACATCATGCTTCACCTTGTATTTTATGCCCGTATTGCATCGGAAACTAATGATTTTACGATCACCGACGTTTTGAACAGCATTTGCGACAAGCTGATCAACCGCCATCCGCATATTTATGGCGATGTGGATGTAAATGATGAAGAGGATGTAAAACGTAATTGGGAACAGATCAAACTAAAAGAAGGAAATAAATCAGTATTGGCAGGTGTACCGGCATCGCTACCCGCACTGGTAAAAGCCTCACGTATTCAGGAGAAAGCCCGTGGCGTTGGCTTCGACTGGGAAGAAAAAGGCCAGGTATGGGCTAAAGTTGAGGAGGAAATGCAGGAATTTAAAAATGAATTCAATGCTGAAGATGAAAGCAAAATTGACCATGATAAAGCGGAAAGCGAATTTGGCGACCTGCTGTTCTCTTTGATCAATTATGCCCGTTTCATAAATATCAACCCTGAAGATGCGCTTGAAAAAACCAACAGGAAGTTTATAAAACGCTTTCAATACCTTGAAAGTAAAGCAAAAGAAAGTGGCAAAAACTTACATGACATGAGCCTGGCCGAGATGGACGTGTTTTGGGACGAGGCAAAAAAATTATAAAATAAGGATGCTTTTGTAGCGTTTATGTATTAACTTACGTACTGGCATAAAAATATATATTGTTAAATATGAAACATAAACTACTTTATTTATTCCTTTTGTTGGCTATTGTTGCTACCGGCTGTATAAAAAGCTCTCCTAAAAATCAACCGGCACCGACGCCATCAGGAACATTCACCGGGGAGTTTAAGGTATTGCACAGGCACACAAACAAAACCACCTGGGATAGTGTAAAAACCAACATTACTGTAAAATTTAATACACCAGGTTTTACCTACGCAGTTTCGGGCCTCGATACCTCGACGCTTCATGCGGCAAGCCAGGGCACTTTTGGGGTAAGCGCGCCGTATATTTACTTTACCGATGCCAATGCTACCGCTGCAGGAACAGAAAAAATGTGGCATCTTAATGGCTATTACTTGTATAACTATGATGGCTCAAACCTAATTATGTATGTATCAAGTTTGGATACTTTAGTAGCGGGTTATAATTTGAAGCTCAAAACGAATTAATTGAACTGATAAAAAAACAAGAAGGCCGGTAATATTACCGGCCTTCTTGTTTTTGGTTGAAACATCAAATATTTTTTATACTAATTGTAGCGATATTGGTATTTAGTTCGTAATTATTACGAATATCAAATTGATTAAGTATAGGTTGAATAATAATTTTTAATGCATCCACCCCATCGTATTGCCGAAGATGAACTGATAAGGCAATGCAAAGCAGGCAGCTTAAGGTACCAGGAACTGCTGTATAAGCAATTCTATGGCTATGCCATGGGTATCAGTTTACGCTATAGCCTTAACCGGGACGATGCATTAGAGGTTGTAAATGACGCATTTATAAAAGCGTTCAATTCAATGGGGAATTATGATATCACTAAACCTTTTAAAGCATGGCTGCGAACTATTGTCGTAAATACCGCTATCGACAGACGTCGCAAGGACCTGAAACACCAGCTCAATATAGAATTGGACGGTGCAGGGCCCATCATCAGCCATGTTAATGCTATTGATAGTTTGGGAGTGCAGGATATTTTGAATATGATGAAGGAATTGCCTGCCATACAGATTACCATATTCAACTTATATGAAATAGACGGCTATAATCACGATGAAATTGCTGATATGCTCAATATACCGGCAAGTTCGTCGAGGGTATATTTAAGCCGCGCAAAAGAAAAATTGAGGAAATTAATTAAAACGGAAACACAAAACCATGGATGACCCGTTGGATAACGACTTGAAAAACCGCATCAGGGAGGTGTTCGATAATTACCATGACGAACACGCCGATGAGGGCTGGCAGCTGCTGAGGGAGAAATACCCTGAAAAAGCACGCCGCAGTCCTGTTTTATGGCTCTGGTGGGGCTCGGCAGCAGCAGTATTACTGTTGTTCCTGGGCATATTATGGCTTAATAAAAAGCCTGAAAAAGAAAATAAATTGGTTGGCAATAAACCGGGTATCCATCACCCTATAAACCCTATCGTAAAAAGCATAGAGCCGCAAAAGAACGGCAATGCTATAATTGAAAAGAATAATAACGCTGATAATGCGTCAGCGGATAGTGTGATCAATAGTCTCCAAACACAAAAACTGGCAGATAATAAGCTATTGCCAGGTCATCAGCATAAAAACAATACTGCAAAATCTAATAAAGCGTCGGCAGATATTGCAGCTTCAAATACTATTGCGATCAATAACGGCATAGCCAATAAAAGACCTGCAGACAATAATGAGCCTGCTGTAAATAACACAGAGCCAAGTATCGCCGCCATCAACCCTACAAAAACTATTGAAAAACCAAATGCTGCTATTACCAGGCCCGATAATGTAGTAAAGGTTGATTCATCGGCTAGTGTAGCTGCGAAATCAATGGCTGCAGCCAAACCAAACAATGGCGTTAATATGCTGGATCAATCCAAACAGCCAGGCAAAACAGCCTTTGCTAACAATGAAGTACTTAAGGATAAAAAGGATCAGGGATATAAAGGCCGGTTAATCAGTTTTGGGGTGTACGCCGCCACGTACGTTAACTATGCCAGCAAGAGCAACAGCCAGGTAAATGAAGGCATCGGCATTAGCTCAGATATCAGGATCAGCAGGAAACTTAACTTGTCTACGGGGGTAGCGATTGGGCAAAACTCGCTCAATTATAATGGACAGCTTCCACCGGAACAATCCAAATTATTAGGCTCTGCGAACGGTTTTACAAGTAACGCTGCCAACGGAAAAGAAAGTGCCCTGGCAGCCCAGGCCTATACTGCAAACTCATTCTATGCTGCTACGCCTTCGTTAAAAAACTATACCGCCAGCCTGGTTGGGTTAGAAATACCTATTAACCTGAAATACCATTTCAATCCTGAAAAGACTGCTACTTTTGTTTCTATAGGTGTTAGTTCGGGTACGTTTATTAATGAGACCTACACGTCTACTTACGCTTATACGACGCCATTTGCTTCTAATTTGTCGCAGACAACCGATCAGTCGCTACAGCAAAAGTTCAATAGTTTTTACTTTGCCAAAACACTGAACTTTTCATTCGGAACGGGTTACCGTATCTCGGGAAACGATCTGATCATTGAACCTTTCCTGAAATACCCAATTCAAGGTTTGGGTTCTCAGCAGATCAAGTTCGGCTCGGGTGGTGTGAATCTTAAATTCAATTTCCAGGGGAAGCGCAGATGAACACGATTAATGGATTAAAATGATTTATAAGATTTTTAGTTGAAGAGGTTGTATTGGTTGTAATGGTTGAAGTGGTTGGTTGATCTGGTTAATCTCTAAAATCCAGAAATCGTGTTATTTGAAACGTATCGCTTTTACCGGCGATATCTTAGTTACCAGTGTAGACGGTATGATCAATACCAGTACGCAAATCACCAGGGTGCCGAGGTTCAACAACACTATATCAAACCAGTGTATTTCTATCGGTACAAATTTCATGTAATAAGCACCTTCGTCTAGTGTAAAGAAATGTGTAGAGGATTGGAAGAAGCCTATTCCTAAGCCAAAGACATTACCCAGCAGCAGGCCGATGCCGATCAGATAAGAAGCGTTATACAGGAATATTTTTTGTATCGTCCAGTTACCTGCCCCCATTGCTTTGAATATGCCGATCATCGAAGTCCTCTCGAGGATCATGATCAGCAAGGCAGAGATCATATTGATGGTAGCAACAATAAGCATCAGTATAAGCATTACCTGAGCATTAACATCTAATAGTTTGAGCCATTCAAAAATAGTTGGGTACAGATCGCTCACCGTGTATGACTTTAACTTCAACGGCATTTTATCGGCCAAAAAGTCGTTGGCTTCATCAACGTGGTCGAAATTGGCAACGCGCAGCTCGTAGCCTCCAACCTGGTCTAAGTTCCAGTTATTCAACTTTACAAGTAACGACAGGTCGCCTACCACAAAGGTCTTATCAATATCCTCTACCCCTACGTCAAATATTCCTACAATTGTAAATGGACGCCTTTTTAAAGATCCCTGCACAAAATACATCAGGAACTTATCGCCTACTTTCAGGTTCAGCCTGCCTGCCGTATAGCTGGATATCATGACCTGCTTTTGAGCCGAAGTGGTATCGCTAAAGTCGATCACCTTACCTGTGACCAGGTTTTTCTTGAAAAAGGTCCAGTCGTAGTTTTTATCAACCCCTTTTACTACTACACCTTCTATCTCAGTCTGGGTTTTTATGATTCCCGGCGTGGTGGCAATAGGCATAATATGAGTGAATAACGAGCTTGACTGCACTTTTTTCACAAAGGCATTGTCGACATCGATTGGCGAGTTTTGGTCGGAATAATTATTATCAAATTTCTGCACCTGTATATCACCTGCAAAACCCCGTACTTTTTGCTTTATCTCTGATTTGAAACCTCTTATTATCGCAATTGTTAGGATCATTACGCCCAAACCCAGCATGATGCCGACTATGGCTATCCGCACGATCAGCTTGGAAAATGTGCGGTTCGATTGGAACGAAATGCGGGCAGATATAAATGAGGCGAAACTCAATGCAGAATGATTTTTGTACTTTAGCAAATATGCAGATTTCGGAGCGAAATGCTCCGGCATTATCCGTATTTATGCAGTATATTTTACTAAACAACCTATCTATGAAACGACTGCTGCTGATCATATTCTTTTCGGCTATGATGTTGTCCGGATTTGTTCGGGCACAATCGCCTTTGCGTACCGGGGCCGACCAGACAGAGCTTTATGTAAACTACCTGAAAAATAAGAACATCGGGATGGTGATCAACCAGACATCGGTGATCGGCAAAAACGAGGTATCCAGCGTTGATAGTTTGGTAAAACTGGGTATCCGCGTAAAAAAGATATTTGGGCCGGAGCATGGATTCAGAGGAACTGCCAGCAACGGCGCTACAGTTGATGACGCCGTTGATCCGAAAACCGGTATCCCGGCAATCTCTCTATACGGCAAACATTATAAACCCACTCCTGCCGACCTGGAAGGACTAAACTTAATGATATTTGATATCCAGGATGTAGGCACGCGGTTTTACACCTACCTGTCTACCCTGCATTATGTAATGGAAGCTTGTGCCGAGAACAATGTGGAGCTGATGATTTTAGATCGCCCTAATCCAAACGGTTTTTATGTTGATGGGCCAATGCTTGACACAGCTTACCGCTCATTCGTGGGACTTGATGAGTTACCTATCGTTCATGGCTTAACGATTGCCGAGTATGCGCAAATGATAAACGGTGAAGGCTGGCTGAAAAATCACGTAAAATGCAAACTGAAGATCATCAAAGTAGCTGGTTATACGCACGACACTCCTTATGCTTTACCGATCAATCCGTCCCCTAATTTAAATACAGCGCGTTCTATATTATTGTACCCGAGCATTTGTTTGTTTGAGGGCACAACTTTAAGCCTTGGTCGTGGTACTTTGGTGCCTTTCCAGGTGCTGGGGCATCCTTTGTTAAAAGGACAATTCCGATTTGCTTTTACCCCGCTCAGCATCCCGGGCATGAGCGAAGATCCACCGCAAAAAGATAAGCTGTGTTATGGCATCGACCTTCGGGGCTACGACATTAACAAGTTCAGGATCAGCAAAAAAATCGATATATTGTGGCTGAAAAAGCTGTATGACGTGTTTCCTGACAAGGAACATTTTTTCAATGCATACTTTACCAAACTTGCCGGAACAACTGAGTTAAGAAAACAGATCGAAGCCGGAAAAAGTGAAGAAGAAATACGGAAAAGCTGGGAACCGGCACTGAGCAGGTATAAAGAAATGCGCAAAAAATACCTATTGTATAATTAACAGAATCTTATTCATCCAGAAATCATCTATAACCTTATGAGAATTGTTTTTATGGGCACCCCCGAGTTTGCTGTAGCATCGCTGGATGCGCTTATTCAGTCGGGCTGCAATATTGTTGGTGTGGTTACCGCGCCTGATAAACCTGCCGGCCGTGGGCAGCAAATCAATGAAAGCGCTGTTAAAAAATATGCTGTAGCTAATGGCCTGAAGGTGCTTCAGCCTGTAAAATTGAAAGACGAACAATTCCTGGAAGACCTGAGAGCCCTTAAAGCTGATCTGCAAGTTGTAGTGGCCTTCCGTATGTTGCCTGAGGTTGTTTGGAATATGCCGAGTTCAGGCACTATTAATCTGCATGCTTCTTTGCTGCCTCAATATCGCGGTGCTGCGCCTATCAATTGGGTATTGATCAATGGTGAAAAAGAAAGCGGTGTAACCACCTTTTTTCTAAAACAGGAAATAGATACCGGGGATATTTTGTTTACCGAAAAAGTGACTTTGACAGGTCGCGAAACAGCCGGGGACTTACACGACCGCCTGATGGCTAAAGGTGCTGGACTACTTGTAAAAACAGTAAAAGCTGTAGAAAGTGGTCGTTACACCGAAAATCCGCAAGAGCATTTGATTGAAGGCATGGAATTAAAACACGCACCGAAAATTTTTAAGGAAGATTGTAATATCAATTGGAACCAATCGGCAGAAATAATATACAATTTTATCAGGGGATTAAGTCCTTACCCTACCGCATTTACCACACTGAACGATAAAATATTGAAAGTGTTCGGCGCAGAATATGAGTTAGCTGAAAGCAATGAACAACCAGGCGAGTTCTTCTCTGATAACCGCACATTTTTGAAAGTCTCGGTAACTGATGGTTTTGTTCACTTGACCGATGTTCAGTTAGAAGGTAAAAAGCGGATGGGGATACAGGAGTTTTTAAGGGGGGTAAGGTTGTAATTCCTATTAAAATCATTAGTTAACCTTATCAATATTTTATAATCATCTAATGCCTAATACTTATACCCAATTATACATTCATTTTGTATTTGCGGTAAAATACCGTGCTGCGTTGTTGAATGAAAGTTGGGATGATCGTTTACGTCTCTATATCATTGCAACAGTTCAGAACAACGGACATAAAGTTTTAGCGATCAACCATATGCCTGATCACCTTCATTTATTTGTCGGATTGAATCCGGCCCAATCAATTTCCGATTTGATGAGACTGGTAAAAGGCGATTCTTCTGAATGGATAAATAAGGAGAAATTGACTTCAACTAAATTTCAATGGCAGGATGGCTACGGGGCCTTTAGTTATAGTAGATCACAAATCGACAAAGTGGTCAAGTATATTTTGAACCAACAGGAGCATCATAAGAAGACAAGTTTTTTGGACGAATATCGGGAGATATTGAAAAGTTTCGATGTTGATTTTGATGAGCGGTATATTTTCAAATCGCCTGAATAGATCTGCATGTTCGAGGGTAGCCCCTACGGGGCAAAAACCTCTTATTATGTTTTTTCTACAAAGCGGTAACCCCTACGGGGTATTTTCTATTGGCACGCAATAACAGATTCTAAATTTTGGAACAAAGGTAACAGTGATGGCTGCAAAGAATGTCCCCTCAGTGTATTTTCTACTGACACAATAATAGATTCTAAAATTTTACTATAAGGTAACAGTGATGGTTGCAAACAATGTCCCATAGGGACAACCGCTTTGTAGCTCGAAAAATGAAAAATATTTTTGCCCCATTAGGGGCTACCCTTCGGCACCCTGCCTTTGCGAATTGGTATATCAGACGATATACCCCCTACAATTTATTCAACTCCCCTATCAAACCTTTGCTTAATTGATTGAAATAACGCTTAACACCAAAACCCATCACCCATTGTATGCCCCTGGTGGCATTGGTCAGAAAAACTTCGTCAGCTTCATACAGAATATCCGGGTTGATTTGGGCCTCAGTAAATGGGATATTGCTTTGTTTGGCCAGTTTGATCACGATCTGTCGCATCACTCCCTCTACGCAGCCTTCGCTTAAAGCTGGTGTATACAGATGACTTTTATACCAAACAAAAATATTGGAACTGCTTGCCTCACACAATGATCCGCTTTGATTGAGCAGAAAGGCGTCATCCAGCCGGTTTTGACTCTTGAATATCCCGGCTAAAACATAGATCAAAGAATTACATGTTTTGATATTCGACAGGATATTGGTGGGCTTGGTCACTTCGGTAAAAATATCCATGATCAGTCCCTTCTCATTCAGAAAATACCGGGGTTCATCCAATGGCTGCATTTCCAGGCAATAGGCCATTTTATTTTGAGTGGGGGTATATAAGCCTTCTGCATCGCGAAAAACCGTCAGCCGCAAACGACCGTGTTTAATTTTATTCCGTGCAGCCAGTTGTTCTACTTTTTCCTTTAAAAACCAGCTATCCATTTGCGAGTAGCCGTCAATTTTCAACACTTTCATTCCTCGCTGAAGACGGTCCGCATGCTGATCGGCGAACTTTAAATGACCTTTCATCAGCCTCATGCTTTCAAACAATCCATCACCGTACCTGAAAGCACGGTTGGCTGTTGTCAGCAAACGACTATCGCCGGGCAGCAATTCGCCATTGAAGTTGATAAACAAAGGAACCATTTTATTAGATGTGAGATTTGAGATATTAGATTTGAGATTTCAAATTCAGCATTAAATTAAGTTTTTTTCTTGTTTTTTGTTTCTCATATCTCAAATCTAAGTTCTCACATCTATACTTGAGTATTTGCGCCACTTTTCCAATACTGCTACAAAGTCCTGCGGCAAAGGTGCTTCAAAGTGCATATACTTTTTTGTGGAGGGATGAGTAAATCCCAATGTTTGTGCATGCAAGGCCTGGCGGGGCATTAGTTCGAAGCAATTCTCAACAAACTGCTTGTATTTGCTGAACACTGTTCCTTTGATGATCTTATCGCCGCCATAAGTAGCGTCGCTGAACAGCGGGTGACCGATATGCTTCATATGTGCCCTGATCTGGTGTGTCCGGCCGGTTTCCAATTGGCATTCTATTAAGGTTACATAGTTCAATCGCTCTAAAACTTTATAATGCGTAACCGACCATTTCCCTTTCTCCGGATCATCATATATGGACATTACGCGGCGGTCGTTTACACTACGGCCTATGTAACCGTCAACTGTTCCATCTTGCTCTAAATCGCCCCATGCTAAAGCGATGTATTTACGGGTGATGGTATGCTCAAAAAACTGGCGAGCAAGGTAGGTCATCGAACGTTCATTCTTGCTGATGAGCAATAATCCTGAAGTGTCCTTGTCAATCCTGTGTACCAAGCCGGGGCGTCCGTCATTGCCCGGCAAAGTTGGTAACTGCTGAAAATGGAAAACCAGGCCGTTAACCAGTGTGCCGGTATAGTTATTATAGCCAGGGTGCACTACCATACCCGCTTCCTTATTTACTACCAGTACATCATCGTCTTCATAAATAATATTTAACGGCAGCTCTTCAGGGTAAACTTCAGTATCGCGGGGCGGATGAGGTAAAACAACCGAAATAACATCCAGTGGCTTTACTTTGTAACTGGCTTTTATGGTTTTGTCATTAACCAGTACGTTTCCCTGCTCAATAGCGTTCTGAATACGGTTACGTGAGGCGTTCTCAATACGGTGCATCAGGAACTTGTCGATACGCAGCAAGGATTGGCCTTTATCAACCAATATTCTTAAATGCTCGTATAAATCCTGTTCTTCCTGCTCCGGTAGCTCGTTTTCAGTTATCATTGCGGCAAAAATACTCGTTTTATACTATTAATTATTTATACACTCTACAAACAAAAATCATGAAAAGCCTTAAGCCCCTGTTGGTCGTATTTGTTATTTTATTTACTGCTTACCGATCGTCGGCACAAAGTGCATTCTCGGGATTGATCAAAGCCGGACCAGAAGATGCAACAAAACTATTAAACGCTTATGCCGACCCACTTTTTAAAGGTTTTGGCACCGGCATGAACAGCAACTGGACCAATACCGCCAAAACAAAAAAGCTGCTTCATTTTGATATTCGCATCAGCGCATCAGCCGCACTTGTACCATCCTCTGATAAGACTTTTGATGTTACCAAAATCGGGTTGTCGAATCACGTAGGTCCGCAAGACCCTTCACAAACTATTACGCCTACGTTTTCAGGTGAAAAAAATGGCACGCCCCCTACCCTGAATGTGTATGATGACAATCACCAAAAAGTAAGCGAATTCCAGATGCCTACAGGAAAGCTGGCCATCATTCCATCACCACAAGTGCAGGTAACCGTTGGTTTGCCGAAGAATACGGATATCACTTTAAGGGGCATCCCGAAAATTAATTTCGGGAGTGATGTGGGTAGCGTCTCTATGATCGGCGTTGGCTTAAAACATGATATCATCCAGGATTTTGTTGGTAAAAAAGCAGACCGGGTTATCCCTTTTGATCTGGCGGTATCCCTGGCGTATAGCCGGCTTAATATGAGCGTACCTTTAGATGTACAACCTGACGAAGGCGTCCAACCCGCTAATGCCCAGCAATCAACCGACTTCAGCAATCAGCACTTTGAGGGACATTTTAACAGTTTCATAGCCCAGGCAATCATTTCAAAGAAATTGGTATTCTTTACGCCGTTCCTGGCCATTGGGTATAGCACCGCGAACGCGAACGTATCGACTGTCGGCAATTACCCTGTAACTACGGGCGAAACACTGCTTACTCCTACTTACACAACTTTCCCTAACCCAATCCATATTAAAGAAACCACTATTAACGGCGTTCGAGCTGACATAGGCTTCCAGTTGGATTTGGCCTTCTTCCGTTTTTATGCATCGTATAGTGCAGCTAAATACCAATCCTTTAGCGGAGGATTTGGATTTGGTTTCTAACTTTGCTTAATGAACATCGATTTTGAGATCTATAGCCCTGTCCATCAAATTCATGATAAATTGTTTGATGAACAGGGCTTACAAGTTTTCATTAAACGCGATGACCTGATCCATCCAATCATCTCGGGGAATAAATGGCGTAAGCTTAAATACTTGCTCAAAGACGCCCAGGCTCAAAATAAAACACACCTGGTCACATTTGGCGGGGCCTATTCCAATCATTTGTTGGCGACATCGGCAGCTGCCGCAAAATTTGGCTTTAAGTCGACGGGGGTTGTCCGAGGAGAAGAGGTAAACAATGATACATTATTCTTATGTCGATTGCATGGTATGACCCTGATATTCACTGATCGGGAAAGCTACCGCAACAAACAAGCCTTATTCGATAGTCATTATGGTAATGATAACGACGTTTTTTTCATAGATGAGGGTGGTTCATCTCCCTCAGGAGCGAAAGGCTGCAGCGAGTTGGTCGACGAATTGGATGATACATATGATCATATTATCTGTGCCTGTGGTACCGGAACGACGGCCGCGGGTATCATCAATGGTATAGCTCAACATAAACTCCCTACTCAGTTTCACGGGATACCTGTTTTGAAAAATGGTGAGTTTTTGAGTAAAGATATCGATGCATTCCTGGAAAGTCCTTCTGCTTATCATCTTCACACAGATTATCATTTTGGCGGATATGGGAAAGTAAATGACGAACTGACACGTTTTGTTAAACAGTTTGTGGCTTCGACTGCAATATTAATAGAACCCATCTACACAGGTAAAATGTTGTATGCGTTGTACGACCTCGCTGAAAAAAGTTACTTTTCGCCCGGCAGCCGGATATTGGCTATTCATACCGGGGGTATATGGGGCTTGTTGGGAATGAAAGATAAGTTCAAAATCTGACATTTCACGCCGAAATTTTCAATTCTGCCGAGAAATTTTTCTACTAAATCCTAAGAACTACTTTTACAATCAGTCCAAAATATAGGTTTAAACAATTTAAAGTTACTTTTTGGCTCATCGGTTCAAAAACCGCCTAAACTATTGTTTTTGAGCACTTTTTAGTAAATTTGAAACAAACCAATTGCTTATGTATAACCTATTAGTTGCTCCCGAAAATGTCCAGGACTCATTAAAGAAGCATATCCTTGCCGATGGCTTCGATCTTACTTTTGACATGGAAAAAAGTAAAGGCGTTTACATTTACGATGCTAAATATAAACGTACCTATCTCGACTTTTTTACCTGCTTTGCTTCGGTGCCCTTAGGTTATAATCACCCCAAAATGGTGAATGATGAGGAGTTCAAAAAGAACCTGATGCTGGCCGCTTTGACCAACCCGTCAAACTCCGACATTTACACTACACAGTACGCGCAATTTGTTGAAACATTTGCACGTGTAGGTATTCCAGACTATCTGCCTCACGCCTTTTTTATCTCTGGCGGTTCTTTAGCGATTGAAAACGCCCTTAAAGTTGCCATGGACTGGAAAGTGCAGAAAAACTTTGCCAAAGGCTATACCAAAGAGAAAGGCTTTAAAGTATTGCATTTTGAGCACGCTTTCCATGGCCGCAGCGGTTATACTTTGAGTCTGACCAATACCTTGCCCGTAAAAACTAAATGGTTTGCCAAGTTCGATTGGCCGAGGGTGTCGCATCCGGCTATGAATTTTCCTTATACGGATGCCAACCATGAGGACCTGCTGAGACGAGAAGCTTTGTCGATCAAACAGATTAAAAAAGCTTTCGAAGTAAATAAAGATGATATCTGCGCGATTATTATTGAGCCTATCCAATCGGAAGGCGGTGACAATCACGTTCGCCAGGAATTCCTGGAACAATTGAGAGTGATTGCAGATGAAAACGATGCGATGCTGGTTTACGATGAGGTACAAACGGGTGTTGGTCTTACAGGCAAATTCTGGTGTCACGAGCATTATGGCGAAAAAGCACGTCCTGATATTATTGCTTTTGGTAAAAAGATGCAGGTATGTGGCATATTGGTGGGCAACAAGGTGGATGAAGTAGAGAATAACGTTTTCCGCATTCCATCCCGAATCAACTCTACATGGGGTGGAAGTTTGGTAGATATGGTGCGCTCATCCAAAATAATGGAAATTATTGAGGAAGATAATCTTTGCGAAAATGCGGCTATTGTTGGTGAGCACCTTCAAAGCGAATTGAACAGAATAGCTGAGAAAAATTCACTGGTTAGCAATGTAAGGGGACGCGGTCTACTTACTGCCTTCGACTTCCCTGATAAAGCAAAACGCGACGCCTTTATTAAAGAAGGAATGAAAAGAAATGTGATGTTCCTTGGCTGCGGCAATCACACCATCAGGTTCAGGCCGGCACTCATTATGGACAATGCTCACATAGACGAAGGGCTGTCAGTATTAGAGGAAGTATTAGGCATATTATAATAAGCTTGTAATAATTTTGCTACAAAGGGCCTGTTTTGATAAAAAACAGGCCCTTTTTTCCTAATATAGATACTATATACGCACATTTGCGTTTATTACTAACCCATATATTAATATACACTATTTTTTGAACCTTAAAGGCAATATTGCCTTTATTATTAGGTAATTAATTTAAATACCCCTAAGGGATAGTATACATATACCATGAGCAAGCATATCGAAAAATTAAAGAAACAACTTTTAGAAATTTCCGAAGTTGTTAACTCCTTCCGTTCTGAGGCTGTCCAGGTAAAGGTGGTCGACCGCCTGCTGGACGCGATGATCGAGTCTGAAAAAGGAGAATTGGATGGAGCCGATGTATTCAACAGACGAGTACGCCGGACCAGGCAGGCTGAAGATGATGATAATCATTCAATCAATGGCCGCAAAAAACCGGGCGCGACTAAAGTTCTGAACCAGCTTTTGCTGACTGATTTCTTTAATTCCAGTCATTCGATTTCTGAAATTGCAGATTACTGCAAGGAAAGCTACGATTCAGACTTTAAAACATCTGAACTTTCGGGAATATTATTAAAGCTTGCTAAAGAGAATAAACTGAAACGCGAAAGGAGCAACGATAATAATCGCTTCGAATACGTAAGAGTTTAAGAATCAGGGACGAATTGTAAAGAGACGCAAAGTATTGCGTCTCTACATATTATTTCAGATCAAACAGATCATTCACACCTAGAATCTTTCGCGATATAAAGCCTTCGGCAAATTTCACTCCGATACTTTTCCCGTACTCACGTGCACGCGCCTCGATGATTTGTATAAACTCAGGCGACGAGATATAAGTTTGCGGTTCGTTCTCCCACTCTGGATTATAAAATTGCGAACCGAATGCATGTATGCTTTCTATCTTTTTATCCCACTGATCCGTCACATCTATCAATATATCAGGCTTGATATAATTGTCCTGAATAAAGTGAAGTACCAGATTTGGGCGCCATTCCTGTTGTTTTTCTCCGTTATAAAAGGTTTCGATCTTTCGCAGTCCAGATAAAAATGCTGAGTCTTCCACCAGGTCACTCGCGCGGCCATGGTCTGGGTGACGGTCATGATAAGCATTGGTGATCACAATCTCCGGTTTAAACCTGCGGATCGCTTCGATCACCTTTAACTGATGCGGTTTACTGTTTTCGAAAAAGCCATCGGGTAATCCAAGGTTATCACGTACAGCAAGCCCAAGTATTTTAGCTGATGCAGCCGACTCCTTGTCGCGTATCTCTGCAGAGCCTCTTGTACCCAACTCACCACGGGTGAGGTCGACAATGCCTACTTTCCTCCCAAGAGTTATTTCTTTAACAATAGTTCCAGAACAGCCTAATTCGGCATCATCCGGGTGGACCGGCAATACCAGTATATCTAATTTCATATTAAATGCAATTATTTAGCAGACAGCAAACGTGCGATTTTCTTGCGTATTTTGGAAGAGGTCGGTTTTGTAAAAGGGTAAAAAAAGTCGGTAACTACCCCGGCTTTACTAACCAAAAACTTATGGAAATTCCACCTTGGGGTAGACTTCAGTTTGCCATTCAGCTTTTTATCGGCAAAAAATTTATAAAGCGGATGTGCATAGGGCCCGCGAACCCTAATCTTCTCAAAAACAGGGTAGTTAGCCCCAGCTTTTTTGCAAAAAGCTTCCAGTTCCGCACCTTCTAAAGGCTCTTGTCCGCCAAAATCATTTGATGGAAATGCCAAAATTTCGAAGTCCTGATCTTTGAATTGTTCCTTTAAAATGCCGAGGTCTTTAAGCTGAGGAGTAAATCCACATTCTGACGCTGTATTGACAACTAAAAGCACTTTATCCTTGTAATCGGACAAGCTTATCTCTTCACCGTCTAACTGTTGTACGTTAAACTGGTAGATGCTGTTATTATCCATTAATTCTGATAGGAATAGTATCCTGCTTGTTGTAGAATTGCTTCGATATCTCGTTCCTCGCTTGGGTCGTAAGTTTCTTTCAGGTTATGGCCAAAGAACCTGGCAACAGACTGAAACATAAATGCCTTCAACCCGCCTTTCAATTCCTTTACCATTTCATAGCTGGTAGTACCAGTTTGCCTGTCAATTAATTTAATTAGTATCTCGCCCTGACTAATTGTCAGGTTTTCAATTTCTTTCTTAAACAACGCCTTTATTTCCGTTTCGCAGGTATCAACCATGCGTTTTTGCACTTTCTTATCGCCTGTTGTAGCCAGGCTGCGCTGTAATTTCTGATATCTTTCAGCCGCAAGCTTAGCATAAGGCATCACTTTGTAAACATTATACCTCAAACGATTATAAGCGTCACGATCGGCTTTGCTCTTGAATATCCTTACATCCACGATCTTGATCTCGGGGGTAACGATCATTGGCACCAGCTCACCGTCAATATTGGTAACATAGGTTTTGATGGTATCATTTTTGCCCGTAGATAACTGACGTGGCAACTGATCCTGGGCTTTAACCAAAGCCGCACTACAGCAAAACACCAGAAGAAAACCAATAAATTTCATAATTTTACGTATTACAAAATTAAATTAAATTTTTGGGTATTTAAATACAACTGCAATTAATCCATTTAATTGCAAGCCAGTTATATATTATACGGGTAAACGCACATGAAAGATTTAGTGATTGATATAGAAGCCGAAAAGAATGAGATACTGAAAAGATACCGTGCTTTACTACGCGCCAGTAAATCTACTTTACAAAAAGGTGATAAACGGATGATACGCAAGGCATTCGATATGGCATTGGAGAGCCATAAAGACATGCGTCGCAAGTCTGGTGAGCCTTATATATACCATCCGATAGCCGTTGCACAGATAGCTGCCGAAGAGATCGGGCTTGGTACCACATCCATTGTATGTGCCTTGTTACATGATGTGGTGGAAGATACCGATGTGACGCTGGACGATATTGAAAGGGAATTTGGTAAAAAAGTCGCCAAGATCATCGACGGTCTGACCAAGATATCCGGCGTATTTGATACAAACAGCTCATTGCAGGCGGAAAACTTCCGTAAGATGCTGCTTACCCTTGCCGATGACGTAAGGGTGATCCTGATCAAGCTGGCCGACCGCCTGCACAATATGCGGACGATGGAGTTTATGCCGCGCGATAAGCAGTTGAAGCTTTCATCGGAGACTGTATATCTCTATGCACCTCTCGCCCACCGCCTGGGTTTATATGCGATAAAATCTGAACTGGAAGACCTTTCCATGAAATACATGGAACGGGAGACCTACCAATTCATTAAAAATAAGCTGAATGAGAAAAAGGCCGAACGGGAAAAGTTTATCCGGGACTTTATTGAGCCACTGAAAAAGGTGTTGGAAGGCCAGGGGCTACATGCTGATGTGTTCGGCAGACCAAAATCTATCCATTCCATCTGGAATAAAATGAAGAAAAAGGCGATACCGTTTGAAGAGGTGTATGACCTTTTTGCCATCAGGATAATTCTGGATAGCACTCCTGAAAATGAAAAATCTGAATGCTGGAAGGCATATTCTATAGTTACCGACCTATATCGCCCTAATCCTGACCGGTTGCGCGACTGGATATCATCACCTAAAGCCAATGGTTACGAGTCGTTGCATACCACGGTAATGGGTCCGCGCGG